>Ga0194128_10000268_pt1 | contig 96982 bp, 87 predicted proteins | sample TA2KigCa65mmetaG_FD_148650 | JGI IMG/M metagenome (GOLD analysis project Ga0194128, IMG submission 148650) | Freshwater microbial communities from Lake Tanganyika, Tanzania - TA2015037 Kigoma Deep Cast 65m | ecosystem: Environmental > Aquatic > Freshwater > Lake | place: Tanzania: Lake...
TGCGGCGTAGGCGAAGCGGTTGCACGGCCCGACGACGAAGCCGTCGAAGCGGTAGTGCGGGTTGAGTGTGACATCGGAGCTCCACAGCAGACCGGCTTCCGTCGGGGCGCGGCTGTCGCGCGTTGCGGCGCGACCCGCGGTCGGCGCCGACGACGGGACGGGCGCCGCAGGACGCGCGGACGCGGACCCAGCGCCGCTGGTCACGGCGCCCGCGGGCGCGATGCCAGAGGGCGCGACGCAGCGAGCGCGCAGCGCGAGTTCGGGATCGACGACGATCTGCACGGGCCACGGGGCTCCGAACACGCTGCGGACCGCGGCCTCGAGCGCCGTGATGTAGGGCGCGGAGCGCAGCCAGTTCGAAGTGAAGGAGTTCTGCACCACCACCACCACGCCTTCGGGGCCAGCGGAGCGCAGCAGCGCAGTCCGGAACCATGTCTCCATCTGCTGGCGGTTGAGCAGCTTGCGCAGCTCCTCCAGAACTTCGCCCCAAGCGCTAGCAGGGGCTTCGTCACGCTGGCCCTGCAGCGCGTCGGTCGACGAGTTCGGAAGCTCCTGAACCGCGTCGGCGGCGGAGCTCGCGCGGGGTAGCGCGAGGGCGCCTCCGGAGAGGCTGGGGTCTTGATCGGAATGCATGGGGGCAGCGTCCGGGCCACGCCTTGCCCGGCAGCGGGGCTCGGCGCCGGTCGAGGGTGGCCGGTCTTGGGGGGGGTGCGAGTCAAACGGATCGATGCGCCGCTCTCGGTAGGCGCGCGCCCCTTTCGGGGGCGCCGGCGGTCTCGCTGGGGGTTGCCATCGAGGCGCCGACCGGGACGCTTCCGACCATCAAATTGCCCCCAAGTTCTCCAGAGGCCTTCAGCCCGCTTGGCCGGGTTTGGAAGCGGGGGCCGGGGACGGCCGAAGGCTGGGGAGAGGGGTGGAGCGGGCTGTTCGAGGTGCGGAAGCCGATCGATACGGCTACAGACGCGGAGGGGCATTCGACGGCCGCGGCGCGAACCTGTCAACGGGCGCGAGCCAAACTATCCGCCAAGAGCTCACAAGCGCCTTGTCCGCAGCCAGCTTACGTTCGACCCCTCAGGGTTCTCCACAGGCTTTCCACCAGCCTGTGGACGTCTTCTGCACGCGTCTCATGGCCGCAGGACAGCCGCAAGCCGCTGCGCGCCTCGTCGTCGCAGCAGCCGATGGCCTTCAGGACATGGCTTGGCTCGAGAGAGCCGCTGGCGCAGGCCGAGCCGGCACTGGCGGCCACACCGGCGAGATCCAGACGCATCACCAGCACCTTCCCCTCGAGCCCCTGCGACAGGATGTTCAGGGTTCCGGGCAGTCGTCGGGGGTGGTCGATGGGCAGGCCGAGGAGCTTCAGGTGGGGCAACTTGATGACAAGTTGTCCCCAAAGCAGCACAGCGAGCGCGGCCAGCCGTTCACGGTTCTGCGCGAGCTCGGCCAACGCCAGCTCGACCGCAGTGGCCGCCGCCACAGCGCCAGCGACATTCTCCGTGCCTGGCCGCAGGCTCTGCTCCTGCTCTCCACCATACATCAGGGGCTCGAGCGCGACCCCGGAGCGCCGGTACAGCAGGCCGACACCGACCGGCGCGCCGACCTTGTGGAGGCTGAAGCTCGCGAGGTCGATGCCCAGCCCGCGCAGGTCGAGCGGCACGCGACCGAGCGCCTGTACGGCGTCCACGTGCCAGAACGGGCGACGGGGGGCGCGCTCCAGCGCGGCCGCGATCTCCGCGAGCGGGCTACATGTGCCGAGCTCGTTGTTGGCCGCCATGGTGCTGACGAGCGCGGTCGCGGGAGCGGCGAGCGCAGCATGAAGCGACGCGGGGCGCACCGAGCCCGTCTCGTCGACTTCAATGATGAGCAGCGGATGGCCCGCGCGCTCCAGCGCCCGTGCAGGCCCGAGCACCGAGGCGTGCTCAATGGACGAAACGGCGAGGCCAGCCGTGCGGCCGCGCGCGCGCAGCGCGCCGAGGAGGGCGAGGTTGTTGGACTCCGTCCCACCGGAAGTGAACAGGAGCTCGTCTTCGTGCACGCCGAGCGCAGCAGCGAGGCGCCCACGCGCTTCGTCCAGCATGTGTCGCGCGTTGCGCCCCGGACCGTGGAGGCTCGCGGGGTTTCCTCGCACGCGCTCGAGCGCCTCGAGATAGCTCGCGCGCACTTCGGGGCGCAGGCGTGCCGTCGCGTTGGAGTCGAAGTAGAGCGGTTCGCTCACGACGCCGAGCCTAGCACTCGCCGATAGAGCGCCTCGTACCGGGGGACGATGGCCGCCCGTTCGAAGCGCCGCACAGCGCTCTCGCGCGCCGCGCTTCCCATCTTGCGAGCGGCGTCGGGCGAGAAGAGCAGCTCCGCGAGATGCGAGCCGAAGGCCTCGCGGTCGTTGGCCGGCGACAGCAGTCCCGTGACGCCATGCTCGACGACTTCGCTCACACCGCCCACATCGGTTGCGACGACCGGAGTGCCGCACGACATCGCTTCGAGCGCGGAGAGACCGAAGGATTCCGACGAGCTCGAGAGCGCGAACACGCCGGCCGGCGCGAGCAGTTCGGCCAGCGCGTCGCGCTCGCCGAGGAACAGCACATGCTCCACGATGCCCAGCTCACGCGCCAGCGCGCGGCACTCGAGCTGGTCGGGTCCGTCGCCGACGAGCACCAAGGTTGCCGAGCGACCCTTGAGCGCCGCCGCAAACGCGCGCACAAGCCAAGGAACGCGCTTCACGGGACGGAAGTTGCTCACATGCACGACGGTCGGCCCGTCCGCGCGCTGGCAAGCGCTCGGCTCGCGCAGCGCGCTCGGAGAGAACCCGGCCGTGTCGACGAAGTTTGGAATCACCTCGAGGTGGCAGGGAGCGCCGCCATCGACGCAGAAGCGTGCGCGCGTTTCACGCGAGAGCCAGTGCGAGACGGTGGTCACCGCATCGCTCTCTCGGATCACGAACTGAGTCAGCGGCGCGTAGGAGGATTCGTTGCCGACCAGCGTGATGTCCGTGCCGTGCAGCGTCGTGACGATGCGCGGCGCGGGTCGCCCCCGGTCGCTCCGTGCAGCGGCGCGAGCGAGGTAGGCGGACACGGCATGCGGAAGCGCGTAGTGCGCATGCAGGATGTCGAGCCCAGCGGCGCGGTGAACATCCAGAATCGCCGACGTGATCGCCAAGTCGTGCGGCGTCGAGTGGAACAGCGGGTAGGGCACGCCTTGTGCGCGATGCATCTGGACGAAGCCGGGTGAACGCGCGAGTCGCGGCGGAACTTCGTGACTGAAGACATGCACATCGTGGCCCGCATCGGCCAGCGAGAGCGCGAGCTCGCTCGCCACCACACCGGAGCCACCGTAGGTGGGATGGCAGAGAATGCCGATGCGCAGCTTGCGACTCACGACCCTAGTCGGCGGCGCCTTCGAGCAGCACCGCGTCCGGAGGCAGCTCGGGCAGTTCGTCGTCGTTGGCGTGCTCGGGCGGCGACTTCACGCTCGAGCGCGGCTCGAGGTCGATCTGCGCGAGCACCGCGGGCCTCTCCAGCGTCGTCGCCGACGTGGTCGCCGCTTCAGCCGCCGATTCCGTCGCGCGCGTCGACTGCTTGTGGTTCGACGGCGTGTGCGACATCGGCTTGTGGGCCGGCGCGCCGCGCGACGGGGGCGTCGAGGATGTGGACAGCGAGGATGCGGAGATCGAAGCCGCGCTTCTCGGCGGCGCAGAGGTCGGCGGCGCCGGGAAGCGCGCGAGCAGCTCAGCGTGCGCGGCTTCCTGTGCCATCACTTCGGCGGCGACGAGCTCGTAGTCCTGCGCGCCCGTCGACTCGCTCGCGTACTCGAAGATCGTCTTGCCGTAGCTCGGCGCCTCCGCGAGCTTCACGTTCTTGGCGATGGCGCGCGTGAAGACTTTGCCGGGGAAGTGGGAGCGCAGCTCCGCGATCACCTCGCGCGCCAGCTTCGTGCGGTTGTCGTAGAGGCACGGCAGGAAGCCCGTGATCTCCAGGCGCGGGTTCAGTCGACGACGCAGCAAGCCGACGATGTCCACGAGCTTGGTCATGCCCTGCAGGGCGAAGAACTCGGTCTGCACGGAGATCACGGTCTCAAAGGCCGCAACGAGCCCGTTGATGGAGAGCAGGCCGAGGCTCGGCGGACAATCGAGCAGCACGTAGTCCGCAGGCGCCTCGCCATGCTGCTCGCGGTGTTCTTTCTCCCACGTGTCGATCGCGTCGCGCAGGATCAGCTCGCGGCCGAAGGCGTTGGCGAGCTCGAGCTCGGCGCCCGAGAGGTCGATGTTCGAGGGCAAGAGCCGCAAGCCAGGCGTCTTGGAGTCGCGCAACGCAGCGCCGAAGGCGCAGTTCCCGAGCAACACCGCGTACGTGGACGGCTCTCCACTCTCGAGCTGCACGTCGAGGTGCAGCGAGAGATTGGCCTGCGGGTCGAGGTCGATCACGACCACGCGTCGGCCGGCTCGCGCGAGGGCAGCGCCGAGATTCACGGTCGTGGTGGTCTTTCCCACCCCACCCTTTTGGTTGATCAACGCGATGCGGCGCATGGACCGGAGAGTCTAGCGCGCGGCGGCGCGGCGGGGGTGCATCCAGCGCGGACGCCGGCAGTTTTCGCGCGTGTACGAACGAGCTAGCGCAGTCGCAGCGGGTCGGCGATCGGGATCGGTCCGAGTGAGAGCAGCGGCTCCCCCACCCGCACGCCGATGCGCTCGCCGAAGAATCTGGCGCGCGTCTCCATGCGGGCGAGGATGTCGGCTCCGAACAGGAAGTGCTCGCCCTTGTCCTCAGCGTGCGTTGGCTCGAGCTGGCTGCGGTAGCAGCGCACGAGCTCGAGCTTGCGCTCCCAGACGGGGCCGATGTCGACCACCAATGTGGGATCGAACGGAACATGGCCCATGAAGTGGTACAGGCGCCGCGGCCGCCTCGCGCTCGGGCCGCCGTCTTGTGCGGCCAAGCGGGCGAGTCCGCTCAAATACCACGCCTCGCGCGCCAGCCGGCCGGTGGCGGCGTGGTCGGGATGCAGGTCCTCGACATGCTGCGCGAGCACGATGTCGGGCGCATGCTCGCGCAGCATGCGCGCGAGCCGCTCCCGCGCGTCCACGCTGGCGACGACCCGGCCGTCGGGGAGCCCGAGGTTGTGGCGCACCGTCAGGCCGAGGCAGCGACTGGCGGCGGCGGTCTCGGACTCGCGCTCGGCCTGCGTGCCACGCGAGCCCATTTCGCCCCGCGTCAGGTCGATGATTCCGATCTTCCAGCCCGCATCGACGAGGCGCAGCAGGGTGCCTCCGACGCAGATCTCCGCGTCGTCGGGGTGGGCGGCGATCACGACGAGATCGAGCTTCAAGGGGCGGGCTCCGCTTCCGACTTGGTTGGGTTCAGCTGCACGAGCAAGTGACCGGAGGAAAGCGGAGCGAGCGTGTCGAGCAGCTCACCCACCCACTCCGTGCCGTGCCGCGCGAGGAACGGGAGGGCGGGCAGCACGCGCTCCTGCAGCTCGCCCCGCGGGCACAGTGCGTTGGTGACGCGGCGCACGAGTCGACGGCCGCGACCGGTTCGATTGGCATGCACTCTCTCGGCCCTCTCGCACAGCTTCTCGATCAGGGAGCGAATCTGATCGCCGGTGCGCGGCAGGTTGGCAGCGAGGCCGCGATCGAGCTCCGCCAGCGCGGGCCTGTGGGACACCAGCTCTCGCGCCGCTCGCAGGCCAAGCTCGCGCAGCTGCGCGACGACCGGCGGGGGCGGCGCTCCATCGTCTGCGGCGATGGACTTGCCACGCGAGGCCAACACTTCGTACAGCTCGACCCCAAGCTGCGCGGCGGCGGCAGCGGTTTCCGCTTCCACCAAGGTGGCCGACCAGCGTGGAACGGCGGCCGTGCGCGCGACGCCGACCGCATCGCGCAGCGGACCGAGCTGGGCGAGGTAGTTCAGCTCGCTCCAGCCGCCGACATACGCCACGGACGGCAAGACGCTGTCTTGCAGCAGCGGCCTCAGCAGCGCGCCAGCCGACCACCCGGTCGGGTTCTGCACGATCTCGGCCGCCAGCTCCGCGCCCGTGCGCGAACCATCTTCTCCGTCGTAGCGAAAACCATCACCGCCACCGCGCAGCGCGTGCCTGCCGCGCTCGTCGACGCGATAGAGCAACGCCGCCGTAGCAGAGTCGATGGCGACCGGCGCGCCGTGTTCCAGCAGGTGCGCTTCACCTCTCGCGAGCGCCGACGCCAGCTCTTCACGAGCGACGATGCGAGCAAGCGAGCGCGAAAGCGGCTCTCGGATCCAGTCGGGCTCGAGCATCACCAGGCCGTGGGGTCCGAGCACTTCCGTCATCGCGCGCGTGAAGGCCGTGGCGAATGTCTCCCCGTCGCGTGGCAAGAAGAGCTCGATCGCGCTCTCGCCGAAAGGCTGCCGACCGTAGAGGTGGCGCAGCGCCTCGCGCACGGCGGACATGTGTTGCTTGTCTTCGCGCAGCACGATGCGCGAAACCGGCTGCTTTCCCGAAGAGAGTCCCGCGAGCCCGAGGCGTTGGAGATCGAGGTTCTCGTTGAGCACCCACGCGTGGTGCAGCTCGGCGATGTCGTGGTCGTCGGCGTGATTCCAGAACAGCGGCACGACGGGACGCTCCCAAGCCTGCGCCAGGGAACGCGACAAGCGGATCGCGTGCAGCGCCTTGAGCAGGGAATACAGCGGGCCGCCGAGGAAGCCGGGCTGCTGGCCCGTGATGACGCAGCATGCGCCAGGTTGCGCGAGCTGCCGAACGCCATCGAGGACGGCGACATGCGGCTGGTGGGCAGCGATCCCGCGCTCGAGAGCCAGCGCGAGCTCCATGCGTTCTTCGGGGAGCCAAACATCCTCTCGCGGAGCGATGTCTTCGAGCGCACGCGGGACATCGACGCCCGGCACATGCAGCGCGCGCGAGGCAAAGGGCGGCAGAGCGAACAGCTCGAGCGGGACGGGGGTCGAAGAGATCATCGCTGCAGGGATCAGCGCGCGGCGGTCAACGCCGCGCCAATCTCGGTGATCATCGTGTCGAGGGCGTCGCGCGTGGCGTCCTTCCAGTGCTTGCCCGCGTGCGCTCTTTCGCGCCACGCGAATGTGATGCCGCGCGAGGAATTGACGAGCGCTCCGCACGGCGCTCCGCACGCGGACAGCTCGAAGGCGCCGAGCACATCGCGGGCGCTGGCGCCTTGCGCGCCGTATCCGGGCAAGAGGAACGGAGTGCGCGGCATGCGGGCGCGGAAGTCGCGCAGCTCGGCTCCGTGCGTGGCGCCCACGACGGCGCCGACGCTCGACCAACCGCTCGATCCAACGAGCCTGCGTCCCCAGCGCACGACATGCTCGGCCACGAGATGGGAGAGTTCGGGCGAACCGTGGCGTTGGAAATCGCCGCTGCCTTTGTTCGAGGTGCGCACGAGCAGGTAGAGCCCTTTCTGCGTGCGCTCGCAGGCATCGAGGAAGGGCTCGACCGAATCGGAGCCCAGAAACGGATTCAGCGTGACAGCGTCACACAGCGAAGGACCATCCTCGGCGCTGGTTCCTTCGAGGAATCCTGTTGCGTACGCGGCCGCGGTCGTGGCGATGTCTCCACGCTTGACATCGCCGATGACGATCAGCCCCGCGGCGTGCGCGTCGCGCACGACCCGCTCCCACGCGAGCGCGCCGTCGGCTCCGAGGGCTTCGAAGAAGGCTGACTGCGGCTTGATCGCGGCAACCTTGCCCCCGACGACATCGATCACTTCGCGGCAGAAAGCACCGACACGCAGCGCGCGCTCGGCGCGCGAGCGCGACGGGTCGCGCACATCGGCGTACTCCTGCGGAAGGAGCTCGAGGTGTGGGTCGATGCCAACCAGACAGGCATTCCCACAACGTTCGATGGAACTCTGGAGGCGGTCGGCGTAGTTCACGTGTGGGCTGCTTTGGGGTTGCGATGCTCGGGACGCGGCGAGTTGGCTGCATCACCTGCCGAGCAGCGGCCTGTGCGCGGATCCTAGCCCAGCAGCTCTGCGGGCGCGGGTTGGTTCAGCTGCCCGAGGCGCAGGAACTCCCTCGCGACGGCGTCCGCGAGCGGCCAGCCGCGCCGCGTGAGCGCCCAGCGCTCGCCAACCTGTCCGAGCCACCCCTGCTCCGACGAGCGCTGTGCGATCTCCAGCGCAGGATCCGCTTCGGGGCGCCAGTCCTTGAGCCCGGCTCGCGTCCAAGCCTCCAGCGCGCTGAGCCCCTCCGTTCGACGCAGTCCCAGCCACCAGCTCTCGCCCAGCCGGGCCCAGGCCGAAGGCCGTTCGTCCCAATCGCGCGGATCTTCGTTCTGCGCCATCCTGCGCCGGTACTCGCCGAGGTGTCGGATGTTTCCGCTGCGCTCGAACCCCAGCTTGCTGACGGCGGAGGGCCCGACCCCGACATAGGTTCCGTTGTTCCAGTAGTTGATGTTATGCGCGCATTGATGTCCATTTAGAGCGAAATTAGATATCTCATAGGCGACTCTTGCCGTGGATGCGAGGTGCTCGCGCGTCCACCAGAAGAACTCGAGCTCGGCGTCGTCGGACTGGGGTTGAAGGCGACCTTGTTGTAGCCAGCGTCGGAACAATGTGTCTTCTTCAAAGGTGAGGTTGTAGGCGGAGATGTGCTCGGGCTCGAGCGCCAGCACGCGCCGCAGGTCCGCTTGCCACTGCTCGAGTGTCTGACCGGGGTTGGCGTAGATCAGGTCGATGTTGAGGCTCTTGATGCCGGCGCGGCGCGCAGCGTCGAAGGCTCGGAAGCTCTGGTCGACTCCATGGACGCGGCCGAAGAGCTCCAATGTCTCGCCCCGCAGGCTCTGAAAGCCGATGGAAAGCCGCGTAACGCCGAGATCCAACAGGGCTCTCGCCTTGTCCTCGTCGAGGCTCTCCGGGTTGCACTCCACCGTCACTTCGACGGCGCTGTCGCGGAACCCCGTGCTCTGCTGAAGCGCGTCGAACAACCGGCGTAGCTGCGAGATCGAGAGCAGGCTCGGCGTGCCTCCGCCGAGAAACAATGTCCGCGGCGCTCTCGGCGCGCGCAACCGAATCTCGAGCTCAACCGCAGCCAGCGTGCCTTCCACATCCTGACCCTCGGCCGGGACCGAGAAGAAGTCACAGTAGTGACACTTGGCGGCACAAAACGGCAGATGCACATAGAGCGGCGTGGAAGGCGGTGCTTCGAACTGCCTTCCTGCTCCGCTCGCCGTCACCCTCGGTCACCGCCCATGGCATCATAGAGCTTTCGCAGTGCTCCTAGCTCGATCTGGCGCACACGTTCGCGGGTCAAGCCCACGGCTTGACCGATCTCCTTGAGGGTCATGGGCTCTTGATCTTCGCGTCCTAGACCGTAGCGCAGCCTCAGGATGGTCGCTTCTCGCGCGTCGATCGCGCCGAGCAAGCTCTCGAGACGATTCAACAGCTCTTCGTCGAAGAACTGCTCGTCCGGGGCCTTGGAGCTCTCGTCCTGCACGGTGTCCTGATGGCCTGTGAGGACATCCAACGAGACTTGGGCGGCGAGGCTGGAGGACTGGATGGTCCGTCGCAGCAACGACCAACTCTCCACCGGGATGCCCAGCTCCAGGGCCACCTCTTCGACCGTCGGCATGCGGCCACGGCGGAAGACGAACTCCTGACTCACGCTGCGCCACTTGGAGATGTTCTCGACCATGTAGCTGGGAACCCGAACGGACTTCACCGTGTTCACGAGCGCTCGGCGGATGGACTGCTTGATCCACCACGTTGCACAGGTCGAGAAGCGGCATCCGGCATCCGGGTCGAACTTTTCGACCGCCTTGAGGAGCCCGACATTGCCTTCGGCGATGAGGTCCTGAAGCGACAGACCGCGCTCCACATAGAGCTTGGCGATCGACACGACGAGCCGCAGGTTGGCTCGGGCCATGTGCTCCCGCGCCTGCGGGTCGCCCCTGTGGATGCGTCGAGCGAGCTCCTTCTCTTGGTCGGCCGTGAGGAGCGGCGTCTCGTTGATCTCGATCAGGTAGGTTTCAAGGCAGCGTTCCGAGCTAATGGGTGGCTCCTGGGCGGTGGCCCAATGGGACAGGGGACCAGCCCAAATCGGGAGTTGAGCGAAGCTGCCTCCAGCTGAAAGCGACTTCCTATGTGGCCCCCTTGGAAGCCGTTTCCAACGGGGAGGGCCCTCTGCTATGGTCTTGCGGTGCCCGCTGACCGCCCCCTGGAGGAAGTCGTAGTTGAGCCCGCGTTCGCGCCCCTTCTGGGACGGGAAAGCGGCGCCTTCTGTCGACTTGCCAACGCGCTGAGGTCCGCCCCCCCAGGTCTCTGGTCCAAGGGCTTCTTCCAGCGGCTCGCCCACGAAGCCAACCGGCTGGAGTCTTTCCTAGATGACCATGGCGCGCGCTTCAACCGCAGCTTCGCCCTCACGCGCGAGCTGGTCGCCAGCGCCCGATGGCTCTCGCTCGCGGGTTTCAGCCTCTCCCACTTGGATGCGAGGTTCGATACATACGGCCTCGGCCAGACGCTTTCGCCCGCGGAACAGGAACGACTCCGCGGGACGCTGGGTCAGGCCCGCTCGTTTCTAAGGGCGTCGATAGAGCGCGTCCTGCATCGGCAGCGAGACGAGTACGAACGGCGCGGGGCCGTGTGGGACGCCGGCCTAGCCTCTCCCGACGATGCCGATCTGGGCACCGTCCGCCGCCGCCTCCCGAGGAACCTCGGTCAAGAGGACCCCGCGGATGACAGCCAGCGCGTCGCCGAGATCGCCTCCAAGTTCCTCGCTGCCTGCACGATGCTGGAGTCGCTGGATCTCCGCGTTGTCGCGGACGCGAACGAGCTGCGACGCCGCATTCGGACGGTCTGCAAGGAGGAGCAAGCGCGCGTCTACGAGGCAACCGTCCACAACCTCCAGTCGACCTACGACACCCACATCAAGAACACGCTGGTTGAGACGCAGGACGAACGCCTGCCACGGCTTCGGGGCCTGCTCTCAGCGGCGCTCCACCTGCTGGAGACCGTCACCGTTCTAGCGCACTTCGTGGAGCGACATGAGTCCGAGGCCCGCAGCGAGCCAACCAGCCACGCCATCGCGGCGATCGTGCAGGGTGATCGGGTCCGCGCCCTGATGCTGAACGAGCTGCTTCGCTGGGCCAACATTCTCATGCAGCGCGGCCGGGTCACGGCCGAAGAACTGCTCCCGAGCTACATCGAGCTGCGCGAACTTCGCGTCGAGCTCCCGCCGAGCCTCAAGCTGCATGCTCGACCCGCGGCCCTGATCGTGAACATCGTGGCCCACCACGGAACGCCGGTGGAGCTCGAGATCGGAACCCATCGCTGCAATGCGGGCTCGATCCTCGAGATCCTGATCGGCGTAGGCTCGAACCCCGAGGTTCGCCATTTCCTGTTTCGCGGGGACATTCATCCCCTGAACGACATCGGCTTGCTGTTCGAGAGCAATCTGGGTGAGGACGGCCTCGGCAACCTCCCCGCAGCGTTGCGGTACCTTCGCGAGCGCTAGATTCCGAGGAATAGACGGTCGGCGAGCATGGCGGGCAGCCCCGCCCGTCGGATGCGCTGAGCCTCGCGCTCCACATCATACTCCTCTCGCAGGATCCTGACGGTGCCGACATCGGAGTCGAACAGCGCAAACGCGGTGCGTGGATCCTCATCTCGCGGCTGGCCCACGCTCCCGACATTGACCACTGCGCGCTCGCACTCGGATAGGTCCAAGCAGGCGTCGTGGCTGTAGGCCGTTCGATCTGGGTCGTTACGCAGCTTGAGCACGGTGATCGGAATGTGGCTGTGACCGACGAAGCACACGGGACGATTCAGCGCCTGAAGCGACGGTTCCGCGTCCCGAGCCTCGAGGACATAGTCGAAGCGCTCGGGTTGATGGAGCGTTCCGTGGGCGACGGCGCAGCACTCCAGCTCGACGGTGAGAGGCAGCTTGCCCAGCCAATCGAGCGCTTCCATGTCGAGCTGGCCGCGGGTCCAACGCACCGCATCCTTGGCGAAGCCGTTGAAGTAGGCCAAGCCGAGGCTTCCAGCCACGGCCGCGTCGTGGTTCCCCTGCACGACATGGGCACCCACCTGCCGCAGCAGTTCGATGCACTCCATTGGCGCAGCTCCGTATCCAACGACATCTCCCACGCTGATGAAGCGGCGTGCGCCCAACTTGAATAGCCGAGCTACGGCGACCTCGAGCGCCGAGAGGTTTCCATGGATGTCGCCCAAGACTCCGTACTTCATTCCACCTTGCTCAGGCTAGCTGCAGCCGAGCGCGGAAGCAGAACCTACTGTCTCGCCATCGGAATGAGCGCGGGCACGATCCAGCACCCCACGATCAATGCGTTGAACGCGGATCCTCCCGCAACTTCCAGCTGGGCCAGCGCCCATCCGGCGAGGCTTGGCGCCCATAGGGATGCCACGGCAGGGAGCTCGAAGGTCGATCGACCGAGCTGAGCCCCCACCATGAAGGCCAGTGGCGGTAACAAGTAGCCCCATGCTCGCGCTCGGACTCGCGCCGTGCGACCCAGCTCGCTCGCGCGCCAGGTCGAGCGCCGATCCAGCTCGGCGCTTCCAAGCGCGAGGACGAGCCCAAGGACCCGCGCTGACTCCAGACCAAGGCCGTAACCGCAGGCGCCCACGGCCGGAAGCAGGGCGAGCGCCCCCCCCATCGATCTCGCCGAAAAAATCACGTTTACCCCGCGACCAAGAGGCCTTCCGTAAGTCTCTACCTGAGGCGATGCTATGTCGCTTCGGCGTTGCAGCGAAGCGCTTTGTGTTGGAATGTAGCCTACACACGATATCTTGTGCCTACCGTTCCACGTGGAACACCCCCCCTACAAACGAGCGAGAAGAACCATGGAAAGACGACTGGGCAAGGGACTCAGCTCCCTACTTGGAGGACGGGTCGAAGGGGCAACGAGCCAGGAGCTGGCGCTGGCGCTGATCGATCCGAACCCCTTTCAGCCGCGAGTGACGATGGACCCCGCCGGCCTCGAGGAGCTCCGGGACAGCATCAGCAACCACGGCATCCTCCAGCCCATTGTTGTTAGGAAGTTAGACGGAAGATATCAAATCATCTCAGGGGAGCGGCGTTGGCGGGCTGCGCGGCTCGCGGGCCTTGAGCGCATTCCGGCCGTGCTGCGCGAGGTGGTCTCGGACAACGAGATGCTCGAACTCGCTCTGGTTGAGAATGTCCAGCGTCGGGACCTTGACCCGCTCGAGCGCGCTCGCGGATTCAAGGCCCTCATGGAAGGGCTGGGCATTACTCAGGAGGCGGTGGCGATCAAGGTCGGCCTCAAGCGGGCGACAGTCGCCAACCACATGCGCCTCTTGGAGCTTCCCGAGAAGGTTCAGCAGGCCGTGGGCAAGGGTCTGCTCAGCATGGGCCACGCTCGCGCCTTGCTCGGACTCTCGACCCCCGAACAGATCGAGGGGTTGATGGAGCAGTGCGTTCGCAAGGACCTGTCGGTCCGCGAGGTGGAGCGCCTGGTCCGAGATCAGGTCCAGCGCAGCGTCGGCGCCGAAACCGGAGCCGTGGTGGAGCCTACTTCGCCTTGGATCGCGCAGATCGAGCGTAGGTTGGGGGACGCGCTCGGCACCAAGGTGACGATCTCCGCGGACAAGGACTGCACCGGACAAATCCGTGTGCAGTTCTTCGACAAGGAACAGCTGAACCGACTCATCGATCGGCTTGCCCCGCAGGCAAAGCTGAGATAGCCCGCGCCGATGCCAGGCGGCGCGGACAAGAGAGGGGGCGTCTCGAGGCTTCGAGGCGCCCCCTCGACCCTTGCGGTGGGACCCTGACCTAGAGACGATCGATGCGCGCGATCGCGATGGGGCTCTCGGGACGACCGGAGCCGTCGGTCGCCTGCGCGGCCGCGACGATCTGCAGCACGATGTCCATGCCCGCGCTCACGACGCCGAAGACCACGCGCTGGCCGTCGAAGTCGTGGCGATCCTTGGTGAGGATCGAGAACTGGCTCGTCAGGCTCTCATTGCGCGTGGCGCCCGGCGCCGCCGTGATGACCCCGCTGAAGTGGTAGAGCCCGGCATCCACATAGGGCGTGGTCTTGTCCCTGCCGCCTTGGCCCCACTGCGCCACATCCGCGCCCACCGAGTTCGGGTCGCCACCGTCCAGACCCATTTCAGGGTCAATACGATGGAACTTGGTGTCCATATAATATCCGCTCGCGCATTGGTCGAGGAAGGCGCTCACATGTGCGGGGGCCTTGTCCGCGAACAGCGTCAGCTCGATGTCGCCCAGAGCCGTGCGAAGCGCGACGCGCGGCGACCCGGCGACGGGCGCCGGGTTGGCAAACAGCTCGGCGTGAGTGCTCTCCCAAGCCGACCGCGCCGCGAGCGACTTGATCCAAGCGTCGGTCAGCGATCCGTCTTCTCCACCGAGATTCCAGGTTTCGGCGACCAGCGGGTGACCCGGGTAGTCGGTCTTGAGCTTCTCGAGCGCCGCCTGCGCCTCGCTCAGCTTGCGTTGGTTGAGCAGCGAGTTGGCCTCGAGCCAACGCGCCCAAGGCCCGACATCGGTCCCACGAAGTTCGCCAGCCAGCGCCTCGAAAGCGGCGGGCTCGGCCTTCGGGACCCGTCGGGTCATGCCCTCGAGCGTGGAGGAGGCCGCGAGCTTGTCCCAAGACTCGGCGCGGCCCTTGGCCTTCGTCTGCGACTGCTGGAAGCTGAACACGATCCAGCCGGCCACGGCCAGAAACAGGATCAGCCCGTGGATCCAGAACTTCGAGACGAAGACGGCGAAGGGCGACTTTTCCGCGACAGGCGCGAGCGTCACGGAGGTCGCGGACTTGTGGGTGAGGTTGGCCATGGGGGACCGGTCGGAGGGCCGGGAGCGCGACTCGCCCGCCCGCGACGGGGGCGCGGAAAACCGGGCGGCAGGCGCGCATCGGCCAAGGAGATCGAAGGCCCGAAGTATAGGCACGGGCCGAGCCCCTACAAGGAGAACGAACAGAGGTGGAGCCTCTCCCTGTCCTCGCGGACGGTAGCCTTGCGCCTTGGTCCACACTCCCGTCCAGCCACCGCTGCCCATCCACGCCATGGCGCTCCTGCACGCTCTCGCCCTCGGGCTGCTTGCCCAGCCCGCTGTCCATCTCGCCGTCCCGGCAGCCGCGGAGACACGCCTCCAAGAGGACCGCAAGGCCGAGTTCGAGAAGCGCTTGGCCGCCGCGGAGGGGAGCAAGGACAAGCTCTGGAAGCTCTATGAGTGGTGCGACGCGAGCGGCATGGAGAAGGACGGGCGCAATGTGCTGCGCAAGATCGTCAAGCTCGACGACGCCGACCGCCGCGCACATGAGCTGCTGGGCGAGGTCGAATACGACGGGAAGTGGTTCCCGAACGAGAAGAAGGTCGAGGAGTACAAGAAGAAGAAGCTCGACGAAGAGGCCAAGAAGTCGGGCAAGGTGGTCTACAAGGGCCAGCTCGTCGATCCCGCCGATGTTCCGCTCCTCCAAAAGGGGCTCACCAAGACCGAGGACGGTCGGTGGGTCGATGCGGAAGAACAGAAGAAGCTCGCCGAAGGCTGGGTCAAGCAGGACTTCAACTGGATCGCTCCCGCTGAGCTCGCCAACCTCGAGAAGAACCTCTGGAAGTGCGACGACAAGTGGCTCGCCGAAGCGGACGCGAACAAGTTCCACGCCACGCTCGACAAGTGGTGGAAGATCCCGAGCGATCACTACGTACTCTTCACGACCTGTGACCGCGCGCTCGCCATGACCGCACGCGATGAGTGCGAGCGCGCATTCCGCGAAGTCAACCGCGTGCTGGGCAAGACGCCGACCGCGCCCGTCGCCGTGCTCGTGCTCCGCTCCGGCGCGCAATACGGCGAGTTCGCCGGTCAACGCCAGACCGAGCTGCGCGGCTTCTCGTCGCTGCACGGCGCGAGCATCGCGGAGATCTGGCCCGAGCCGCTGGCTGCAGGGATGACCAGCGCCGGATTCTGCTACTGGGATGCGTCGAACCAAAAGGACAACGCGTTCGGACCGATGTTCGTGCGCCACGCCGCCGCGCAGTCGCTCATCGAGGCGCTCGACCCCAGCCCGAAGACGCTCGGCTCGATCGTGTCCCAGAAGCCAGAGCCGGCGCTGGACAAGGCTTGGTGGGACGAGAAGCAGCTTCCGCAGTGGCTGCGCTACGGCGCCTGCGCCTACGCCGAGCGCTACATGGTCGACCCGTCCATCAAGCGGGGCGGCGATCCGAACTGGATGCGCAAGTGGTCCCTCGACAACATCGCCAACAAGGGCGGCATTGATCCGCTCAACACCATCTTGACCCTGCCGCTGACGCTGGACGACGCGTCCGCGTCGGGCAAGCTCATCAATCAGGCCGGCCTGCTCGTCGCCTTCATGCTCGATGGGAAATGCACGCCGGTCGTGCACGCGCATCAGGCTTTCAAGGACGCCTTCAAGAGCGGCAAGGACCTGAAGCCCGGCCTGAAGGCGCTCGAAGAAGCGCTGCGCAAGAACGAGGCCGAGCTCCGCAAGTTCGCGGGCATCTGAGAACGAGCCGCGCGACCAGCGATGACCCTCGACGCACCCACCTCACCGTGATCGCCCCGATCCTGCTGGCGTGCATTCAGGCGGCGCCCAGCGTCGACCTGCTCTCGCTCCATGCGCCGACACCGCATGTGCTCGTCGATGTGCCCGATGTTCCAGCTCTGCTGGACGCCTACCCCTCGGCGCCCGCCATGCAGCTGGCCGTCGACCCGACAGCGCGCGAAGCCTTCTCGAAGCTCGAGTCGAACCTGCGGCTCGACATGGCCGACAGTCTGTCGAGCGCGCTCGCGCTGCTCGGCCTCGACAGCGGAGTGGGGGATGTGGACCTCACGGAGGTGGCGCGCCGCGCGCTTCGCGTCACGGTCTCGTACGCGACCGAAGAGTCGATGTCGGGCGAGCTCGCGGCGGAGCTCGCGCGCGTCAGCGAAGCGCAGCTCGAGGCGCTCGACTTGGAAGAGTTGCTGGAGACGGACGCCGCCGCACTGCTCGATGAGCGGCTGAGTCAGGATCCGTGGGGCCGTGCCTACGAAGTGACACGCTCGCCCCAAGGACGGCCCGAAGTCCTCTCGTACGGAGCCGATGGACGGCCGGGGGGGGAGGGAGGCGCGACGGACATCGGATCCGAGTTCGATGTGTCGCGTTGGCTCGAGATCGAGCTCGGGCGGCGCCGGGCCCTGCTCCTCACAATCGACTTCGTCAGCGACGATGTCGCGCGTGAGTCATGGGGCTCGATGCGCGCCGCGCTTGGTGCGCTGCCGAGCGGTCCGGATGAGACCAGAGCGCTGCTCGATTCGAGTGGAGCGTTCGAGCGCTTCGAGGTTGCCCGAAAGGATGGCGCTTCGGGTTGGGCTTGGCGCGCGGAGAGACGGTTGGTCGTGTCTCTGGGAGCAACGACGCTCGAGGCGGTGCAGGCGCGCGCGTCGGCCGCGCGCTCTTCCTTCGCGACCGAACCGACTTGGAACGCGCTTCTGTCGCTCCCGCTCGACCCTGACGGCGCGACGGTCGCGCGCGGCGCTGTCGATACGGCCAAGATCGCCGAGCTGCTCTCGGGCGCCATCGACCAGCTCCCGCAGTCGCGCGAGAACCAGCCCACATTCGTCACACCACGGCCGACGGCGTTCCGTATGCAACTGATCGGCGCGCGCTTTTGCACCGACATCGTGCGCCCACCCGCGAACGAGAGCTCTTGGTGGCGCGCCTTCGGCGGATCGGCGCCGACATCGAGCTTGCGCGCGGTGATCCCTGGCGACGCGGCGGGCGCGCTGGTCACGCAGCTCGACGCGCGCGAGCTGGAACGGCAGTTCGCGGCATGGGCGGGGCTCGAAGGGGCCGGCGAAGCGCGTCTCAGGGCGGTGGAGCAACTCCACGGCTTCGACCTGCGCCGCGATGTCTTCGGCAGCATCGGCAGTGATGTTGCGCTGTTCGTCATGCCGGTCAACTCGATCGGCTTGCCCAACGCGGTCGCGGTGATGGAGCTGCGCGACCCGGCAGCCTTCGAGCGCGGAATGCAGGGGTTGGCGAACGCCTCCGCGGATGTGGGCGCGAGCTCGCTCTCGATCCGCAGCGCACGCTATCGCGAGTCGCCCATGTGGTCGTTCGAGATGGAGCGCACCGAGCCGAGCCAACTGCCCTTCGAGATCTCGCCGACGGTGGCCATCGTCGGTTCGCGCGCGGTGCTCACGACCACGACGCTCTTCGCAAAGCGCGAGATCAAGCGCCTTGCGAGCGAGGCAGCGTCCGCGGCCGACACTTCGCAACCGCTGGAGCTTCCTCCGGGCGCGACGCTCGCGGGCAGGATGGACTGGCCGACGATGATCGCGAGCCTCTACACATCCCTGCGCGGTGCCGCGGCGCTCGCGGGCAGCTTCGCGAACCTGCCGATCGACCTCGGAGCGCTGACGGCAGGCCTTCCCGATCGCCCCGAGACTTTCACGCGCTTCTTCTCCACGACTCTTCTGTCGGGCGCGCCGCTCGGCGAGCGCTTCCACCTGCACATGGAGTCCTCCTTCGGCCCGGAAACATGGCTCGGGCTCGTCGGATTCACGATGTCCGCGCTGCGCTCGCTCCCAGCGGCGAGTGGCGCATCGAGCGACGGATCGAGCGCAGGAATCGCCGCGCGCGCGGAGGAGGCGACGACCGAGGGTGAACCCGCGCGGAGTCTCGAAATGACGCGCGCTGCGCTCGACCGCGTCGCAACGCGCCTGCTCGTGTTCCAGCTCGATCGCGGTACATATCCGGACGCGCTGGAGGAGCTTGCGCGACCCTCGCCGAACTATCCCGATGGCTATCTCGACGGAGAGGCGCTGCCGGTCGACGGATGGGGGAGGGCGTTGGCGTATCGTCGCGGCGCCGATGGCGCTGAGTACCGCATTTGGTCGTTCGGGCCGGACGGCCTCGACGCGACGGGCGACGAAGTCGCTCCATGAGCTCCTTGACGACGCCCCGCGGTCACCTTCTGGTTCCACGCTGATGCGAGCGAGCGTCGCGTGAACACTCGCAGGACCTTCAAGCGCGCGCGCCGGCGCGTCGGCGGCGCACTGCTTCGGCTGTGCGGCCCCCAGGCGCTCACATGGCTCTCGAGCAAGTGGCAGTACGACATCGCGGGCCTCGAGAACCTCGAGAGCGAGCTGGAGCACAAGGGCGCGCTGATCGCGATGTGGCATGGGCGCATGGTCGTTCCGGTGCATCCGTTCCGCGACCGCGGCTGGCATGTGCTCGTGAGCCAGAGCGAAGACGGCGACCTCTCCGAGGGCATGCTGCGCCGTTTCGGCTTCAAGGTCGTGCGGGGATCTTCGAGTCGTGGCGGCGCACAGGCGCTGCGCGAGCTGCTCGGCGTTCTCAACGCCGGCGGAGTGGTCGCCATCACGCCGGACGGCCCGCGCGGTCCGATGCACGGCGTGAACCTCGGACTCGCATGGATGGCGCGGGCGACGAGACGCTCGGTCTTGCCCTTTGGATGCGTAGCCGACCGAACCTGGCGTCTGTCGAGCTGGGATCGCTTCACGATTCCCAAGCCTGGAGCGCGCGTGGCCTTGACTTATGGACCCTCGATCGCGGTTTCGCGCGAGGGCGGTGATGCGGAACTGGAGCGCGCGGCGCAGGCGATTCGCGAGGGCCTGTTCGCCGCGGAGCGAGCGGGCTTCGCGCGCCTAGGCGTGGAGCCGGACTTTTGATCCGCACGGGCACAGCGGGCTGGTCCTATCCCGATTGGGAAGGCGTCGTCTACCCGCGCCACAAGGGCTCCAATTTCCATCCACTGCGGCATCTCGCGCGCTACATAGAGTGCGTCGAGGTCAACAGCACCTTCTATGCGCACCCCGGGCGCGAAGTCGTTGCAGGCTGGTCGCGCGTGCTCGCCGGAAGACCCAACTTCCTGCTCACGGCCAAGCTGCATCGCGACTTCACGCACGCCGAGGCGCTCGGGGCCGACGCCCAGACGAGCGCGACCGCCTTTCTGGCAGCGCTCGATCCGATTGTGAGCACCGGGCGCCTGCGCGCCCTGCTGGCTCAGTTTCCGGTCGCCTTCCAGTACGGAGCGAGCGAGCTTCGCCGGCTGTCGCGACTTCACGGCCTCTTTCAGTCCGTACCGCTCATACTCGAGCTCCGTCACGCGAGCTGGTTCGAGCCGCCGGCCCTGAGCGCGATCCGCGGCCTCGGGTGCTCGCTCGCGCACATCGACTTGCCCACGGCGTGGAATCACCCGCCGACCTGGTTTCCGGCGGTGGGGCACCTCGGCTACCTGCGACTGCACGGTCGCAACAAATCGGCATGGTTCGACGCCCGCGCCGGGCGCGACCAGAAGTACGACTACCTCTACGACGACGCCGAGCTCGGCGACATCGCCACGCGAGCGACGCGCATCTCGAAGGAGCACGACGAAACCTTCGTGATCACGAACAACCACTTCACCGGCAAGGCGCTCGTCAACGCGCTGCAGCTGATCGCCCGGCTGCGCGGACAACCTACGCTGGCGCCCGCCGAGCTGGTCCGCGCTTATCCTGAACTCCAGAAATGCACGCGCCACGAAGGACAGCAGGAGCTGTTCTGAGCGCGCGAGCCGCTTGCCGCACGGCGATCGAGTCGCTGGAATGCCCGCCATGGTTCTCGCCTTCCGCCGACTCGCGCTCTTCGCGCTCGTCAGCTTCCTGCTGCTCGTCGCGGGCGAGCTCGTCGCGCGCGTGGCCGAGCCCGGGCCGTTTCGATGGTACGACCACTCGCCCTACGAGAAGGTCGCCAATCTGCCTCATGTGCACCGCCGCCATGCTCGCGCGCGCTGGGACGGCTCGTTCTATGAGATCGACTCGCACGGCTGGCGCGGACCGGAGTTCAAGCCCGACTACGGAGCGGATGAGCTGCGCGTGGTGGCGATCGGCGACTCCTGCACCTTCGGCAAGGGCGTCCTGGAGAGCGACACCTGGCCGCGCCAGCTGGAGCGGGAGTTGCAAGCGCGACTCGGCGCATCGCGTCGCGTGCGCGTCGCCAACCTCGGCGTGAACGGCTACTCGTCGCGCGACTATGTCGAGGTGCTCGAGACGCAGGCGCTGGCCCTCGAGCCCCATGTTGTCGTCGTCGGCTATTGCCTCAACGACTTTCCCAACACGCTCAAGCGGATCGACGCAGCCGTCTACCACGGCAAGGACACGCTGCACGCGCAGCTCTCTTGGTCTCTGCGGGAGCAACTTGGGAAGCTCGCGCTCTTTCGCTGGATGCGCGCCACATACTACGAGATCAACCGCGAGCGCGACCTCGAGCAGGTGGAGCGCTTCGCCGAGCAGCTGACAGGCGACTCCGCGGAGGCCGCGGCCACGATGGCGCGCGAGAGCGAGCATCTCGACGCACTGAGGGCGCTCTGCGCAAGCGCGAACGCGCAACTGCTCACGATGCTCTTTCCGTACGAGAGCCAGGTGTATCTCGAGCGGCCCGTCGAGGGACCCGGGCCCCAGTTCTGCGCACTCATGCAGCAACGCTCCGTGCGTTTCGTCGACTTGCTGGCCGAGTTTCGCGCGAGAGCGATGGCGAGCGAGCCGCCCGCGCGGCTGTTCGTGCGCGGCGATCGCTATCACCCCAATGCGACTGGCTACGGGATCGTTGCGGGGGCGCTCGTCGGCCAAGTGCTGGACGCGCTCGGTGTGGTCGAGGCTCGCTGATGGTCGTCGAGCTCGCACTCGTCGCCCGCGCAACGGCGCCCGCGCCGCAGGCGCTGCTCCGGCCGCCACGGTGCGGCGGCCGCCCCGCGCCCGAGGGAACGCCCCCGGGCCTCGAAGTGCGCAGCCTGCGCGAGTTGTGCAAGGCGCTCTTGTGCTGAGCGCGGACGACCGACATGCGCCATGGATTTGGTGACGAAGCGCGCGACGAACTCGCGCGCGCACGCTGGTTGGCACTCGGAGCGAGCCTCTCGTTCTCCGGGATGTGCGTGTGCGTGAAGCTGCTCTCGCCGGGCGTGTCCTCGTTCGAGGCGCTCTTCGTGCGCAGCACGATCGGCCTCTTGGTGTGCCTCAGTCTGCTGCGGAGCGTAGGGAGCCCGCTGCGCTGGGGCGCGTGGAAGCTCAACCTCGTGCGCGCGACCCTCGGCCTCCTGTCGATCGGAGGTCAGTTCGTCGCGCTGCACGAAGGCGGTTGCTCGCTCTCGACCGTGGTGTTCTTGCGCCACGGCGCACCCGTCTGGATGCTCCTGTTCGTCGGCCCGCTGCTGCAGGAGTGGCCTGATCGTCGCGCGAAGCTGGCGGTCGTGATCGGCGTGGTCGGAACGCTGCTCGCGCTGCGGCCTCGGGGCGGCGAGAGCGCGTGGGGCCTCGCGATCGCCCTCTCCTCGGGCTTCACCGCGGCGCTCGCGCTCATCTCGGTGCGCAGGCTGACATCCACGGACCATCCGCTGACGGTGGTGATGTTCTTCATGGGTTTCGTGGCGCTTGTCACGGGGCCGATCGTCGCCGTGCGCTGGGCGAGCGCGGCTCCGCAGTGGACACAGCGCGACGCCCTTCTGCTCGCAATTGCCGCACTCCTCGGAACGGCGGGCCAGCTGCTCAACACGCATGCCTATCGATACGGTCGCGCCGTGGCGACGGCCGTCACGGGCCTGTCGGAGGTCGCGTTCACGCTGCTGCTGGCGTGGACGATCGCCGGGGACGCGCTGCCGCCGTGGACGACCTTCGTCGGTGGGGGAGCGATCCTCTTCGCCGCGTGGATCACCACGCGCCCGCGCGGGCTGCCCGACGCGGCCGCCTAGTCCGCGGGCTCCATCGTCGCGACCAGCGGGAAGCCGCGCGGCTCACTTCTTCTCGATGCTGCGCGTCAGGTAGTCGACGAGGTCCATCTTCGTGACGATCGCCTTGAGGTGCTGCGAATCGTCGACGACCAGCGCCACGAGACCTTCGGCGAAGAGCTTGGTGAGCGAGCCGGCATCCTCGGAGTCCGCCACCGTGCGCACCTTGCGGAACATCACCTCGGCGATGGAGCTTGACAGGCTCGCGCGGCCCTCGACGAGCTTTCCGAGCAAGTCCGACTCCGTGACGATGCCGACGAGCTTGCCGCCCTCGAGCACCGGAAGCTGGCTGATGCCCTTCTCCTTCAGGAGGAGCACCGAGTCCGCGACCGTGTCCGAGCTCGACGCCGTGTGCACGTCGCGGCGCGGCATCGCGCGCACGAGGTCGGCGACCGTGTTCGTCTCCCACAGGCTCTCGCTGAAGCCGTTGGCGCGCATCCACTGGTCGTCGAGGAACTTCGTGATGTAGTTGCGCACCGAGTCGGGCAGGATCACGACGATGCGCTTGCCCGGGCCGTACTTCTTGGCCATCTCGGCCGCGCCCCACGCCGCCGCGCCGCAGCTGCCGCCGCACAGGAGGCCCTCGTGGCGAATCAGGCGCCGCGCCATCAGGAACGACTCGCGGTCCTCGCTCTTGATCCACTCGTCGACGAGCCCGCGATCGAGCACGTCGGGAACGAAGTCGTAGCCGATGCCCTCGACCTTGTAGCTGCCGATCGGGCCGGGACCGGCGAGGATCGAGCCGACGGGGTCGACGCCGACGATGCGCACGCTCGGGAGCTTCTCCTTCAGCTTGCGCGCGACGCCCGTGATGGTGCCGCCCGTGCCCGCGGTCATCACGACCATGTCGAGCTTGCCGTCGGTCTGCTCGAGGATCTCCTCGGCCGTGCCGTGGTAGTGCGCGAGCGGGTTGTCGGGGTTCGAGTACTGATCGAGGATGTGCGAGTTAGGGAGGATCTTCTGGAGCTGCTTCGCGACGCCGATGTGGCTCTCAGGCGCGTCCCAAGCCGCCTCGGTCGGCGTGCGGATGATCTCCGCGCCGAGCGCCTCGAGCACGACCTGCTTCTCGCGGCTCATCTTCTCGGGCATCGTGATGATCATGCGGTAGCCCTTGACCGCCGCCGCGAGCGCCATGCCGATGCCGGTGTTGCCGCTGGTGGGCTCGATCAGCGTGTCGCCGGGCTTGATGCGGCCCTTGCGCTCCGCCTCTTCCACCATGCGCCGCCCGATGCGGTCCTTGATCGAGCCACCCGCGTTGAAGAACTCGCACTTGGCGAGGATCTCGCAGCCCGTCTTCTGGCCGACGGTGCGCAGGCGGACCATCGGCGTGTTGCCGATGGCTTCGAGGATCGAGTTCATGATCTTGGCCATGGTGAGTGCTCCAAAGCGAGGGGTCGCCGGGCGCAGAGTCTACGGCGTCGGCTCGGCGAGCACGATGCGGCCCTGCGCATCGGTCGACACGGCGCAGCGCTTGAGCGGCTCGAAGCCCGGGAGCGGCACACCCAGCGGACCGAGGCGCGCGCCGCTGCGCAGGTCGTAGCGCCAGCAGTGCCACGGGCAAGTGACGACTCCATCGGCGCGCGAGCCCTCGAACAGCGGTCCGTCGAGGTGGGGGCAGAAGGCTTGCACACACAGCAGCTCATCGTTGTCGACATAGAGCGCCATGGCGCCCCAAGGCGTCTCGATGAAGCGCGGCCGCCGCGCGTCGAGCTCGGCGCGCACGAGGCCAGTCGGAAACGAGTTGGGCATCGCGCGAGAGTCTAGCCCGCGCGTTCCGTGGCTTTCGATGGCCGGTGCGGCGTGCCACAATCCCGCCGTGGCCCAGAAGACGCTCGTCGTGAAGGTTCCTCCGTCGCGGGCCGCGGACATCGAACGCCGCCTCGCCGCCGGCTCGTTCTCGTTTCGCTCCACGCCCCACGCGCGCTTTTCGGTCAAGGGCGAGGGCGTGGTCGCGACCCTCTACGACTCGGGCAAGCTGGTCGTGCAGGGCGAGGACCCCGACGGCTTCGTGCTCGCGTACATCGAAGGCGCGACGCGCGTGGAGAGCGCAAAGCAGCCCGCGAGCCCGGCCCTCAGCGCACCAGCGCCGCATGCGGAGACTGTGATCGGCAGTGACGAATCGGGCAAGGGCGACTACTTCGGACCGCTGGTGGTCGCGTCGGTTCGGCTCGAGCCCGAGCTCGCGCACAAGCTGGCGAACGGCGAGGTGCGCGACTGCAAGCAGATGAGCGACGAGGCCGTGTTGCGCGTCGGCGCCGCGCTGCGCGCGCATGTGCCGCACGCGATCGTCAAGCTCGACCCGCCCGTCTACAACTCCGAGCACGCGCGCTGGCGCAACTTGAACCCGCTGCTCGCATCCCTGCACGCGCGCGCGATCGGCCAGCTCTCGAGCCCCGGCATGCATGTCATCGTCGACCAGTTCGGCAACGCGAAGCTGCTCGAGGAAGCGCTGCGACCGCTCGACATTCGCCTCGAGCAGCGCCACCGCGCGGAGGAGCTGCTCGCCGTCGCCGCCGCGAGCGTGATCGCGCGCGAGCAATTCCTGCTCGGCATGCGCGCCCTCTCGGAGGCCTGGGCGCTCGACCTCGCCAAGGGTGCGGGCCACCCCGTCGACGCCGCGGCGCGCCGCTTCGTCGCGCTGCACGGCGCCGCGAAGCTCGGCGAAGTCGCCAAGCTGCACTTCAAGAACACGCAGAAGCTGGGCCTGCGATGAAGCTCGTCGTGATGGCCGGCGCCGGCAACACATTCGCCGTGCTCGACGCGCGCGCGCAGCAGCTTCCGGGAGACCTGCCGGAGCTCGCGCGGCGGCTGTGCGCGGAAGCATGGGAGGGCAAGCCCGCCACGCTCGATGGCGTGCTCGTCGTGCAGGGAGGCGACGAAGGCAGCGCCTGTCGCATGGTGATCTACAACGCCGACGGCTCGCGGCCCGAGGCCTGTGGCAACGGCCTGCGCTGCGTGGCGAAGTTCGCGCGTGAGCATGGCTGGTGCGATAGCGACCGCTTCCGCGTCGACACGGACGCCGGAGCGCGCGAGGTCGAGCTGGTGCGCGACGGTGGCGCGATCGTCGGTGCCACGGCTCGCATGGGCGCTCCGCGCAAGGTCGAGCGCAGGGTGCCCCTCGCGACGAGCAAGGGCCGCAGGCAAGCCACGCTGGTCGACATGGGCAATCCGCACGCGGTGCTGTTCGTTGCGGACGAGCGCAAGGCACCCGTGCACGAGCTCGGCCGCGAGCTCGAATACCACCCGCGCTTTCCCAATCGCACCAATGTGGAGTTCGCGACACTGCGCAACGGACGCATCCACCTGCGCGTGTGGGAGCGCGGTGTCGGCGAAACACTCGCCTGCGGCACGGGCGCCTGCGCGACCGCGGTGGCGGCCGTCGTCGAGTCGCGCGCCCGCGCGCCGATCGAGATCGAGGTCCTCGGCGGACGGCTGAAGGTGGACTGGGACGGCGCGGGCGATGTGATCCTCGCGGGCCCGTGCGAGAATCTGTGGAGCGGGGATGTGATCCTCGCAGAGGGCGAGCGATGAGCGACATTCGCGTGGAACACAAGCTCGGGCTCCAAGGCGCGGTGGCACGCTTTCAAGAGCTCGCTCGGCAGCACGGACTCAAGCTCCAGTCGAGCGACGGCGGACACAGCGGCACGCTCGAGAAGAAGCTGCCGTTCGTGGGCGCGGCGCAGGGGCGCTTTTTCGTCACGCAGACGGCCGTCGAGATCGCGATCGACAGCGCCCCCCCGTTCCCTGGGCCGGAGACGCTTCGGCGCATGGTGTCGGAAGAGCTCGCGAAGGCGCTCGCCTAGTTCGCACGAGCGAGCGCATGACATACCTGCTGCACATCGTCGTGGCGCTCGCGCTCGTGATGGCGGCGGTCGAAGGGCTGGCGCTCGATGTGCAGCAGCCGTGGGGCGTGGGCGCGCTCGCCTTCGCTCCGCACCTGCTCGGCTGGCTCGTGCGCAGGCTCGGAGTTGCGGGCCGCTTCGCCATGGCCGGTTGGATGCTGCTCGCGCTCCGCCATTGCGCACTCGGCTGCTTCGCGCTCGCGACGCTCGCGCTCGGCTGGTCGGAGAGCGTGGCGGAGTGGAGCGGCACGCGACTGGACCTGTGGAGCTGGCCCGGGCTCGAGATCCTGCTCGTGCTCGTGCCGTTCTTCGCCTACACGCTGCTCGCGATCGACGCGCGCGCGCGTCTGCTCGACCGGCGCCCGGATCAGCTCGCAGACCTGCGCCGGCTCGAGTTGCGATCGCTCCTCGCGTCCGCCCTGCCTTTCGCGTTGATGATCGCGGCGACAGCCGCGCTCGGGCTGTACGAGCCGTTGCGGGTGCAAGTCGAGTATGTGGGCCTGTGGAGCGCGCTGTTCGCGGCCGCGGTGCTCGGCGCGCTCGCGTGGCTCCTCCCGTGGCTCTTGCGACACGCGTGGAACACCACGCCGCTGCCCGAGGGTCGCGCGCGGAGCACGCTGGAGAACCTCGCGGCGAGACTCGGCTTTCGTTGTGGCGAGCTCGTGGTCTGGCACACGGGCTTCCAGCAGTCGAACGCCGCGGTCGTCGGCATCGGACCCTCGCGCACGGTGCTCTTCTCCGACCTGTTGCTCGCGCAGCTCGGCGAGCGCGAGCTCGAGGCCGTCTTCGCGCACGAGATCGGGCATGTCGTGCGCCACCATGTGCTCGTCTTCGCGGCTTGGTCGCTGGCGTTCCTGCTCGGCGCCGACCTGCTGTTCGACGCGCTCGGCTTCGGCGACAGCGTCGAAGGTCTGGCGCTCCTCGGTGCGACGCTGCTGCTGTGGTACTTCGTCTTTGGCTGGTTCTCGCGCCGCGTCGAGCTGGAAGCCGACTGGCACGCGCTCGAGACGACGGGTGACCCAGAAGCGCTGATCTCCGCGCTCGAGCGCGTCGGCGGCGTGCACGGCAGCGTGCGCGATTCGTGGCGCCACTTCAGTGCCGCGCGGCGCAGGGAGTTCCTGCGCGGCGCCGCGAGCGATCCTTCCATCGGACGCCGCCTCGCGCGCCGCCTGCGGAACTTCGGGCTCGTCGGCGGCGTCGCGATGACACTCGTGGTCGCAGCGCAAGCCCGCGAGCTCGTGTTGGCCTATCCGCGCGATCAGGTTTCCGCGTCGCTCGCCACGGGCCACTATGCGCGCGCAGCGAGCTGGGCGCGGAAGGTCCCCGAGCTCGAGCCCGAGCTCGCCGTGCTCGTGTCGCGCGCGCTCTCGACCGGCGAGAGCGCGCCGTCGACGGAACGCCTCGTGCAGCTCGCGCGCGCCGCCGTCGAGCGCGGTGTGCGCATCGAAGCGCTCGAGTACTTCACGCTGGCGTACCTGCGCGGCGAGCGCAGCGTCGGCCCGGAGCTCGACGCGCTCGAAGCCGAATTCAGAACTGGAAGTAGATGAACGGCTTCACTGCGGCGTTCGTGCAAGCCAGTGCGAGCGAGGCCAAGACTCCGAGGGCGACTGCGTAGCTCCACTCTGGCATGCGCTCGCTCGCGCGTTCGAGCCAGCGTTTCGAGCATGCCCAGTGCAGCAGGGCGAGCGCCGCGAACGCAGCCAGCGGCACCCAGCCTGTCGAGCGCGTTCCCGGGCTGTCGAACAGCACGAAGGAACGCACGGTCACGAGCGCACCCGCGAGTGTCGGCGCGCGGAAGAAAATCCACGCGAGGCACGTCCACCAGAATGTGGCGAGCAGGCCGAGCAACGCCGGCAGGCGCAGCCCTGCGCGTTCCCACTCCCGATGGGCGACCAGCGCAGCGCCGTGCAGCGCTCCCCAGATCACGAAGTTCCAGCCCGCGCCGTGCCACAGTCCGCCCAGCAGCATCGTCAGCAGCAGGTTGCGCTGCTGGAACAGCCGCGAGCCACGATTGCCGCCGAGTGGGATGTACAGGTAGTCGCGCAGCCAGCTCGACAGCGACATGTGCCAGCGCCGCCAGAAATCGCGGATCGATGTGGCGAGGTAGGGGAAGTCGAAGTTGGTGCGCAGCTGGTAGCCGAACAGGCCCGCGGTCGCGATCGCCATGTCGCTGTAGCCCGAGAAATCGCAGTAGATCTGCACGGCATAGAACAGCACCGCGCTCCAGGCCGAAAGCGCGTCGAAGTCGGCCGGGCTCTCGAAGTACGGATCGACGAGCGAGGAGATGTTGTCGCCGACGCAGGCCTTCTTCGCGTAGCCGACGAGAAACAGGGTCAGGCATGCGCGCACGCGCACATCGCTCCACAGTCGCTTGCGTTCGAGCTGCGGCAGAAAGTCGATCGCGCGCACGATCGGACCGGCGACGAGCTGCGGGAAGAATGTCACGAACAGCGCGAAATCGAGCGGATCGCGCCGCGCGCGCAGCTGGCGCCGGTACACGTCCAGCGAGTAGCTCAGCGTCTGGAAGGTGTAGAACGAGATCCCCACCGGCAGCACGATGCCCAGCACGCGCGGGTTGGCCTCGAAGCCCAGCGAGCGCGCGAGCGCGAGCGCCGAGTCGAGGAAGAAGTTCGCGTACTTGAAGACCCCGAGCAGTCCGAGATTGAGGGCCACGCTCAGCGTGATCCAGCGCTTGCGGGCGCGTTCGTCGCCGCTCGCCTCGAGCTTCAGACCGACGAGGTAGTCGAGCGCGCTCGAGCCCAGAATCAGCGACAGGAAGCGCCAGTCCCAGGCGGCGTAGAAGCAGTAGCTCGCCGCGAGCAGCCACAGCTTGCGCGCGCGCGCGCCCTGCAGCGCCCAGTGGACACCGAAGACGAGCGCGAAGAACGCGAGGAAGGAGAGCTCGGTGAAGATCATCGCGGCGCGAGCTCCCCGCGCTTCACACGCGCGACGAACTCGTCCGCGAGCTGCTCCGTGAAGAGCCGGGCGCCTTCGTCATTTAGGTGCGTCTCGTCGTAGCGTCGCTCGGGTGCGTAGAGTTCCGCGAAGCGCTCGGCATCGTCGAAGCGCAGGAGCAACGGGATCTCCCCGATCTCCGCCGCCTTGATGAGGTCCTCCTGCAAGTAGAGCGCGGGCTGCGTGACGAACACGGCTGTCGCGCCGAGGTCCTCGATACGCGCGCGGATCTCGCGATACATCTCCACGGCGAACGCGTCCGCCGGACCCTCGCCGACGCGCAAGCCCTTGTAGTCCTCGAGCTGCGCCAGATAGCGCTCGCGCCGCTTCTGGAAGCGCTGTCCGCGTCGCCCGAGTCCTTCCGACTCATCGCCGAGCGGCGCGTAGCCGTCGAGGCGCGGCCCGACGAGCTCGCGCTCGATCTCGTCCGTGCGCCGTTCGCCGAGCGCCGCGTCGACGAGCCGCTGGGAGCGCCCGATGTTGAACACATTGTACGCGCACGACTTCCAGTGCGGTGCCAGCGCGGTCCACAGCTGCGGATAGGGGAGCCCAGCGTCCGCTATCCAGCGCGAGAGCCGCAGCGTCGTCGCCGGGTCGTGCCACTCGATCACCTGCCGTGCGAGCGCGTTGCGCTCGTCGCGCAAGAGTGCGATGCCCTCGGGGTCGACGAGCACGAAGTCGAGGCGCGCGGGCGCGAGCTCTCCCACGCGCTCGAGCAATCGCTCGATCTCGAACGCGCGCGAGCCCGGCGCTCCGAAGTTGAACGAGCGCGTCGGCACGCCCGCCGCCGTCGTGCGCGCGTCGAAGACCTCCGGCACAAAGCCGCGGTGCACGCGGCTCGAGCCCGCGAACACGAGGGTGTACGCGTCGCGCTCGCGTGCGAAGCGCCCGACTTTTGCGTCGACGAGCTCGCGCGCGCCTCCGTGAGGCAAGAACGCGCGCAGCGCGAGCGTCACTAGCGTGAATGACAGCGCGAACAGCGCGAGCGCCCCGAAGCCCGCTCCCGCGCTCGAGCGCTCGCCGTTCGCCGCCATGCGCGCGCCTCTAGTAGGAAAGGCCGTTCTTGCGCAGGTGGATCGCGGGCTCGCCGTCGCGCTTCTGCGCGCCGTCGACGACCTCGCCGAACACCACCACGTGATCACCGCTCGCGAATTCGCCGCTCACGCGGCAATCGACCCACGCCAGAGCATCGGCGAGCACCGGCGTGCCCTGCGCGCCGCGCTCGAGCGCCAGCTCGTCGAACGGACCCCTGCCCGCTTCGTACTTGCAAAAGAAGCGCCCCATCAGGTCGTTCGAGCCCGCGGCGAGGATCGAGAGTCCAAAATGCCCGCTCGCGCGGATCGCAGCGAGGTGCGCGCGGTCTTTGCCGACCGCCACGGCCACGACCGGGGGCGCGATGCCCATCTGCATCACGAAGGAACCGACGAAGCCGAGCGGGGCGCCGTCCCGCAAGGTGGTGACGATGTACAGGCCCGTCGGCAGGCGACCGAGCGCCTTGCCGATGGGGGAGATCTCGTTCGGGTTGGCCATGGGCTGAGTGTGCCGCAGCCCGCCCTCCGCCGCCACGCTCGCACAGGCTCTCGCCAACCGCCAGCGAGGCCCTCGAGCGCCCGCGCACAGCCATGCGGAGGCCATGGAGCGCCGGGAGCGCGGCCGAAGAACGCCGGAAAACGCTCGCGGAGCGAACCATGGCTGGGGACGCCCCCAAAGTCTGTGGAGCGGGGCCACGACGAACCCCCAAAAGGCGTCGAAAAACAGCCCCGGAAGGCGCGCTTCCGTTCTGGATCGCAGGCCGCTTTCCGCGGATAATCTCCGGCCTCGAAGGACTCCCGGATACGCCCCGTTTCCGGGGGCTTTTTTCGCCTCCACGCCGAGTGAATCGCGCCTCGTAATGACGACGATCGAACCCCTGCTCCCCCCCTCCTCCTCCGACGGCCGCATCGAGGAGCGCCACATCGAGCGCGAGATGCGCGAGTCGTACCTGACGTACGCGCTCTCCGTCATCCACTCCCGCGCTCTCCCGGATGTTCGCGACGGCTTGAAGCCGAGCCAGCGACGCATCCTCGTCGCCATGGACGACCTGAACCTCGGGCCGCGCGCCAAGTACCGCAAGTGCGCCAAGATCGCCGGCGACACATCGGGCAACTACCACCCGCACGGCGAGTCGGTGATCTACCCCACTCTGGTGCGTCTCGCCCAGCCCTTCAGCACGCGCTACCCGTTGATCGACGGCCAAGGCAACTTCGGCAACATCGACGGCGATAGCGCGGCGGCCATGCGCTACACGGAAGCGCGCATGACCGGGGTCACGACCGAGCTGATGGCGGACCTCGACAAGGAGACGGTCGACCGCCAGCCCAACTACGACGAGACGCGCACCGAGCCCGCGGTGCTCCCCGGGCGCTTCCCGAACCTCTTGTGCAACGGCTCGGACGGCATCGCGGTCGGCATGGCCACGAGCCTGCTGCCCCACAACCTGCGCGAGATCATCACGGGGCTGCGCGCGGTGCTCGAGCGCCCCGCTGTCACGATCGGCGAGCTGTGCGAGCTCGTCGTCGGCCCCGACTTCCCGACCGGCGGCATCATCATGGGCCGTCGCGGGATCCTGCAGGCCTATGCCACCGGCCGCGGCATCTGCCGCGTGCGCGGCAAGTACCACATCGTCGAGAACAAGAACCGCTCGTCGATAGTCTTCACCGAGATCCCCTTCCAGGTCCGCAAGGAAGCGATCATCGAGAAGATCGTCGAGGTCGTGAACGACGACCGCATCACCGGCATCTCGAATGTCCAGGATTTTTCGGACCGCACCGGCATCCGGCTCTCGATCGACCTGAAGAAGGGCGAAGACCCGCAGATCATCGTCAACCAGCTGTTCCAGTACACGCCGCTGCAGTCGACGCAGTCGATCATCAATCTCGTGATCGACCGCGGCCAGCCGCGCACGCTCAACCTGCGCGGCCTGCTCGACAGCTACATCGCGCACCGCAAGGAAGTCATCCGCCGTCGCACGCAGTTCCTCTTGACGAAGGCGGAGGAGCGCAAGCACATCGTCGACGGACTGCGCATCGCGGTCGACAACATCGACGAGGTGATCCGCATCATCCGCGCGAGCCTCACGCCGGACGCCGCCAAGGCCGGCCTGCAAGAGCGTTTCGCGCTTTCGACGCGCCAGTCGCAGGCGATCGTCGACATGCGCCTCGCGCGACTCACCGGCCTCGAGCGCGAGAAGCTCGGGGAGGAGTTCAACGCGTTGGTCGTCGAGATCGCCGACCTCAACGACATCCTCGCGCGCGACGAGCGCGTGGTCGCGATCATCAAGTCCGACCTCGACGAGCTCGAGCAGAAGTACGGCGACGAGCGCCGCACCGAGGTCAACCGCGAGGAGATCGACGGCTCGTTCGACATCGAGGAGCTGATCACCGAGGAGATGATGGTGGTCACCTTCTCGCGCGACGGCTATGTCAAGCGCACGCCGCTCGATATCTACCGCACGCAGGGCCGCGGCGGGCGCGGGATCATCGGCTCGGAGACGAAGGAGGGCGATGTCGTGCAGTCGCTGTTCGTCGCCGGGACCCACGACAATGTGCTGTGCTTCTCCAACCGCGGTCAGGTCTATTGGCTGAAGGTCTACAACCTGCCGGAAGCCAACCGCACCAGCGCCGGCCGCGCGATGTCGAACCTGATCGAGCTGCAGCCGGGCGAGCGCATCACCAATGTGCTGCGCGTCGTCGAGTTCGACAAGGAACGCTCGATCTTCTTCGCGACCCAGCGCGGCACGGTCAAGAAGACTTCGCTCGGGGCCTACTCCCGCCCCAAGAAGGGCGGCATCCGCGCCATCCTGCTCGAGGAACGCGACGAGGTCGTGGCCGTCGGCCTGTGCAAGCCCGGCGACACGATCGTGATCTCCTCCGCCGGCGGTCAAGCGATCCGCTTCGCCGACGAGAATGTGCGCCCGATGGGCCGCACGAGCTACGGCGTGCGCGGCATTCGTCTGCTCGACGACGACAGGGTCGTCGACATGAAGGTCGCCGTGCCCGACACCTTCGTGCTCTCGGCCTGCGAGAACGGCTTCGGCAAGCGCACCGCGCTCGAGGAGTACCCGATCAAGGGCCGCGGCGGCCAGGGCGTGATCAACATCCGCACCGAGGGTCGCAATGGGCAGGTGATCGGCACGGTCATGTGCCGCGAGGACGACGAGGTCATGTTCATCACCCAGTCGGGGATGATCGTGCGTTCGGCGGTGAACGAGATGCGTCCGATGGGTCGCAACACCCAGGGCGTGCGCCTCGTCAACCTGAAGGGCGGCGACAGGCTCGTCGGCATCGAGCTTGTCAGCGCCGAAGACCTCACGCAGTACCAGACGACCCAGCAGCGCCGCATCGCGCCCGCGACCGAAGACGCCGGAGCAGACGAGCCCGAGGAGCCGCTGCCGGATGGGCCGGAGCCCGACGACGAAGCCTCCGAGTGAACCCAGCGCGGGCCTTCCGGGACGACCGGGGGGCCCGCGGTGCTGGAGGAACCATGACGAGCGGACTCGAATGGGTACGGGGCGCGGCGGGCGACATCTGCCTGCAGGGTGCGCATGTCACGCGCGCCTCCGACCTCCTGTTTCTCTCGTCGCGCGCGCGCTTCGAACGCGGTCAGGCGATCCGCGGCGGGATCCCCGTGATCTTTCCGTGGTTCGGCGACGACCCGCTGCGCCTCGGACGCGGCGCCCACGGCTTCGCGCGCCGCAAGCCGTGGCGCCTGCTCGAGCGCGAGGAGCGCGATGGCGAGCTGCGCGTGCTACTCGAGTTCGTCGAGGACGAAGAGACGCTCGCGCTCTGGCCCCACCGCTTCCGCGCGCGGCTCGAAGCGCGCTTCGGTGCCGACCTGCGCGTGCGCTTCGAGGTCGAGAACACGGGCGACGCGCCGTTCCGCTACGAAGAGGCGCTGCACACATACTTGGCCGTTGGCGATGTGCGTCACATCGAGCTGCGCGGGCTCGAGAGCGCGCGCTACCTCGACAAGCTCGACGGCTTCGCCGAGCGGCCCGCGGCTACGGCCCCGCTGCGCTTCTCCGGCCCCGTCGATCGCGTCTACCTCGACACCACCGCGACCTGCGAGCTTCTCGACGCGCCGCTCGCTCGTCGACTCGCGATCGAGAAGCAGGGCTCGCGCACGACCGTGGTGTGGAATCCGTGGTCGCAGGCCGCGGAGCGCATGGCAGACCTCGGCGACCAGTGGACGCGCTTGGTGTGCGTCGAGAGCGCCAACACGGGCGCCCACGCGATCGAGCTCGCGCCCGGAGCGTCGCACGCGCTCGCCGTGCGCATCCAGAAACTCTGAGCTTGCTCCTTGAATCGCCGGGTCTCGATCTGCGGGCAATCGCCGTCGGCCGGGACTTGGGTCGCGGCGCGCTCGGTCGCTAGCATCGCGCGCTCATCCGAAGGAGAAGCACGATGGCGCTCTATCAACAACTGCAGGCGGACGTGAAGCAGGCGATGCTGGCGCGCGACGAGATCGCGCGCGACACGCTGCGCATGCTCGTCGCCGCGGTGAAGAAGCAGGAACTCGAGCAGGGCAAGGTGATCACCGACGAACTCGTGATGACGATCCTCTCGGCATCGGCCAAGACGCGGGCGGAGTCGATCGCGCAGTTCACGGCGGCGGGGCGCATGGATCTCGTGGCGAAGGAGCAGGCGGAGCTCGGCGTCGTGCGACGCTACTTGCCGCAGCCGCTCGACGAGGCGCAGACGCGCGCCGCGATCGTCGCGCTCATCGCCGAACTCGGCATCTCCTCCAAGAAGGATGTGGGCACGCTGATGAAGGCGGCCATGGCGAAGCACAGGGGCGTGATCGACGGCAAGCTGGTGCAGAAGCTCGCGGGCGAGCTGCTCGCCTGATGGGCGGGGTTCGAGTTCAAGTCGCGCGAGGCGTGCGGTAGCGGCTCCATGAACCAGAGCGAGGTCGCAGCAACGCCGCAAGCCGGCATCGGCGGCCGCCACAAGCGGCTGATGGCGCGCACCGTGCTGATTTCGTTTTTCACCGCGGTCTCGCGCGTGTTCGGCTACGGCCGCGAGGCGCTGACGGCGGCGCTCTTCGGCGACACCTCGGCGGTGTACGACGCCTTCGTCACGGCGTGGCGGGTGCCGAACCTGTTCCGGCGTCTGCTCGGCGAAGGCGCGGTCTCGGTTTCGCTCGTGCGCGCGATGACGAAGGAGGATCACGAGCGCGGCAACGACGCCGGACGCGCGCTGATGTGGGAGACGCTGCGCCTCGCCGCGCGGATCCTGTTCGCGTTGACGGTGCTCGTGATGGGCGCCGTGGCGTTGATGCCCGACACGATGCCGATGACGGGCTGGCGCTGGCTCGGCGACGACGCGGCGGTGATGCGCGAGCTCACCGTGCATGTCGCGCCCTATGTGATCGTGATCTGCCTCGCGGGCCTCGCCGGTGGCGCGCTCTCGGTGCGCGAGCGTTTCATCGCCGCGAGCGCGGGTCCGGGCGTGATGAACGCGATCGCCATCGCGACGCTGGTGCTGATCGGCTGGCGCTTCGGCTGGGAAGGTCTCGCGCCCGTCGACGGCGCGGCGGGCCGCGAGCGGCACCTCGACATGGCGCGCTGGTTGTCGTGGGGCCTGCTCGCGAGCGGCGCGGCCCAGCTCGCGTTGCTCGTGCCCGAGCTGCGCGCCGCGAAGCTGCTCGAGCGCGCCACGCCCTCGCCAAAGGTGCGCGCCAAGGCCGTCGAGGTCCTGAAGACGAGCCTGCCGCTCGCGCTCGGCGCGGCCGTGTACCAGATCAATGTGCTGGTCGACAGCTTCATGGCCAACAACCTGCTCGAGATCGGTGGCGCGTCGACGTACTACTACGCCAACCGCATCCAGCAGCTGCCGCTCGCGCTGGTCGCGACCGCAGCGACGAGCGCGGTGTTCCCGGCGATGCAGGCGCTCGCGCAGACGCGTTCCTTCGGCGAGCTGCGACGCCTGCACGAGCAGACGCACCTTGGCGTCGCCTTCATCGCGCTGCCGGCGAGCGTTGGCCTGTTCGTGCTCGCCACGCCCGTGACATCGGTCTTGCTCGAGCACGGCGCATTCAGCGAGCGCGGCGTCGAGCGCACGGCCGACGCGATCACGATGCTGTGCATCGCGCTGGTCCCCGGCGGCGCCGTGTCGCTCATCACGCGCGCCTACTGGGCGCTCGGCGACTACCGCACGCCCGTCAAGGTCGCGGTCGCGATGCTGGTGCTCAATGTGCTGCTCAACCTCGCCTTCGTGGTCGGTCTCGACATGGACACGGGCGGCCTCGCGCTGGCGACCGCCGTGGTGAGCTGGCTGAATGTCGCGGTGCTCGTCCCCGGGCTCAACCGCCGGCTGCGCGAGCGAGAGGGCGGCGAGGTCGCGGGCCTGCCGGACTTGGGCGCGCGCGTCGTGCGCATCGCCGCGGCCTCGGCGGCCAGCGGGCTCGCGGCGTATCAGATCTGGTCAGCGCTGGATGTCGAGCGCGGCTCCGCGTTCGGCCTTTTCGTCGCAATTGCCGCTGGCATAACGACTTATGTCATCGCCGCCCAGCTGCTCGGCAGCCCCGAATGGCGCTCGGCGCGCGAGCGTGTCATCGCCCGGCTGCGCCACCGCGGCGCGCGCTAGGAGGTCGCAAAAACGGCCGCGCCGGTAAGTGCTTGCGCGGCAAGCGCTCGCGCAAGCTGCGCCCAATTTCGGAACATTCTCTGGCGCGCGCGGCGCTAGCTTTGGGCCCTCCGCCCCAAGCAGCAGACAGGGGGTCGCGCGCGCGGCCCGTTGCGTCGGGCGGAGACCGTCCTAACTCGCACACTCCTGCAGGTCGCCCACGTGAACCCCGTGTCCTCCGCTTCCAAGAAGACATCCTCGACTTCCCCGACCCGCGAAGAGGCTCTGCGCGCGCTCGAGCAGCTCGATCCGCCGCGCGACCTCCACGACCCCGAGCTCTCGGAAAACGCGAAGAAGGTCCTCGCTCAGCGCTACTTCAAGAAGGACCTCTCGACCGGCAAGGTCAACGAGACGCCGCGGCAGCTGTATTGGCGCGTCGCGACCTGCGTGGCGAAGCCCGAGCTCACATTCCCCGGCGGCAGCCCCGAGAAGGCGCTCGCCATCGCGCGCGAGTTCTACGACCTGATGGCGCGCCGCCAGTTCATGCCCAACAGCCCGACCCTGATGAACGCGGGTCGCGAGATGGGGATGCTCTCGGCCTGCTTCGTGCTGCCGGTCGAGGACTCGATCGAAGGCATCTTCGACTCGGTCAAGGCCACGGCGCTGATTCAGAAGGCCGGCGGCGGCACGGGCTTCTCGTTCTCGCGCCTGCGTCCGCAGGGCGATGTCGTCGCGAGCTCCGGCGGCACCACCGAGGGCCCGCTGTCCTTCATCCAAGTCTTTTCGAAGGCCACGGACGCGATCCAGCAGGGCGCGTTCCGCCGCGGCGCGAACATGGGCATCCTGCGCGTCGATCACCCCGATGTGATCGCGTTCATCCAGATCAAGGACGACCTCAACAAGCTCCAGAACTACAACATCTCGGTCACCGTCACCGACAAGTTCGTGCAGGATCTGCGCTCGAACCCGCGCGTGCCGCATCAGGTGCAGAACCCGCGCACGCGCGAGTGGAAGAAGCTCGAGAAGAAGGGCGCCGACGGCAAGGGCAGCGGCGAATACTGGACGGTCGGCGAGGTCTGGGACCTGCTGATCGAGCACGCGTGGCGCACGGGCGAGCCGGGTGTCGTGTTCATCGACCGCATCAACACCAAGAACCCGATCAGGAATGTCGGCCTGATCGAGGCCACCAACCCCTGCGGCGAGCAGCCGCTGCATCCCTACGACTCCTGCAACTTGGGCTCGATCAACCTCGGGCAGTTCGTGCACGGCGACGGCGCGCAGACGCGCTTCGACTGGGAGGATTACAAGGCGGTCATCCACACGACGACGCGCTTCCTCGACAATGTGATCGAGGCCAACAAGTACCCGCTGCCGCAGATCGAGACGATGTCGAAGACGACGCGTCGCATCGGACTCGGCGTGATGGGCTTCGCCGACGCGCTCTTCAAGCTCGGCCTGCCCTATGACAGCGCGGAAGGCTGCGCCTTCGGCGAGCAGGTGATGAAGGTGCTGAACGAGGAGTCGCACCTCGCCAGCGAGTCGCTCGCGGAAGATCGCGGCGTGTTCCCGGCGTGGGAGGGCTCGGACTGGGAGAAGCAGGGCCGCCGCCTGCGCAACAGCTACACGACCACGGTCGCGCCCACCGGCACGATCTCGATCATCGCGGACTGCTCCGGCGGCGTCGAGCCGATGTTCAGCCTCGCCTTCATCCGTCAGGTGATGAAGGACACGAGCGGCAAGCCGACCGTGATGCGCGAGGTGAACTATGTGTTCGAGGAGATCGCCAAGAAGCGCGGTGTTTGGTCGGACGCGCTGCTCGACAGGCTGCTCGAACAGGGCACGCTCGCGGGCCTCGACGAAGTTCCGGCCGACATTCGCCGCGTGTTCGTCACGGCGCGCGACATCACGCCCTATTGGCACATGAAGATGCAGTCGGCGTTCCAGCGCCACTGCGACTCGTCGATCTCGAAGACGATCAACTTCCCCAACGAGGCCACCGTCGAGGACATCCGCTCGATCTTCGAGCTCGCGATCGACGAGGATGTGAAGGGCGTGACCGTCTACCGCGACGGGTGCCGCGACCTCCAGCCGATGGCGCTCAAGGGCTCGACCAAGAAAAAGGAAGAGGCTCCGAAAGCCGAGGCGCCGTCGCTCTCCGACACCGCCTTCCTGATGCCGCAGTCGCTCGATCCGCAGCCCGTGCGCCTGCCGGAGATCATGCCGAGCCTGCGCATCCGCCAGATGACGCCCTTCGGCAACATGCATGTGAAGATCTCGGTCGATCCCGTGCAGGGCAAGGAGCGCGAGGTCTTCGCCCAGCTCGGCAAGGGCGGCGATGTCGCCAACTCCGACCTCGAGGCGATCTGCCGCATCCTCTCGCTGTGGCTGCGCTCGAACGGCTCGATGGAACTCGCGCTCAAGCAGCTCGAGGGCATCGGCTCGTCGCTCTCGGTCCCCACGCGCGACGGCCGCATCATGTCGCTGCCCGACGGTCTCGCGAAGGCGATCCACCGCTACCTCGACGCCAAGAAGCAGTACGGCCTCGAAGCCCTGCTGCTCGGTCGCGCGACCCTCGATGGTCCGGCACCCGTCGCCAGTGCTCCAGCCGCGGCTCCCGCCGCCCCGAGCATCGCCCCGAGCGTCGCTGCGGCACCCAAGCTCGCCAGCGGCGCGGCGCCGCGCAATGTCGGTCACTACAAGCTGAAGTGCCCGGCCTGCGAAGGCGAGCTCGCCTTCATGGAAGGCTGCGTGAAGTGCCACGGCTGCGGATTCAGCCAGTGCTGAGCCTCGCAGCGCGCTGAGCGCGCGTTCTCGCAAGCACGGTCTCCGCCCCGTCGCGCGTCGTTCTCTCACCACGGAGAGCACACGCGGCGGGGCGGAAGTGTTTCATGTCCGCGGCGCTCGACGCGCCGCGCGCGCGTCACGCTGCTCGCGCGAACGCAAGGAGCGCAGTCGATGGCCAAGGCCAAGCGGCTCGTCGTCTTCGTTCACGGCTGGAGCGTCCGAGGGCTCGACACCTGCGGGGGCCGGCCGACGCGCCTCGTCGCCGAGGCAGCGGCCGCGGAGCTCGAGCTCACGGTCAAGGACGCATTCCTCGGCCAGTACGCGAGCTTCCGCGACGAAGTGCGCGTCGCCGCCATCACGCACTCGACGGGCGGTCCCCTGATGCGCGCACATGCGCCCGACGCGACGCGGAACCGACACGCTCGGCCTGCGCATCGACCTGCGCCCAGAGAGCGGCTTCGTGCACTATCTGTTGGCGGAGCTCGCCGCGAATCCCGACACGCTACGCCAGCGGAGCACTCTCAACGAGACGACGCTGGTCGAGATCGTGCTGCGCCGCAACACGCACGAAGGCGTGTTCCGGCCCGTGCAGGACGCCGATGCGCGTGGATGTTTCGAAAAGGACGCGCCGGGCCCGATCGTGAGATGTAGGATTTTCGTTCCATGCCGAGCAAGCTGACGACTGTCGACGAGTACCTCGCATCGCTCCCCGCCGATCGCCGCGAGGCGCTCGACGCGCTGCGCAAGCTGCTTGGGAGCCACCTCGACCGCAAGTACGAGGAAGGCATGAGCTACGGGATGATCTGGTGGAGCGTGCCGCACTCGGTGTATCCGGCGGGCTACCACTGCAAGAGGGAGCAACCGCTGCCCTTCCTCGGTCTCGCCTCGCAGAAGGGCCACATGTCGCTGCACCTCTTCGGGCTCTACTGCGACCAGCACGACGGGAAGCCCGGCGCGCTGCTCCGCTGGTTCGGGGAGGCGTGGAAGAAGTCGGGCAAGAAGCTCGACATGGGCAAGGCCTGCCTGCGCTTCAAGAAGCTCGATGACCTCGCGCTCGATGTCCTCGCGGAGCTGCTGCGGCGCATGCCCTGCGACGAGTTCGTCGCTCTCTACGACCGTTCCTTCGGCTCCGCTCGGCCCGCGGGGAAGGCCAGCGCGCCGAAGACGGGCCGGAAGAAGGCGAGCACGGGGAAGTCCGCCGCGAAGTCGACGGCCACAAGACACAAGCCCCGCGAAGTGAGCTCGTTCGGGCCCCGCTGATCCGCAACGGCGGAATCGGCAGAACCGGCCCGCCGCGGACGCTAGCTTGGCGGCTCACCCGATGAGCACGCTCTCGCCCCTCCGCTGTCCGTCCTGCGCATCCAACCTCAAGGCGCAGGACATCGACACCTCGCGCGGACTGATCACATGTGGCTATTGCGGCGCGCTGATGAACCTCGCCGCGCCGACGGCCGCGCCCGGCGCTCCGGCCGCGCCTGCGTTCACCCCGCGACCGGAAGTTCCGCTCCCGCCGCGCATTCGCATCGCGAAGACCGAGCGCGGTGTGGAACTGAGCTGGCGCTGGTTCACGCCCGTGCTGCTCTTCCTGATCCCGTTCACGATCGCGTGGGATGCATTCCTCCTGTTTTGGTACTCCATGGCCGGAAGCAGCGACGCTCCGTGGATCATGGTCGTGTTCCCGATCGCGCATGTCGCCGTCGGCATCGGCCTCACCTACTGCGTGATCGCGAGTCTCCTCAACACGACGCGCATCACGGTGGCGCCGCGCGCTCTCGAAGTTCGCCACGGACCGATTCCTTGGCGTGGCAACGCCGTGTTCGAGCGTTCGCAGGTCGAGCAGCTCTTCTGCAAGCGCAAGGAGACGCGCGGCAAGCACGGCCCGCATGTGACTTACGAGCTGTGGCTCTCCCTGCGCGGCCCGCGCGCGGTGAAGCTCGTCTCGAATGGCCTCGAGGAGGAGCAGGTGCTGTACCTCGAGCAGCGCATCGAGTCTGTGCTGGGGCTCTCTGACCGGCCCATGGCCGGCGAGCTGGTGCGCTGAGGCTCCGAGGACTCCACGGGCCCCGGGCTCGACGGTCCGCGAGATTCTCCAGGACCGCCCGCCCCGGATCGGCACTCGTCCTGCCCACGGTCCCGTCGCCCGCGCCCGCGGAGCGCCAACGAGGCTCGCCCCACGGGCCCTCGTGCCACACCATGAACCTCCTCGCCAGCCTCTCGATACCGATCCTCCTGCTCGCGCTCCCCGCCGCCGCCCAGTCGGGCTCGATCACGGGCCTCGGGCCCGGCTTCGCCCGCGCCTTCAAATGGACACCCTCTGGCGGGACGGTCGACATCGGCCGGTGGCAGCCGGGTCCGGGCTGGTCGAGCCGCGCCAACGCGGTCTTCGCGGACGGCAACTTCGCGGCCGGCCAGAGCGCCTCTCCCCAGCGCGCGATCGGCTGGAACCTCACGGCTGGCACGAGCCAGTACCTCGGCTCGCTCGAGCACGGCAACGCGATCTACGGCTCGAGCACGGCCCAAGGCATCTCCGCCGACGGCATGGGTAACGCGGGCTACGCCACAGCTGTCAGCGCCGACGGCAAGGTCGTCGTCGGCTAGAGCGGCTCGAACTTCTTGAACTCGCAGGCCTTCATCTGGCGCGAGGGCATGGCGAGCGTCGAGAAGCTGCAGGACTACCTGCTGAACAGCGGCCTGTCCGCTGCACCGGTTCGCAGCTCCCGCCCCAGCGAAGTCCCACACGACCCCGGGCCCGCGCGGCCAGCTCTTGGCAGCGCGGGCCCGGGGCGTTGTGTCGTTCGCGGAGGCTAGAGCGTTTCCTTGAACAAGCGCTCTTCGGGGCGGGGGATCACGACCTTGCTGACGAGCAGGCCGCGCTTGCCGATCTGCTTGGCGCCGGCCTCGATGGCGGCGGTGACGTCGGAGACTTCGCCGGTGAGCAGGAGGAAGCCCTTGCCGCCGATCGCCATGGCGACATGGATGCGAAAGAGCGTCACATCGGCGGCCTTCACGGCGGCGTCGGCGCCTTCGATGATCGAGGTGACGGAGAAGGCCTCGAGGATGCCGAGCGCGTCCTTGTCCGAGTCCTTGAGGGCCACGCTGCCCGTGATGGCGGGGAACACGCGCTCGTCGATGTTGGGGATGAAGAGCTCGTCGATCAGCGCCTCGCGCGAGACCTCGCGGCCGGCGCGCAGGCTCGCTTCGACGGAGGCCACCGAGCCGCCGACCATCACGATGTACTTGCCCGAGCAGATCGTGCGCGCGACCAGCAGGTCGACATCGGAGGCCTTCAACATCGAGTCCTCGACGAGGTAGGCGACCGCGATCGACGACAGCTCGACCATGCCGAGCGCTTCCATTCGCTTGCTCATCAAGCCCTCCGAATGACGATCTCGTCGCCCGACGCCGCTGCCACGACGCCATCGATCGAGGCGTGCATGGGCACGCCCAGACCATCCGGCGCACTGCCGATGACATCGCCCGTGCGCACGCGCTGGCCGACCTTGACCGCACAGGCGGCGGGCGAGCCGATGTGTTGCTTGAGCGGGATGCGCACTTCCTCGAGCCGCCAGTCGATCTCCACCAGCGGTCCCTTGTTCTTGTAGCCCGACAGCCCGAGCTTCTTGATCAGGCTCGCCACCGGCACATGCCGGTATTCCTGCATGCTGTGCGCTTTTAGGTCGCGCTTGCCCTTGGCGGGGTGGTTCAGGCCCGTTTGTCTCAGCAGCACCTTGTTGTCCGCGCAGGCATCCTTGGGGAATAGGTCCTCGGGGCAGGCGTAGAGCGAGCACAGGTTGCACTCGCAGCAGAACTGGCTCGAGAGCATCAGCGACTCGCCGACCATGTTGAAGCCCAAGCCCCGCATGGCCATGTGCGGCTCGACGGGGTGCCCGATCAGGTAGCGCGGGCACATCTCCGTGCAGAAGCTGCACTGGTCGCAGGCCGACTTGCCGATCAGGCTGCGCGCGCGGCTCTCGGTCTGGTACTTGCGCTGCAGCACATGCTCGTCGGGGAGGCACAGCAGGCCGCCGGTGGTGCGCGTCACGGGCTCGTCCCAGCTCTTCATGCTGTGGCCCATCATCACGCCACCGACGAGCACATGGCCGATCCGCGCGGGATCCGCGCCGACCGCACGCAGCACGTCGCCGAACTTGGCCCCGATCGGCGCGCACACGGTGACGGGATTGGGCACATCCGCGGCGATGGTGAAGAACTTGCGCGTGACGGGCATGTCGCGGTCGAGGTTGAGCACCGTCTCGACATTGCACACGAGGCAGCCGACATCGAGCGGAATGCCGCCCGGCGGAATGACGCGGCCGGTGGCCTCGTAGACCGTGATGAACTCGTCGCCGGCGGGGTAGTAGTCGCCGAGCTCGAATACCTCGATGCCAAGCGGCGCGCCCGCGACGCGCAGCTCCGCGATCAATTCGGTGTACTTCTCCTTGATGCCGACGATGCCGCGGCTCGCGCCCACCTGCGTCATCGTGAGCTTCATCCCGCGCAGCACACCCGCGAGGTCGTGCCGCAGGATCTCCTTGTCCTTGTGGAGCAGCGGCTCGCACTCGGCGGCGTTCAGGATCACCGTGTCGGCCTTGGAGTCGAGCTTCTTGTAGAACGGAAAGCCCGCGCCGCCGGCCCCGACGATGCCGTTGGCCCGGGCGCGCTCGATCAGGTTGGAGTGGACGGCCGGCATGGCAGGTGGCGCAGGAGTATACGGCGGCTGGGGGGCCAGCGGGACCACGCCTGAGCCCCGCTCGCGCCTTCCCGAGCGCCCGGCGTTGCGGCAAGATCCGTCCCTCTCGTCCGAGAGCGCCGCACGATGAGCACCTTCCGCTTCCGCGTCCTCCAAGAACGCCTCGCCATCGCGCGCCTCGCGCACGATGCGCCCTTTCCGCGCTGGGCCAACGGCCAGTTCGTGCACCTCGCGCGCACGAGCGACGAAGTCTCGATCGTGTGCGCGCAGTCGTGCGTGCCGCCGGGCGTGCGCCACGAGCGCGAGCGCGTCGCGCTCGGCATCGTCGGCGTGGTGGAGATGACGACGATCGGCGTGCTGGCGGCGCTGTGTGGAGCGCTCGCGCGAGCGAAGGTCAGCGTGTTCGTGATCTCGACCTACGACACCGACTGGCTGATCGTGCGCGCCGAGCAGTTTGCAGCGGCCAAGGCGGCACTCGAAGCACAGGGCCACGCGATCGAGGGCGAGCTGCCCCTCGTCTGAGCGCTCACGGCTTGGGCCGCCGTCGCTTCGACACGGCATCGCGCAGCAGGAACTCGATGTGCGCATTGAGCGAGCGCAGGTCCTGATTGGACCAGCGCCGCAGCTCGTCCATCAGGTCCGGCGAGAGCCGCAGCAGGAACGGCTTGCGCTCCTGCGGCGGCTCTTCGCGCTGCTCGTCGCCCTTCGCCATGTAGCGCTCTCAGTTGTAGAGCGAGCCCGTGTTGACGACCGGCTGCGCGTTGGCTTGTCCGCACAGCACCACGAGCAAGTTGCCCGTCAGCGTCGCGCGCCGCTCGTCGTCGAGCTTCACGGTCTCCTTCTCGGAGAGCTTCTCGATTGCCATCTCGACCATGCTGACCGCGCCTTCGACGATCAGCTTGCGCGCGGCGATGATCGCGCTCGCCTGCTGGCGCTGCAGCATCGCGGCGGCGATTTCCGGCGCGTAGGCGAGGTGCGAGAGCCGCGCTTCGAGCACTTCGATGCCCGCGAGCGCGAGCCGCTTGGCGAGCTCGGCCTGCAGCTCCTGCGCCACCTCGTCCGCCGATCCGCGCAGGGTCGTCGCGATGTCACCCGCCTGCCCGTCGTCGTAGGGATGGCGACTCGCGACGAGGCGCAGTGCACTCTCCGATTGCACGTCGACGAAGTGTTCGAACTGCTCGACGTCGAACAGCGCCTGCGCCGTATCGCGCACCTGCCACACGACGACGGCGGCGATCTCGATCGGGTTGCCGAGCAAGTCGTTCACCTTGAGCTTCTCGCCGTTCAGGTTGTGCGCGCGCAGCGAGATCCGCTTCTTGCTCGTGAACGGGTTGGTCCACCAGAAGCCCGCGGTGCGCACGGTGCCGCGGTAGCGGCCGAAGAGCACGAGCGCGCGGCCGAGGTTCGGCTCGACCACGAAGAAGCCGAATAGCGCGAGGAACGCGACGAGCACCATCGGGATGACGAGCACTGCAACACCCGGCTGCTTGTTTGCCGCTCCGGCGATGATCAGCAGGATCGTCGCAGCGACGAGCAAGAGCTCGAGCGCCAGCATGAGGTAGCCGGAAAAGGGCTTGAACGCGATTTCTAGCGAGGGATTGCGTGCTTGCATGGGGATCGGGCTCCTTGGGGCCGTGCCGCGAGAGACTGGTATCAAAGTGATATCACCAACCTACGCAAGCCTGCGCAAGGACATTCGAGAAAATCCGGAGAATCAGCGCGCCGCGGGCTTCAGGCTGCGCCAGAGCGCCACGCCGACCACGCCGAGCGAGACGGCCATTCCGATGTGGGTCAGGCCGTAGGCGGCGTGGCGCAGGGGCACGAGGCCGCCGAAGTAGGCCGCGTCGATGGCGTCGAAGTCGCGCGCTCCCAAGCGCACCGAGAGCAGCGTGTGGTAGCCCTTGTAGAGCATCAGCGCGAGCGTGGCGGCGGTGCAGGGCAGGTAGCCCCAGGTGAACCAGCGCAGGGTGCGCGCCGAGAGCTCGCCGCCGCCGCTGCGGCGCGCTAGATCGAGCGCGGCTGCGAGCGCGAGCGGCATCAGCACGCCGGTGACGAGCATGTGCCCGTGCACGAGGGCGAGCGACAGCACGGCCTCGAGGCGCGCTCCCGGCGCCACTTCGGCGTAGTCGAGCTTCTTCGACGACTCCTGGAACGCGACGCCGGACAGCAGCCCGAGCGCGAGCAGCACGATCGCGAAGCGGATCAGGGAACGGATCGTCGAACGGTAGGAGTCGGGCAGCGTGGTCATGGGGCTCGGCCTGCGTCCGGAAGGCGCGCGAGGTTAGCAGTTCCACGCGCGTTGAATCCGACGCGACTTCGCGCGCGGAGACGCATCATGCTCCCCTTGCGTTTCGTCCTGCCACCCTTCCTGCTCCTGTGCGCCTGCGCCACGCAGGAAGCGATCCCGACTCCGATGTCTCGAACCACACTGTTCGACTTCTCCGACCCGAGCGCCGCCAGGGCGTGGCGCAGCATCGACGATGTCGTGATGGGGGGGCGCTCCGCGAGTGCGCTCGAGTTTCTCGGCGATCGAGCCGTGTTCCGCGGCGTCGTCTCGCTCGAGAACAACGGTGGGTTTGCGTCCGTGCGCAGTCTGCCGAGCGAGCTCGGGCTCGCGGGCCAAAGTGGGCTCGAACTCGACCTCATCGGCGACGGTCACGCCTGCAAGCTGGGCCTGCGTCTGGATGAGGACTTCGACGGCACCACATATCAAGCGACATTCACGGCACCGGCAGGCCGGCGCTCGCTCGTGCGCATCGACTTTGCCGAGCTTGTACCCACATTCCGCGGCCGGCGCGTGCCGGGTGCGCCCGCGTTCGAGCCCGCGCGCGCCACGCAACTCGGACTACTCGTGGGCGACAAGCAAGCCGGGCCGTTTTCGATCGAGCTCTTCGCGATCCGCGCGTACTAGCCGCGCAGGCTCTCGATCGGGCGGGAGCGCAGGGCGCGCGCGCTCGCTGCGAGCCCGCAGGCGGCGCTGAGCACGGCGACGGCGAGCGCCGCGAGCGGCAAGACGGCCCACGGCAGCAGCGGCGGCGTATCGACGACGCGCGCGAGGAACACTGCGGACAGCGCGAAGCCCGCGCCGACGCCGATCAGGCCCGCGACGAGCCCGACGAGCCCGTATTCGAGCGCAAAGAGCCGCACGACGCCGAGCCGCGTGAGGCCGAGCGTCTTGAGCAGGGCCACTTCGCGGCCGCGCTGCAGCGCGGTCGAAGTCGCGACGCCGCCTAGGATCACAAGGCCGCTCACGATGGTGAAGAGGCCCAAAACGCGCACGCCGAGCGCGAGCTTGGAGACCACATTGAGCACCTTGTCGAGGATCGGACGCACGCGGATCGGCGTGACATTGGGGAAGTCCGCGGCGAGCGCCCCCTGCAGGCGCAGCTCGGCCTGCGGCTCGAGGCGCGCCGCGGCGAGCCGGAAGTGCGGCGCCGCGTCGAGCGCGCCCGGCTCCGCGACGAGGAAGAAGTTGATGCCGAAGCTCTCCCACTCGACCTTGCGGAGCGAAGTCACGAGCAGCTCGACCTTCGTGCCCTGCACATCGAACTCGATGCGTGAGCCCAAGCCGACCCCGAGATCCTCCGCGAACTTCTCCTCGAGGCTCACTTCGAGTCGCTCGGGATCGCTCCATAGCGCACCCTCGACGAGCTTGTTGTCCGGCGCGAGCTCCTTCATCCATGTGATGCGTTGCTCGCGCGTCAGCACCCAGCGCCGTCGACCCACTCCGCTGTCATCGGGCCGCTTGCTCGAGAGCTCCTTCACGCCGACGCCGTCGATCGCGCTCATGCGCGCGGTCAGGACTGGCACGCTGCGCGGCTCGGGCGCACCGAGCTCGCGCAAGCGCGCGGCGACGCCGTCCCACTGGTCGGGCTGCACATCGATCAGGAACACGCTCGGGGCATCGGGAGGCAGCGCCGTTCGCAGACGCTCGGTGAGGCGCGTGTCGACGAGCGCCATCGTGGTCACGACGAGCACGCCCAGGCCGAGCGCGACCGTCGCGCCCGTCACTCCGACGCCGGGGCGCGCCAACGCGGCGATGCCGTGGCGCAAGTACGGTTCGAGACCCTCGCGGGGTACGCGCGCCGCGCACCATGTGAGCGCGCGCGCCGCGAGCACGAGCAGCAGCGCGAGCGCCGCGAGTCCGCCCGTGAAGCCGAGTGCGTAGAGCGCATCGCGACTCTGTGCGAATGCGGCCCCGTACACGCCCGCGGCGAGCAGTGCGATCGCGGCGACGCTCACGCTACGCGGAGCCGGCAGCGGCTCGACATCGTTGCGCAAGACGCGCACGGGAGCCACGCGCCAGATTGCGAGCAACGGAGGCACGCTGAACACGAGCGCGATTCCGAGCCCCAGCGCGACGCCTTTGGCGAACGGCACGAACTCCCACACGATCGCGTGGCCCTCGGGCACGAGCTCGGGTGCCGCGACAGGGATGAAAAAGGGCAGCAGCGAGCCTGCGGTGGCACCGACGGCGCTGCCCGCGAGCGCGAGCAGCCCGACATGTCCGAGGTACATCGCCAGCACTTCGCGCGGCCCAAAGCCGATCGCTCGCAGCACGGCGACGCCTTGCGTGCGCGCCGCAATCCACGCGCGCACGATCTGCGCCACGCCAGTGCCACCGAGAATGAGCGACAGCAGCGCGACGAGGCCGAGGAAGCTCTCGAAGCGCTCGAGCGAGCGCCGCAGCGCGGGCTGGGCGTCGCGGTGTGACTCGATGCGGTAGTAGGGCGCGTCCTCGATCTCGATGTCGATGCGCTCGCGCGCTCGGCGCAGCTCGCGCTCGCCCGGATCCGTCGCGAGACGGTACAGCGCCTTGTAGCGCGTGCGGCTGCCGAAGCCCTCGAGCTTGGTGCGTGCGAGACCGGCGTTGTTGACGAACACGCGCGCGCCGAGCGTGAAGCCCATGTCGAGCCGACCGGGCTCGTCGAGCACAGCCGCGGCGATCTCGAACTCCTCGCCGCCGAGCTTGAGCGTGTCGCCGGGCTCGAGCCCGCACTCGACGAGCATCTCGGCAGCCACCGCGCAGCGACGCTCGGTCAGCAGCCCGCCGAGCACGCCCGGCGGATCGAGCTGGATCTCGCCGTAGAACGGGAACGCTGCGTCGACGGCCTTCAGCTCGACGAGCTGCGTGCGACCGCCCGCAGCGGCGAGCGTGACGAGCTCGCGCACTTCGATGCGTTCCGCCGGTGCTCCGAACTCGAAATACGGGTCGAGAGATTTCGGAATCGGCCTTCTGGCGTCGATGGAGATGTCGGCGCCGAGCAGCTCCTGCGACTGCGAGCGCAGCACGGACTCGATCGACGCGACGAGCGCGCTCACGCCCGTCACCGCCGCGACGCCGAGCGCGAGGCATGAGACGAAGAATGTGAGTCGGCCGCGCGCGCCGCGCGACTCGCGCAGCGCCGCCGAGAGAACCAGACGCGCGTTCACGCCAGCGCGCCTTCCTCGATGCGGTCGACCTTGCCAGCGCGCAGGTGGATGCGTCGGCTCGCGAGTCGCGCAACCTCTCGGTCGTGCGTGACGAGCACCAGCGTCGTGCCCTCGCGCTCGCGCAGGCCCGCGAGCAGCTCGAGCACGCGCGCCCCCGTCGCCGCATCGAGGTTGCCCGTCGGCTCGTCCGCAAACAGCACCTTCGGTCGCGGCGCGAATGCCCGCGCGAGCGCCACGCGCTGCTGCTCTCCGCCCGAGAGCTGCGCCGGATAGTGGTGCGTGCGCTCGGCCAGCCCGACCTGCTCGAGCAGCACGCGCGCCCGTTCGCGCGCATCGCGCACGCCAGCGAGCTCGAGCGGCAGCAGCACATTCTCGAGCGCAGTGAGGTTGGACAGCAGCTGAAAAGACTGGAACACGAAGCCGACCTTGCGCCGCCGCAGCAAGCTCAACGCGTCCTCGCTCAAGTCGTCGATGCGCTCGCCATCGAGCCGCACCTCCCCCGAGCTCGGCCGGTCGAGCCCCGCGAGCAACCCGAGCAGCGTCGACTTGCCGCTCCCCGAAGGCCCGAGGATCGCGGCGAACTCGCCCGCCCCAATCTCGAGGTCCACATGGTCGAGCACGGTCAGTTCATGACCGCCAGAAGCAAGCCGCCTGGTGAGCTGATGGCACGAGAGCATGGCGTGGAACTCGGAGTTTGGGGTGGCGGGACGCGACCTCCAGCCTCGAGCCCGCATTCTTCCCGGAATCCGATCGTGGAGCGAGCGGGGAGGCAGGCGGTGGAGCGACGACGCGCGTCGGAGTCGGGATTGAGGCTCGCGGCGCGCGGTGAGCAGGGGTACAAGAGCGGGGCGGCGGCAGTGGCCTGCGCCCGCACAACGACCTCGACGAGCCTCTCCGCATGAAGAACCAGCCAGTGCCGGCCCTGATCCCGCGCCTCTCGGCGATGATGTTCCTCGAGTACGCGATCTGGGGCGCGTGGCTGCCGATCCTGTTCCCGTTCTTGCAGGGACATCGCGGCTTTTCGAACGACCAGATCGGCTCGATGTTCGCCGTCGGCGCGGTGGGGGCGATCGTGGCGCCCTTCGTCGCGGGGCAGATCGCGGACCGGCTGTTCTCGACGCAGAAGTTCCTTGGCCTGCTGCACCTGGCGGGTGCGGTGCTCATGTGGCAGCTCGCGACCATCGAGAGCTACTCGGGCTTCCTCGCGTTCTCGCTGCTGTACTCGCTGCTGTACTGCCCGACCATGCCCCTGACGAACAGCCTCGCGTTCCACCACCTCACGGATGGCCAGGCGCAGTTCGGCAAGGTGCGTCTGTGGGGCACGATCGGCTGGATCGTGGTGGGCATCGCGATGGGGCAGTGGTTGCTCTTCGTTCACACGCCCGCTGGTGTCGACGAGGCTGCGATCGCGGCGGCCCAGAACGCGGGCCGCGCCGACGCCTTCAAGCTCTCGGCGATCCTCGGCGCGCTGATGGGCTTCTACTGCTTCACGCTGCCCGACACGCCGCCGCAGAGGGCCTCGGGCCAGAAGGTCGCGATCGCGGGAGCATTCGGCGCCGTCTCGAAGAACCCGTTGCTCACGCTGTTTCTGCTGACGATTCCGATCGCCTGCATCCATCAGTTCTACTTCGTGCACACCGGTGGCTTCCTCTCGGCCTTCCAGTCGAGCGCGGCGGGCGCGATCAACAGCATCTTCGGCGTCGGCGGCGGCGGCTTGATGACGGTCGGCCAGATGTCGGAGATCGCGGTGCTCGCGTTCATCCCGGTGTTCGCGCGCAAGGTCTCGCGCAAGTCGATCCTCGTGCTCGGCACGCTGGCTTACGCGGCGCGCATGGCGCTCTTCGCCTATGTGCACGAAATCCCGCTCGATCCGATCGTCACGCTCGTGCTCGGCGTGGCGCTGCACGGCGTGTGCTTCGGCTGCTTCATCTTCCTCGCCTTCATGATCATCGACGAGGAGGCGCCGACCGACATTCGCGCGAGCACGCAGAGCCTCTACAACCTCGTGATCGTCGGGATCGGCGTGATCGTGGGCAGCCTGGTTTCGACGAAGATCGCGACCTGGGCTCAGAGTGGCGCGCCGACGCTCGACTACGCCAAGCCCGAGCAGACCCAGCGCCTGTTCGCGGCGCCGATGTGGGCGTCGTTGGCGGTGCTCGTGCTGCTGCTCGCGTTCTACCCCAGCGGAAAGCGCGCGTCCGCCACAGCCTGAGGTCGCTCCATGCGTCTCGCCCTCGCCGCCCTCGCCCTCGCGTTCGCTCTCGGCTGCAAGGAAGAGCCCTCACCGTCGCGCGACCAGCCGCTCGACGGTCCTGCTCGCACGACCGAAGCCCCCGCTCCCGCTCCGAAAGCACCCGAAATCCCGCCCGGTTCGCCCAAGGTGGCGTTCCTCGGCGACAGCATCACCGCGGGCCTGCATCTCTCTTCGGAGTTCGCGTTTCCCGCCGTGCTGCAGCGCGACTTCGCGGCCGCCGGCATGCCCTTCGAGCTCGTCAATGCGGGCGTGAGCGGCGACACAAGCGCTGGAGGACATCGGCGCATCGACTTCCTGCTGCAATCGAAGCCCGACATCGTGGTGATCGAGCTCGGTGGCAACGATGGACTGCGCGGACAGCCCGCCGAGGTCGTCGACGCGAACCTGCGCTCGATCGTCTACAAGTGCCGCGCAAAGTACGCGCGCGTGCTTCTGCTCGGCGTGCAACTGCCCGTCAGCCTCGGGAGCGAGTATGTCACGCAGTTCGAAGAGCTCTACCCGTGCATCTCGCGGCAGCTCAGCGTCTCGTTCGTGCCCAACTTCATGGACGGCGTCGGTGGCGTGCCGACGATGAACCTGCCCGACGGCTTGCATCCGACCGCCAAGGGTCACGAGCGCATCGCGCAGAATGTTGCGCCCGGCCTGCGCGAAGTGCTGAACGAGCTCGGCCGCCGCTGAGCTTGCCCGCACAGGTCAGGGCGCGATGCGCACGAACAGCGCGTCGCTGAAGAGCATGGCGCCCTGCACGAGCGGATCGTGCACGAACCACTGGCACGAGAGCTCGGCTCCCGCGGCGAGCTCCGGATCCACACCGAGCGCCGCGAGTGCGTCCATGTCGAAGCTCGCATGACCACTGCAGTCGCTCGCAGGCAGCGCCGAGCCACCCGTCGTGACGATCGGCGTTCGTCGGCGCGGTGGGGCGATGCAGAGCGTTCCGCCGTGGAAGGGCGCCGAGCAGCGCGCGAAGCCGTAGACGAGGGCGCTCTGGCGCTGGTTGCGGGCGCCGGAGAGCGCGATCGCGAAGGGCGCGGGGCTTGAGAGCGAGGCTTCCCCGACGAGGCTCGAGCGCGCCACGCACCCGAGGTTGTCGGCCGTCACTCTGCAGAAGCTCGCCGGACCGTTTTCGAACAGATCGCGCACATACACGTCGTAGACAAAGTTGGTGTCGCCCGCCGCGTATGCACCGTTGGAGTCGAAGGCGACCCAGTGCGCATCGGCCGAGAGCGCGCCGTGCTCCGCGTGGGGCACGGCGTTGGCATTCGATGTGTCGAGGCTCACGAGGCGAGTGGTGCGATCGAGCCGATCGTGAACGAAGACATCACTGCGACCGTCGACATCGCCGGGGACGAGCAGGTTCGAGAGTGTCGTGAAGAGCGCGTGACGCCCGTCCGCGGATAGCTGCACGGAGTTCACCGGCGCGAGGCATTCGACACCGGCGTTGTCGACGCTCACGCGCTCGGTGCGTCCCGCAGAGCGATCGCGCACGAACGCATCCTCGACGCCGTTGGTGTCGAAGGGCACGAAATCCGCGCCCGGGCTCGTGAACGCGACCAACATTCCTTCCGCCGACAGCGCCGGCTGCGCGGCTCCCTGCGCTCCGGGGAAGCCCGCGGGAGTGACGCTCACGAGCTCCAGCAGGCCGCTGGTGCGGTGGAACACGAAGACATCGGTGCTGCCGTTCGCGTCGAGAGGCGCGAGGTTGGAGGCGAGCGACGAGAACGCGACGAAGCGTCCGTTGGCGGATATCGCGGGTTGCCCGCTCATGCCGTTGCCTTGCGGGCCACCTGGGAGTTGGCTCGCGCGCACGGTGGTGCCGGCGGCGCGATCGCGCACGAACACATCCCATGTGCTGTTGGTGTCTCCGGGCACGAGATTGCCGTGCAGCGACGCAAACGCCACGAAACGACCGTCGGCGGAGATGGCTTGCAGTGCCTCGAACGGCTGGAGGAAGCTCGGCGGATGTACTCCTTGGGCGCCGCTGCTCGCGATGCTCACACGCTCCGTCGTGCCCAGCAGCCGATCGCGCACGAAGCTGTCGACACGGCCGTTGGTGTCGGCCGCGACGAGATTGCTGGCGTAGCTCTGGAAGGCGACGAAGCGGCCGTCCGCCGACAATCTCGGAAAGTAGCTCGCGCCGTTGGCTTCGACCATTCCAACGGCGAGGCTCGCGCGCTCGCAGGTCGCCTGCGCAAGGTCGCGCACGAACACATCCTCTTGGTTATTCGTGTCGCCACCGACGAGGTTCGTGGCTGCGCTCGAGAAGGCGATCCAGCGGCCGTCGGAGGACAGGCTCGGGAGGTGCGAGCTGGCGTTGCCAAAGGCACCCTGAGCCGTGCTTGCCGTGCGTGTCCAAGTCTGCGAGTGCGCCACCGACGGGCTCACGAGACAGCCGAGCCCAGAGAGCAGGACGACACGAACTCCACGCGGGTTCATGCGTTAAGCCTAGCGGCACGGGCAGTTTTCGTGGCAAGGGCATTTGCGGGCAGACGAAGTGCCGGAGGTCGTTGAGCCTGCGGCGCGGCCCGGCGCAGAAGTCGGTCGCGATCGCGCCTTCGCAGCCATTCGTGTCCGTGCCCGCCGCGCAGTGGCGGATCATGTTCGGTCCGGCCTCGCACGGATCGGGCACACGGTTGTCATGGGTGTCCTGCTGCGCGCCGGCCGCGAGCTCGCAGACATTGCCCGCGCCGTCGGCGTCACCTCAGTCGTTGCCGTCGCAGACAATGTTCTGAAGGAAGGTGTCCACGCCGACGCGGAGGTCGTCCCCGGAGCTGAAGTCGGTGGCGCACCCGAAGACCCAGCGGGCACCGCTCGCGCCGATCCTCGCCCCGCCGTCGTTGGTTGCCACGCAGTCGGTCACGCTGCCGTCGTGGTGCACGCCAAGGCCGCCGGGCGCCTCGAGGGCATTGAGGTCGATGGACGCGTGGTCGCTGGCGGCGACGAACAGGCGTTGGTTGGGCATGGGCGAGCCCTGATGGCCTCCGACGCGATCCGCGCGCCTTCATTCCCGGCGGTCCTCTGGGCGGAACCTGAGCTCGGATTCATCGACCGCCTTTTTCGGGCGCGCCCGTGGCGGGCGCCGGCGGGGCCTTGGCGTTGGCTTTGGGGGCGCTGGGGATGCCCTTGGAGAGGCGGCGGAAGAACAGGCGGCGCTCGCCTTGGCCACGGGTGAGGACGAGGTCGCGCTCGCCGACCACGACCGAGTACTCCCGGCGCGCCCCGATGGACTCATAGCGCACGATGCCGCCGATGTCCTCCATGTCGGTGCCCGCGAGCAGGGTCGAGAAGACCATCGAGAGCTTCGAGTCGTCGTAGGTCCAGCGGTAGGTACCGGCGGTGAGGCCCACATCGATCGTGTTGGGGAGGTTCTTGACCGTGTCCTCGAGGCGCACGATCAGGGTGCAGTGCTCGGGGAGCACCGTGAGGTAGCCGCGGCAACTGGCGCCGCGGAAGTGCGTGGCGTCCCAGTCGGCCTCGACGATCTCCCACACGCCGAGCAGGTTTTCGCGCGCCATGTCGCCGGCCGCGGTGCGGCGCGGGGTGATCTCGACCGGGGCCACGGGCGCTCCGCCGGCGCGGCCGGGGGCCTGCTGGGTCGGGCGGAGCGGCTGGGGCGCGAGCGGCGCGATGGAGAGGGCGAGGGTCAGACCGAACAGGGGAAGGGCGGCGTGCATGCGGGCTCTCCGGTGGGGTGCGAGGCAGATGCGGACAGCCGGGATGATAGCCCCGCGGCGCGCGAGCACCGCGTCGGGCGGCGGCCAGCCGTAAGATCGCTGCACGAAACGGGCGCGGCGACCTCATCCCGCGCGCTCGGCCTCGTACCCTGCCCGGCCCCACGCCGACAGAGTGACAAGACCTCCATCCCCTCATGACACACCTCTTCCGCATCGTCGGCCTGTGGCTCGTGGCGCTCCTCGCGCCGCTCGCCGGCACTGCCCGCGCGGCCCAGTTCGGAGCTCAGGCTCCCAAGGCCAAGCTCGAGTTCTTCGCCCGTGCCGAGGGCCGCGATGTGCGCGGCGTGGTGCGCATCAAGGTCTCGCCGGGCTGGCACCTCTACGGCCACGAGCTCGGGAGCCCGACGGCGGTCGGCCTGCCGAGCGTGCTCAGTTTCGAGGCCTCCGAGGTCGCGTGGGGGACGCCGCGCTGGCCCGCGCCGGAGATCGAGAAGCAGGAGTTCGGCAGCGACGGCAATCCGACCGAGGTCAACATCCACCACGGCACGCTGCTCGTGTATGTGCGCGGCGAGCTCGCAGACGGCGCCGACCTCGCCACGGCGAGCGTGCGGCTCGAGGGCCAAACCTGCGAGACCGGCGGCGTGTGCCTGATGTTCAAGGGCAGCGCCGCGAACGGCGGTGCGGGCCCCGACGCGGCCTTTGCCGACTTTCCGACGGATCTGAAGGGGCCGGGCGAGCCCGCGCCGGTCGCGGAGGACGAGAGCGCGGCGAGCGACGAGGACGAAGGGCCGCTGTCCTTCATGACCTACGAGGACCCCGACGCGCACGCGCGCGTCGAGCTCTACACGCGCGTCGTCGACGGCGAGGCGCGCGCGGCGATCCGCATCGACATCGACCCGACATGGCACCTGTTCCACGAGACGCTCGGCCCCGAGGACGCGCTCGCGCTCCCGACGACGGTGAAGCTCGGTGGCGACGGCATCGCGTGGGGCAAGCTCATGTGGCCCGAGCCCCACAAGGGCGAGCAGGCCTACGGCGCGAACGGCGGCCCGACATGGGCGTGGCAGCACGAGGGCTCGATCGTGCTGTTCGCGCGCGGCGAGCTCGAGCCGGGCGCCGACATCTCGAAGGCCAATGTCGACATCACTGGCCAGACCTGCGACCCGCAGGTGTGCGTGCAGTTCGCCGCCGCGGTGGAGAGCCTCGGCCCGGGCGCGGATTCCATCTTCGAGGGCTTCTCGCGGCAGGGCGCAGCGAGCGAGGACATGGGCTCACAGGAAGCGTCGGGCGACGCGCCGCCGGAGGAGACGGGGCTGCTCGAGTTCCTCGGGCTGGCGGTGTTCTGGGGCGTGTTCTCGCTCCTGATGCCGTGCACCTACCCGATGATCCCGATCACGATCTCGTTCTTCACCAAGCAGGCCTCGCAGCAGCAGGGCAAGCGCTTCACGCTGAGCGCGCTCTACGGGCTGGGCATCGTGCTGATGTTCATCCTGATCGGCGTGCTCGTCGGAGCGCCGATCATCCAGTTCGCCGCGCACCCGGTCACCAACCTCGTGATCGGCGGCTTCTTCGTCGTGTTCGCGCTGTCGCTGCTCGGCCTCTTCAACCTGGAGCCGCCGCAGTTCCTGATGAACATGGCGGGGCAGGCGCGCACGAGCGGCGGCTACCTCGGCGTGTTCTTCATGGGCGCGACGCTGGTGATCACGTCGTTCACATGCACGGCGCCCTTCGTCGGCAGTCTCCTCTCCGTCGGCGCCTCGAGTGGCAACTGGGAGCGCATCGTGCTCGGCATGGGCACCTTCGGCCTGACCATGGCGCTGCCGTTCGTCGCGCTCTCGCTCGTGCCGGGGAAGCTCAGCTCGATCCCGCGCGCCGGCGAGTGGATGAACACGCTGAAAGTGACGCTCGGCTTCGTCGAGTTCGCGGCGGCGCTGAAGTTTTTCTCGAACGCCGACTTGGCGTACGACTGGCAGGTGCTGCCGCGCGAGCTGTTCCTGGCGCTGTGGTTCGCGGTGTTCCTGATCACCGCGCTCTACCTGCTCGGCCTGATCCGCTACCACGGCGAGACGGGCGAGATCGGCGGAGGACGGCTGCTCACCGGCATGCTGTTCCTGTGCCTCTCGGTCTACTGCGGCTTCGGAGCGCTGGGCAATCGCCTCGATCCGATCTTCACGCAGATCGCGCCACCGTACTCGGTGCCGCGCGTCGCGGGCTTCGAGAGCGGCGGCGGCGCGCTCGCCTCGGCCGCGAAGAAGGAGCACGAGATCGTCAAGGACGACTACGAGGCCGCGCTGGTGCTCGCGCAGCAGCAGAAGAAGCTCGTGCTCGTGAACTTCACCGGCTACTTGTGAGTGAGCTGTCGCGCGATGGAAGTGGATGTCTTCCATCGCCCCGCGGTCGGCGGGCTCCTGCGCGATAACTTCGTCGAGGCGCGCCTGCACATCGACGACTTCAAGCATCCGGAGGTGATCGAGCGCACGACGAAACTGCAGGACGAGCTCGCCGGCGCGCGCGCGACGCCGTACTACCTCGCGCTCGACCCGGCCACGCGCAAGATCAAGGCGCGCTTCCCCGGCCCCGACGCTCCGCCGGTCGGCGACGGCACGAAGTTCGCCGAGTTCCTGAAGAAGGCGCTGAACTAGCCTCGCTGCGCTCACGCTCCCGACCCCGCGCAGTGGCCTCGCCGAGGCCGCGCGCGGGTTTTTCGTGCGCCGCCGCAGCGCCCTGCGCACAAGAGTCCAGAAGAAATGTCTCAACGCCGCCGCGCGCATGCGTCGAAACGAACATGGAGCCGTGCTGCCCCAAGGAAACATCGCCATGTCGACCGCGTTGAACGAACTTCTCGAGGACATCAAGAGCATCGAGCCGCTGCCGCAGGTTGCGACGCGCGTGATGCAGCTCGCCGCGGAGCCCGATGTGGTGCCGCACGACCTGATCGCGGTGATCCAGAGCGATCCGGGCACGACGGCCAAGGTGCTCAAGCTCTGCAACAGCTCGCTGTACGGCTTCCAGCGCGAGATCGCGTCGCTCGAGGAAGCCGGCAACCGCCTCGGCGTCCAGACGCTCTCGAGCCTCGCGCTCACATCGTGCACGGGCCGCTACCTGCGCGACTACGGCTACGCGGATCCCGAGGCGGCGCTCGCGCTGTGGGAGCGCTCGATCGCGACCGCCGTCGCGGCGGCGGCGATCGCGGAGCGCAGCGGGCGTATCGACCGCCACCGCGCGTACACGCTCGGACTGCTCGAGAACATCGGCCAGATCGTGCTGCTGCGCTTCGTTCCCGAGCACCGGGAGCGGCTCGCCGCCGCGATCGCCTCTGGTACCGATCCCGTCGATGCGGAGCGCGCGGCCTACGGGCTCTCTCACGCGGAGATCGGCGCACGCCTCGCGCGCAAGTGGAACTTCCCGGCCAAGCTCGTCGAGGCGATTCGCGCTCACCACGATCCGCGCCGCAGCCACGGTGACCTCGCGCTCGCGAGCGTCGGACACCTCGCCGAGGTCGCGACGCACCGCTTCCGCGTCGGCGATCGTCCGGGCGAGAGCGTGCCCTTCGACCTGCAGGAGAGCGCATTCACTTGGCTCGATTTGCCGCACGACGCGCTCGACACGCTCGAGCATCTCCTGCGCGCGGAGCTCGCGAAGGCCCGCGCGATCTTCGAGATCGCCTGACGCTAGCGCGCCCGCGCGCGCTCGAGCTCGAGCAGGAAGCGCTTGCGCTCGACGCCCGCGGCATAGCCGACGAGCTGGCCGCTCGCGCCGATCACGCGGTGGCACGGAATCAGGATCGCGATGCGGTTGCGACCGTTGGCTGCGCCGACCGCACGCGACGCGCTGGGCTGGCCCATCGCGACGGCCTGCTGGCCGTAGCTCCATGTCGCGCCGTAGGGAATCTCGAGCAGTGCGTCCCACGCGCGCCGCTCGAAGACCGTGCCCGGAGCGTGCAGCGGAACGCGGAAGCGCTTGAGTTGCCCTGCGAAGTAGCGCCCGAGCTCGTCGGCGAGCTGCTCGAGATGGCGGTGCGATCCGCGCGCGCGCCGCGCGCCGAGGAGCTCGCACAAGGCCGCGAGCTCGGCGTCGCGTTCGCACTTGCGCGGAAACGAGAGCTCGCACACGCCCGCTTCGCACGCCGCCGCTTCCAGCACGCCGAGCGGCGACGGGATCGACGCGAGCCACAGCGAAGTCGGATCCGCGTTGCGAGCGAGTGCCGGAGACATGTGCTTGCGATTCGACGCCAGCCCGCGCGCGAACGCAACGGGGCGCGCGCGACGAACTCAGCCGAGGCCGAGCGCGAGGCCGCCTTGGTACACCGCGAACGCGCACAGCCACGCCAGCGCGCCGGTGTAGGCAAACAGGAACACGGGCCAGCGCCAGCTGCGCGTCTCGCGCTTGACGACCGCGATCGTGCTCATGCACTGGCAGGCGAGCGCGAAGAACACCATCAGCGCGAGGCCGACGAGCGGCGTGTAGACCGGCGCGCCGTCGGCGCGCGCCTCCTGCTGGATGCGCTGGCGCAGGCCGGTCGTCTCGTCGTCGACTTCGCCGCCCATGCCGTACACGACGCCCATGGTGCTCACGAACACTTCGCGCGCCGCGAACGCGCCGAGCAGCCCGATGCCGATCTTCCAGTCGAAGCCGAGCGGCTCGATGGCAGGTTCGATTCCGCGCCCGAGCCGCCCGCCGAGGCTGTACCGCAGGGCCGCGGCGGTGCGCTCGTTCTCGAGCTCGGCGAGCTGCTCGTCGCTCGCTCCCGCTTGCGCAAGCTCGCTCGCGCGCGCGTCGAAGCGCGCCTCGCTCTCGGTATCGCGCGGGAACGACAGCAGGCCCCACATCATGACCGTGCAGGCGAAAATCACCGTGCCGGCCTCGGTGAGAAACACGCGGCTCTTGCGCCACACCATCGCGGCGACGCTGCGCAGGTTCGGCATGCGGTACGGCGGCATCTCGAGCAGCAGCGGCATACTCGAGCCCTTGAACAGCGTGCGCCCGAGCACGGCGGTAACGGCGAGCGCGACGAGCGTGCTGAAGAGATACATGCCGACCATCAGCAGGCCTTGCACCGGCACGAAGCCGAACAGCTCGCTCGGCGGGAAGAGCGCCGCGATCAGGAGCGAGTAGACGGGCAGGCGCGCCGAGCATGTCATCAGCGGCACGACGAGCATCGTCAGCATGCGGTCGCGCTGGCGCTCCATCGTGCGCGTGGCGAGGATCGCGGGGACCGCGCAGGCGAAGCCCGACATCATCGGCACGAACGCGCGCCCGTGCAGCCCGATCGCCTTCATCAGGCGGTCCATCAGGAACGCCACGCGCGCCATGTAGCCGGAATCCTCCATCAGTCCGATGAACAGGAACAGCAGCACGATCTGCGGCAGGAACACGACCACGCTGCCGACGCCCTCGATCAGCGCTTCGCCGACGAAGTCCGCGGCGAGACCTTCCGGCAGGCGCGCGACGACGAGCTCCTGGAACCAGCCGATCGCGCTCTCGATGGCACCGATCGCCGGATCGGCCCAGCTGAAGAGCGACTGGAAAACAAGCCCCATCGCCAGCAGGAAGGCCGCGAATCCGAACACGGGGTGCAGCAGCACGCGGTCGACCTTGTCCGTGCGGCTCGTCGCGACCTGGGCGCGAGTTAGCAGGAAGCGCGGCGCGCGTGCATCGATCCACGCGTAGCGACCGCGGATGATCTCGGCGTCGAGTTCGCGGCCCGCGTCGGCGGCAGCGCGGCGGCGCGCGAGCACGACGTCGCGCAGTTCCTTGGGTGCGCCCGAGATCTCGTCCTTCTCGTCGAGCGAGAGCAGCGCCCACAGCGCGAGAGCGTCGCGTCGACGCGGATCCTCGACGCGCCAGCTCCGCGGCAGCGCCGCCGCGGCGCTCGCGATGTCGGCACGCAGGAGCGGCGACTCGCTCACCCAGCGGGGACCGGGCCGCGCGCTCGCTGGCTCGGCGAGCGCGCGATCGAGCGCGAGGCGCAGCTCGTCGAGCCCCTGACCGCGCTGGGCCGAGATCGGCACGGCCGGCACGCCGAGCTCGCGCGCGAGGGCCGCGGCGTCGATCTCGACGCCGACACCCGCGAGCATGTCCCACATGTTGAGCGCGATGACGACCGGCGTTCCGGTCTCGATCACTTGCAGTGCGAGGTACAGGTTGCGCGTGAGCTGCGTGGCATCGACCACGAGCAGCACGAGCTGGGGCGGTTCGAGCGGCGGCAGGCCGCAGATGGCGGCGATGGCGAGCTGCTCCTCCGCGCTGCGCGCCGAGAGCGAGTAGGTACCGGGCACATCCGCGAGCTCGACCTCGCCCGCGGAGGCGAGGCGCAGAGTGCCGCTCTCGCTCTCGACCGTCACACCCGGGTAGTTGCCGACCTTGGCCGAGAGGCCCGTCAGGCGGTTGAAGAGCGTGGTCTTGCCCGTGTTGGGGTTGCCTGCGAGTGCGATGCGCGCCACGCGGCCCGCCGATGTGGGGGGCAGGGTGCTCACGGGTTCTCGTTCCGCTCCGTCAGCCTTCGAGCGGGACGACCGCGAGCGAGCGCGCCTCGCCGAGGCGCACGGTCAGGCGACAGCCGCGCACCTCGAGCTCGAGCACGCCTCCGATGTCCGCCTTGCGCACGAGTCGCAGCGCCGTGCCGGGCAACAGCCCGAGCTCCATCAGGCGACAACGGAAGGCGCGCTCACCGCCGATCGAGACGAGGCGGGCGCGGGTACCGGGGGAGAGCAGGTCGAGCGAGGTCATACTGGGAGGCTATCGGCTTGTTGAGACTGAATCTCAATGCCAAAAGTGTAGCTCCCGCCCGCCCCCGTGGGGAAGTGGTAGCGGCGCCCAGCCGCGCCTAGCATCCTTAGCCTGGGAGCTCCGCCCCCCAAGCACCCCCTCACACCCCCCCCCGAACGACCCGCCCGAGGGCCAAAACACGCCCCATGACCCCCTCCCCGAAGGAAATCGCCGGCCGCCGGGCAGCAGATTTCGTCCAGACCGGCATGACCTTGGGCCTCGGCACCGGCTCGACGGTGCACTTCACCCTGCTGGCGCTCGGCGAGCGCATCCGCGCCGAGGGCCTGCGCGTGCGCGGCGTCCCGACCTCGCTCGACACCGAGCGCAAGGCCCGCGAGCTCGGCATCCCGCTCGCCACCTTGGACGAGGTGACCTCGATCGACCTCACCATCGACGGGGCCGACGAGATCGACCCGCAGTTCGCCATGGTGAAGGGCGGCGGCGGCGCGCTCCTGCGCGAGAAAGTCGTGGCCGCGATCTCGCGCCGCGAGGTGATCGTGGTCGGGCCCGAGAAGGTCGTGCCGCGCCTCGGCAGCACTTTCGCGTTGCCGGTCGAGGTCGCGCCCTTCGCGCGTCCCGTGGTCGAGCGCGCCCTCGCGCGGCTCGGCTGCGAGCCGCGACTGCGCAGCGCCAAGGACGGCGGCTGCTATCGGACCGACAACCACAACGAGATCCTCGACTGCCGTTTCCCCGACGGCATCGCCGACCCCGCCGCCCTCGAGCGCGCGATCGACGCCATCCCCGGCGTGGTCGAGAGCGGCCTGTTCATCGGCCTCGCCCACGCGCTCGTGATCGGCCACCCCGACGGCCGCGCCGAGGTCCGCGAGCGCTAGACCGCCCGCTTTGCCGCCGCAGCTGCTCGCGGTCGGCCTGCGCACCAACGGCCATCGCCCACTGCGGTCCGCACGCTCGCTCGTGCGGCCCACGAGTTCAACGACCGCAGGGGCGATTCGCGCAGCGAGGCCCGGACCCCTCGCAAGACCGCTCGCGCGCGAGGCACTGACCGGTTCGGCCGAGGCCGGGTCAGGTGCCGATGTCCTCGTTCCACAGAGCCGGCCGCTCGCGGATGAAGCGCGCCATCAGCTCGATGCAGTCGGGATCTTGAACGACGCACAGCTGCACGCCCTCACTCGAGAGCCACTCCTCCGCACCGAGGAAGTTGATGTTCTCGCCGATGACGATGCGCGGGATCTTGTAGAGCAGCGCGGTGCCGCTGCACATCGGGCAGGGCGAGAGGGTCGTGTAGAGCACGCACTCGCGATACACATGCGCTGGCTGTCGACCGGCGTTCTGGAACGCGCTCATTTCGCCGTGCAACAACGGGTCGCCCTGCTGCACGCGCAGGTTGTGACCGCTCCCGAGGATGCGCCCCTTGTGCACGAGCACCGACCCGATCGGGATGCCGCCCTCGTCGAGCCCCAGCTTGGCTTCGCTGAGGGCGGCGTCGAGGAAGGGGTCGCGCGTCATGCCGTCATTGTGCCCCGGCTCTCTCGAGGCGGTAAGGCTCGGGAGGCATGGGACCTGTCCTTCGCGGGCGAGCCTTGCGGCGCGCGCGAGGCACCGGGCGGTCAGAGGCTCTCGATGAAGGCGAGCAGGGCCGCGATGTCGGCGTCGACGTTGGTGCTCAAGAGGTTGGCCTGCACCTTGGAGGCGCCGACGACGAATTGCTGGTGGCCGCGCACATCGTGGAACTCGTTGAAGAACTTGTTCATGCCGGGGAAGGCGGCGCCGGGGAAGGCCGGGCTGCCGTAGACCGGGCTGAGCGCCTGAGCCTCGGGGTCGAGGATCGTGCGCAGCGAGTACGCCACGTGGTCGTGGAAGTACGGGCCTGTCGAGAACACGCCGAGCTTGGTCGGGATCGAGAACGCGCGCTGGTCGCGCTGGAAGGTCTTGAGCGAGCTCGAGGGATTGTTGGGGTTGGTCGGACAGAGGTAGCTGTTGATGTCGTCGCGCTGGAACGGGTCGTTGCGATCGCGGTTCATCGGCGTGTACGTCTCGACGTCCGCGTAGCCGTCCACGTTGCGGTCGGTGTCGGGCAGGCCGTCGTTGTTGGTGTCGACGTTCACGCCGCTGTTGATGTCGCGCACGTTGAGCGCCACGATGTTCGCCTGCAGCGAGAAGCACGACGGATCGAGCGCGCCCAAGTTCTCGCCGTCGGTGAGCAACGGGTTGAGGAAGTCCGCGGTGTAGCCGCGCAGCGCTCCTGTCGACGGGTCGGCGAGCGGGTGGCAGTTGAAGCAACCGGCGTGGCGTGAGGACGGGTTGAGGCCCGTGTTGTTCTCGCCGAAGAACAGGTCGCGGCCGAGCTCGGCGAGTGGCGTGCGCTGGCCCGTGACGGGATCGAGGTGCGGGTTGAGCGGCACCGGCATCACGTTGTGAGCGTCGACCAGCGCCTGCTGCTCGACGTCGGAGAGGATGCCGTGGCCACCATTCTCGCCACCGAACATCGGACCGGTTTCGCCGAGGTTCAGGCGCACGCCCTTCCACAAGAGCAGGCCGGTGCCGAGCGAGCCGCCGTAGGTCGGCATGGTGCTGCGCGGACCCTGCGGGCGCTGCCAGACATTGCCGTCCTCGCCGCCCTCGAAGTGGCACGAAGCGCAGGAGTTGTTCCAGCCGCCGATTTCGCCCGGAGCGCCGGTGGTCTGGGCGCGCGAGGCGTCCTCGAACAGCTCGTCGCCCAGCACCTGCGATGGCGTGAGCGCGTCGGGGCCGAGCAGGGTCGGGATCTGCGCGTGCTCCTGCGTGATCGAGCGCGCGGCCCAGTCGACGCGCAGGACTGACAGCGTGCGCGTGAGCTCGTTCATCACGTACACGAGCGCGTCGTCGTTCGAGGTCGAGGCGTCGGGCACGATCGCCATGCCCAGCGGCAGGTCGCCCAGCGGCGTCGCGGTGTCGAGCGCGGCGCGCTCGACGAAGTGGACGCGCGGCGGGAACACGTTGGCGAGGCGCAGGTTCGAGCCGTTGACGTCGTAGAGGAACAGGTCCTCGGAACCGCGGTTCAGCATCAGCGCGCGGTCGCCGCTCGCATTGAAGGCGACCTTACTGGGATGCCCGGCGCGGTGGCCGAGCCGGTTCTGGCCCGTGCCCGAGCGCTCGACGCGCACGCGCAGGCCGTTGGAGAACTGCGTCGGCTGGCCGTTGGTGAAGAACAACGCCTGCGCGGCGCTGACCGTGCCGTTGAGTCTGGCGACGGCCGGAATCGGAATCAGCACGACGCCACTCGGCGGAACGGGGAACACGCGGCGCGGGTTGACGAGCCGCGTGCCGAGCGCGCCTTGGGGGAGGCTGGTTTCCGTTCCGATGTAGACCAGCGCGCTCTGACCCGGCGCCATGCCCTGCACGACGAGCTGCAGCGCGCCGCCGGTGACGGGCTCGCCCTGTCCGCCGATGGTCGCGCGGCCGACGCTCGTGTCGGCGCCCTTGCCGAAGGTGCCGAACTCGGCCGGGAAGATCGGGTCGAGGAGCTCGTTGTGCAGCCGGCGCGACTGGTCGCCCGCGGCGCCATAACTGCCGGCGGCGGCGTCGATCACGGTCAGCGCCGGGTAGACGCGGTTGGCGTACTCGCCCGGGAACCACGCAGGGAACGTGAAGTTCACATCGTGGTTGATGTTGTGCAGCACATGCGGCACGAGCGCGCGCGAGCCGTCGGGCGAGAGCGCGATGTCATCGAGGAAGCGCGGCTGTCCTTGGCTCTTCACCGCCTGCTGCGGAACGGCGTTGAAGAACGGATCGAAGGGGTAGTCGTCGATGCTGATCTTGTCGGTGAGGGCGATGCCGGTCGGATCGCCGTTCGCGTCGAGCGTCACGTCGAGGACCGAGACCCACGGCGAGCGGTTGTGCGTCACGTACAGGCGCGTGCTGTCGGCGCGGATCGTGACCGCGCGCGGCTCGCCCAAGTCCGCCATGCCGTCGCGATCGCTGTCGGCGTCGGCGATCGTCTTGGGGAACGGGATGTGGTTCAGGTCCCACAGGTAGGTGTGCTCGGTCGCCAGCGCGAGGTTCGAGGTGCGGAACAGCTTGACCGTGCCCGAGCGCAGGGCGGTGACGGCGAAGTAGCGGCCGTTGGGCGCCACCGCGAGGCCGCAGGGCTCGGTGCCGACCTGCGTCAGCGTCGTGACCACGTTCTTCGTCGCCGTGTCGATCACGCTCACCGAGCCGCGGATCGAAGCCGGGCCGAAGCCCGTGGCGGAGTTCGCTGTCAGCGGAATGTTGCCGCGCTGGTTGGCGACGAACAGGCGCGCGCCGTCGGGGCTGAAGGCCAGTGCGCGCGGGCGCACGCCGACGTCGATCTCGTGGGTCGCGACGCCGCTCTGAGCGTCGATCACGGAGACCGAGTCGTTGTCGCGGTTGCAGACCCACACTTGCGTGGGGCTCGAGGGGTGCACGGCAACCGGAGAGGTCTGGGCGTGCTGGGCCTGCGCGGCGGGAGCGAGCAGGAGCGCGGCGAGCGCGAGGTGGAGCGTGGTGCGCATGGAGGTCGATCTCGAGACGAACATCCCGCGCGGCTGTCCGGTCGGAATCCGGACGAGCCACCGCACGGTGCTGCGGCGCGCTTCCGACGCGCCCCGCGACAAGGTTCTAAGCTAACCGACGCGTGGCATGGTCGGGTGGTTCCCCCCGCGCGTAGGCAGCCTCTTTGTGCGTCCCGACCCCGGCCTGTCGGCAGCCCTTTCCAGCACTCTAGGACCGCGCTCTGACGAATTTTCCGACCCCGGCGCCCGCGGCCCCTGTGGCGAGCCTTGGAAGGGGGTGCCAGCACTTGGCACCGGCCTTGCTGTCTGTGTCCCGCGATGGAATCCCTGAAATTGCGCGCAATGACGGCAGATCGCGGTCCGATCGAGACCCGCTCGACTCCCGATGCGGTCCGCCCGGAGGACGACGGCGAGCGCTTCAGCGAGGCACTCGAGCAGCGTCGAAACGACCGCCGCGAGCGCAGCGCGGAGCGTCACGAGCGCCTGCGCAGCGAGCGCGGCGCCGAATCGGCACGTGCCCAGAAGCTGGATCAGTCGGCCAAAACGACGCGCGCCGGGGAAGCGCGCGACGAGCAGCCGGTGCGCGAGCGCGTGCGAGCGGAGGGGCGCCCGCAGGCGGAGGCGCGCGAGGGCGCGTCGCGCGCGATGACCTCGAGCCCGGACGCGACCAGCTCCGTGGCGAGCGCGTCGACGGACGAGGCCGCGCCGAGCATCGCGACGAATGTCGCGGCGAAGGTCGCCGCGCCGGAGGCCGCTGGCCCGGCCACCACGAACACGGTGCCGCTTCTGGCGCTCCCTCCTGCCGCGGCGGAGCTCGCTCTCGAACTCGCGACGGGCGCCCTCGCCGTCGAAGGCGAAGCGGTCGCCTCGAAGGCCGCGACGGCGCAGGAACTCACGCGCGGCGCGGAGGCCGCGAAGACTGCCGGCGCCAACGAAGGCACGCTCGCCCCGCTCATCGGTCGTGACACGCCGCAGCGCGCGCTCGAAACCGGGCTCGAGAGCAGCGCGACCAAGGAAGCCCAGCCCAAGGAAGCGCCGGTCAGCCCGGAGAAAGCCGCGGCGATGCTGCGCCAGATCCGCGTGCACCTGCACCCGGGCCTGCGCGAGGCGCTGATCCAGCTCGAGCCGCGCGAGCTCGGACGCATCTCGATCAAGGTCGCCGTGCGCGGCGAGGCGGCGCACGCGGAGCTGCGCGTGTCGAAGCGTTCCGCGCTCGAGGCACTCGAGCGCTCGCTGCCGGAGCTGCGCGCGGCGCTCGAACGCGCCGGCCTCGGCGGCGGCGAGGTGTCCTTGCAGCTCGACCTCTCGGCGCGCGAAGGGCGCGAAGATTCTTCCTTCGAGAGCGCTTCAGGACGCTCCCGTCCCGTCGATACACCGCTCCCGCGCGGGCTCGCGGCCGCGCTCCAGCACCATGTTCCGACTTCCGATGGCGTGGACACCTACGCCTGAAAACAGCAGGAAATCCCATGCAAATCCCCGGCATCAGCTCGCAAGACCCGCTCTCGCTCTCCGGCGCTTCGCAGTCCGCGCTCGGCAAAGACGCCTTCATGTCGCTGCTCGTGACGCAGATGAAGAACCAGGACCCGATGGAGCCGACCAAGAACGAGGAGATGCTCGCGCAGCTCGCGCAGTTCCAGTCGCTCGAGGAAATGAGCGAGCTCAACGACAACATCGTTGGCCTCGCGGTGCTGCAGCAGTCGAACGCGGTGCTCGAGCAGCTCACGAGCTCGAGCGCGCTGATCGGCAAGGATGTGCGCTATGTCGACCCCGAGACCGAGGTCGAGACATGGGGCAAGGTCGACGCCGTGCGGATCGACGATGGCATCGCCAAGCTGCAGATCGGCGGCAAGAACGTGCCGCTCGGAAATGTCCTCGAAATCGGCCCGCCCCCAGCCGCCTGATCTCCGCCCCCTTCCCTCACTCTTCCCAGACGCTCCCATCGCTCCAAGCACCACACCATGCCCAGCGCCCTCTTTGCCGCCCTGTCGGGTCTTCAGGCCCACGAAAACTGGATCTCGGTCATCGGCAACAACCTCGCGAACGCCAACACGCCCGGCTACAAGGCGGCGCGCGCGGTGTTCAGCGACCAGTTCAGCCAGACCCTGCGCTACGCGTCGCTGCCTTCGGGCTCGCTCGGCGGCCGCAATCCGATGCAGTTGGGCCTCGGCGTGCAGCTCTCCGACATCGGCCGCGACTTCGATCAAGGTGCCCTCGCCGCCACCGGCCGCACCTTCGATCTCGCGCTCAACGGCCGTGGGCACTTCATGGTCTTCGACGGCTCGAACACGCTGTACACGCGCGTCGGCACATTCGGCCTCGACGCCACGAGTCGGCTCGTCGACCAGCGCACGGGCTTCCGCGTGCTCGGCACCAACGGCCAGCCGATCGATCTCGATACGACTTCGCTGTATCCGCCGAGCCAAACGGGCGCGATCAGCTTCGCCGGCAACCTGCCTGCCACCGTCACGGGCCCCTTGGCGCAGGTGCTCACGACATCGACGGCCATGAAGGAAGGCACGGCCGCGTCGCTAACCGGCAGCGTGAACGGCAACGCGTTCAATGTGCCTGTGGGCGAGACATGGACGATGGAAGTGATCGTCGACGGCGGCGCGCCGCAGGTGGTATCGCTCGCCGGGCAAGCGAGTCCGTACACGGCGCAGGACATCGCCAACGCGATCAACGCGCAGACGAGCGGCGTGACGGCCACGGACAGCGGCGGTGCGGTGCAGCTCACGACGGATCGCACGGGCGCGGCGCGCACGCTGAAGCTCGCTTCGGGCACGAGCGGACAGGATCTCGCGTTGCTGCTCGGGCTCTCGCTCAATCAGGTGAACGGCACGGAGAGCATCGCGACCGCTGCAACGAGCCTGAATGCGCTGCCCTCGAACCTCGTCGACTATCAGAACGGGGATGTGATCGAGGTCGCGGGCGTCGATGCCGACGGGTCGAGCGTGCTCGCCTCATTCGTGTATGGCGCCGGCAATGACGGCACCACGGTGGGGGACCTGATGACCTTCATCGACAACGCGTTCCCGGGCAGCACGCCGTCGTTCAACGGCAGCACCGGTCAGATTTCCATGACGGCCGACACCACGGGCCCGTCGAACCTCTCGCTCACATTGCGCGACCAAAGCGGCACCGGTCGCACGGATTGGCCGCAGCACGCCCTGATCACGACGACCGCGGGCGCGGGCCCCGATCGGGCCACGACTTCGATCGAGGTGTTCGACTCGGCTGGTTCGTCCCACACGGTCACGCTCACGTTCGAGCGTCAGGACGACGGCTCCTGGAATGTCGTGCCGAGCTCGGGCGACGGCACGGTCTCGGGCCTCGTCAGCGGCCTGCGCTTCAACTCGAACGGCTCGATCGCCGCGCTGCCCGCGAGCTCGAGCTTCCAAGTGCAATTCCCCGGACAGAGCGCCCAGACGGTCACGGTCGATTTCGGCACGCCCGGCCTGTTCGACGGCGTGACGCAGTTCGGGCAGGCCGCGAGCGTGTTCGCGGACCAGCAGGACGGCTACGGCGTCGGCGAGCTCTCGAACATCAGCGTCAACTCCGACGGGGACATTCAGGGCTTCTACACCAACGGCCAGATTCAGGTGCTGGCCGAGCTCGGCGTGGCGACATTCATCAATGACAACGGCCTGCGCGAGGTCGGCAACAACCTCTGGGCCGAGACGCCGAACTCTGGCGTGCGCACGGTCTCGAAAGGTGCGCAGGGCAACGCCGGGCAGGTGACGGGCGGCGCGCTCGAGGGCTCGAATGTGTCGGTCGCCGAGGAATTCGTGCGCCTGATCGAAGCCCAGCGCGGGTTCCAAGCCAATGCGCGCGTGATCACCACGACCGACGAGGTACTCGCAGAGCTGGTGAACCTGCTCTAGTCCGAGCTGAAACAGCCGCGGGTTTCTGCTTTCCCGCGGCCACTTTGAGGCGCGGCGCCGTCCGACCCAGCGGGCGACGCCGCGCCGCCATGGACGCGCCTACGAAGTTGTTCGGATCCAATCCGCGCGGACGCGAGCCAAGATGCTCGTGTTGCTTCAACCACGGACAGATCGAAGGCCATCCGCGATGCGAGTCACCGTCTGTTCCCAGCATGTCACGATCGATCAGGGTCAGCGTCAGGAGATTGCCGAGGCCGTGCGCGCGGCGCTCGCGCATGTCGAGAGGCGCGTCGTTTCGGTGCGGGCGCTGATCGACGACAACAACGGCCCCAAGGGCGGCGTCGACCAGCGCTGCGAGTTCGTCGCCAACTGCGGCAAGCTCGGCGTGCTGCGGGTCGAGGCCACCTCGACCGAGTTCGACAAGGCCGTCAGCTCGGCTCTCTCGAAGCTGCGTCGCGCGGCTGAGCACGCCGTCGATCGTCGGCGCGGAGAGCGCAAGGGCGCGCTGCCGCATCGGCGCACCTAGGTCGTCGGCGCTCCTCCAAGCACGGTCGGGGTGGGTGGCACGACGCCGCTCGGCCCGGCCGTGCGCGTTGTTGCAGGACATTCCCGCCGGGGGGACGGGGGCGAGGTCGCGGTGGGTGCCCACGGTGGCGTCCCGAGGCCCGCCAGGGGGGCGTTCGCGCGAACTAAGGGTCTTGAGGGAAACGCCCGAAAGGACTTCTGGCATGGAAGGAACCTCCCGGGCTTCGTGGCAGTGCAGCCCGCGCTGCGGCGCGTGGAGCGGCCCTCCGTGCTTGGCACCTTGCTTGCAACGCATTCTCCCGTGACCGACGGACTCACTCACAGCGTCCAGGCACTCGGCTCCGCCGAGAAGCGCATGGAGACGATCGCCGCCAACCTCGCGAACTTGAGCGCCCCGGGCTTCAAGCGCTCCGCGGATGCGATGCACTCCTTCGATTCCGTGCTCGGCAACCGCGTCGAGCGCCGGACCGTCTCGCGCCGTGAAACGGACTTCTCGCAGGGGACGCTCCAGTCGAGCGGGAACACCTACGACCTCGCGCTCCACGGGCGCGGCTTCTTCACCGTCGAGGGCGCGCAGGGCGAGCTCTACACGCGCGACGGACGCTTCCTCGTCGATGACAAGGGCGTGCTGCAGACGCAGGAAGGCCTGCCCGTCGCATGGGAAGGCGCGCGCGGCACGGTCGATCCGACGGGCGCCACCGTGACCGTCGATGCCGGCGGGACCGTGCGACAGGGCGATGCCGAAGTCGGCCAGCTGCGCATCGTCGACTTCGATCGACCCAGCCAGCTCGTGTCGCGCCGCGGCGGCTTCTTCGAAGCCCCCGCGCAGCTCGCGCCGCGCCCGAGCGAGGCCGAGGTCCGTCAGGGCTACATCGAACAAGCCAATGTGTCCGCCGTCGACGAGCTCGTCGCGATGATCGCCGTGCAGCGGCGCTTCGAGATGGGCACGCGCGTGATGGGCAGCATCGAACAGTCCTACCGCCGACTGACCAACCCGCGCTGATGTGCGCGAGACCCACCAAGGGAGACCGACACCATGATCCGTGCGCTGATGACCGCCGCTTCCGGCATGAAGGTGCAGCAGATGCAGGTCGACACGATCGCGAACAACATCGCGAACGTGAACACGACCGGCTTCAAGAAGAACGAGCTCGCGTTCCGCGAGATGCTCTACGAGACCGTGCGCGATCCGGGCGCGCCGACATCGGCGCAGCAGATGAAGCCCACGGGCCTGCAGTTCGGCAGTGGCTCCGAAGTCGCCGGCTCCGTCAAGGCGTTCCGCCAGGGCGAGATCGCGCCGACGGGTAACAAGCTCGACATGGCGATCACCGGCGCGGGCTTCTACCGCGTGCGCATCGGCAACGGCGAGTACCGCTACACGCGCGACGGTAGCTTCCGCCAAGACGGCTCCGGCACGCTGGTGAACGCCGAGGGCTATCCGCTCGATCCGCCGGTGCAGATCCCGCCCGATGCCCTCGAGGTGATCATCGGCGAAGACGGCTCGATCAGCGTGATGCGCAGCGAGTCGGGCTTGCCCGAGCAAATCACGAACATCTCGATGTTCCGCTTCCCCAACCCCGCGGGCCTGAAGGCGCAGGGCGGAAACCTCTACTCCGAGTCGGCCAGCTCCGGTCAGGCCGCGCAGGCCACGCCGGGTCAAGACGGCACGGGCCTGATCAAGCAGGGCTACCTCGAGCGCTCGAACGTGCAGGTCGTCGACGAGCTCGTCGGACTGATCCTCGCGCAGCGCAACTACGAGATCAACAGCCGCGCGATCAAGGTGTCGGACGAGATGCTCCAGCAAGTCAACAACATGATCCGCTAGGGGCGCGCAGCATGTTCCTCGCACTTCTGCTCGCAGGTGGCGTCCACGTCACGCTGCATCCCGAGGCGACGGTCCGCGGCACGGAGATCGTGCTCGCGCAGGTCGCGACGATCGAAGGCGACGACGCCGCCGAAGTCGAGCGCGTGCGCGGGCTCAAGCTCGGCTACGCGCCGGCTCCGGGCTACTCGCGCACGCTCGCGGCGCCGCGCGTGTCCGCGGAGGTCGCGCGCCTCGTGCCCGGCATCGCGATCGATGTGAAGGGCGCGCTCTCGTGTCGCGTCACACCGCAGGTGGAGCGCGTCGGCGCGGCCGCGATCGAGGCGTCGGCGCGCGCGGAAATCGCGCGCGCGCTGAACGGTGCCGAGCACGAACTCGCGCTCAACACGAATCTCGCCGATCTCGAGGTGCCCGCCGGCAACGGGCCGGTCGAGCTGCGCGCGTTGGCCGGGGACACTGCGCTGCGCGCCGGACCGATCAATGTCGCCGTGCGCGTCAGTGTCGATGGTCAGCTGTACCGCACGGTGTGGATCAACTGGCGGCTCTCGGTGTGGGAAGACGCCAATGTGCTGCGCCGCGATGTCGCGGCCGGAGAGACCATCACGCTCGACATGCTCGAGCGCAAGCGCGTACTCGGCGGCGGAGCCGCGGGCGAGGTGACGCTCGCCGCCGGACTCGCGATGGGCTCGACCGCGCGACGCTCGCTCGCGGCGGGCCATGTCCTGCGCGAGTCCGATGTCCTGCGCTCCGTGATCGTCAAGCGCGGCGACACGCTGTTCCTCGAGGTGCGCCGCGGCAATGTCCATGCGCGCATGCCTGCGGTCGCCGAGCAGGACGCGCACCCCGGCGAGCGCATCAAGGTCACGCTCACCGACTCGAAGCGCACACTCGCCGCGACCGTCGTGTCGCGCGACCTCGCGCTCATCGATTTGCAGCAGAACACCTGAGCAAGAACACCATGAAGCACGCCCTCGCCTCGCTCGCTCTCCTCGCGCTTGCGGCTCCCGCGTTCGCCCAGGAGCGCCCCGGCTCGACCTACGATCCCGATCGCAGCCCCGGCTCTCCGATCAGCGCCAAGATCGCCATGCACAAGGGCGACATCGTCACGGTGCTGATCGCCGAGTCGCAAAATGTGCGCAATCAGGAAGCGTCGGACCTCTCCAAGGCCACCAACCTGAACTACAAGGTCAACCTCTTCGATCTGAAGCCCGAGGTCTTCTCGCAGCTGCCCACCGTCGTGGACGCCGACTCCACGGACGGCTTCGTCGGTCAGGCCAAGTACGAGAAGTCGGGCGCGTTCACGGCGCGCCTCGCGGCGATCGTCGTCGACACGCTGCCCAACGGCAACCTCGTCGTGAGCGGTCGTCGCGAGATCAAGGTCGACGGCGAGACCAAGCTGATCGAGTTCAGCGGCATCGTGCGCCGGTACGACATCACCGCGGCCAACACGGTCGCGAGCGAGCTCGTGGCCAACGCCACCGTCGTCTACAAGGGCTCGGGCCCGCTGACGGATTCCACCAACCGCCGCGGACTGGGCAAGTGGATCCACGACCTCTTCTCGTGGCTGTGGCCTTTCTGATCGGAGCCCTCTAGCCCATGCAGTTCCACCAGCTTTTCGCTCCGCTGTGCCTCGCCGGCTCGCTCCTCGCCCAAAGCGTCGGCGTCGGTCTGGTGCCCTCCGGCGTCGAAGCTCCGACGCAGCCGAACACGCGCTCGACGGCCAACTACGAAGTGGCGCCGCGTTATGCGCCGATCCCAGGACGCGGTGCGCTCGGACGCACGATCACGACCACGGTCGAGACGCTCGTCGATGTGCGCGGACAGGAAGAGAACCTGATCACGGGCATCGGCGTCGTGAGCGGTCTGGGCGGCAGCGGTGACTCGGTCAACATGACGCGCCAGCTGCTCGAGAACGTGCTGCTCGCGAACAATGTGCGCATCGACGCGCAGCAGCTCACTCCGAAAAACGTGGCGATCGTGTCCGTCGAAGCGACATTGCTTCCCGGCGTGCAGCCCGGCCGGCGCATCGATGTGCGCGTCTCGACGCTCGGCGACGCCAAGAGCCTGCAGGGCGGAGTGCTGCTCTTCACCGAGCTGCGCGACGTGACCGGCAAGGTGTGGGCCACCGCTGGCGGCCCCGTGAACGTCGGCGGCTTCATGGCGCAGGGCGCGTCCGCGTCCGTGCAGAAGAACCAGGTCACGGTCGGCATGATCACCGGAGGCGGCAAGGTCGAGCGCGCGCTTGTGAGCGAGCTCGTCAGCGAGCACGGCCTGATCTACCTCGATCTGCGCGCCGCGCAGTCTTCGTATTCGAACCTCGTGCGCATCGCCGAGGCGGTCAACACGATCTACCCCAAGGCCGCGGAGGCCGCGACCGACGGTCGCACGATCAAGCTGCGCGTGCCGGCTGACCTGCCGAAGGCCGCGCATGTCGCGTATCTCGAGTCCGTACTGCGGCTCGAGGTCGAGCCGAGCCAGCAGCCCTACGTCGTCGTCAACGAGCGCACCGGCGCGATCGTCATGGGCGATGGCGTGCGACTGCGCGCAGGCGCGATCGCTCTCGGCGGACTCACGGTGACGATCGCCGAGTCGCCGGAGACGAGCCAGCCCGGCCCGCTGTCGGGCGGCAACACGCAGACCAACCCGCGCACGGACATCAATGTGAAGGAAGGCAACAACGCGCTCGTCAAGGTGCCGGGCGCCGTGACGCTCGACGAGGTTGTCGAGGTGCTCAATGTGCTCGGCACGACGCCGCGCGACCTGATCCAGATCCTCGAGGCGATGAACCAGGCGGGCTTGCTGCTCGCCGAAGTCCGCCGGATGTGAGCAGCGCAATGCAACCGATCCAAGGTGACATGGCCGCGCGCGCGAGCGATGCGGTGGCGAGCGCGCAAGGCGCCGAGCTCGAGCGCGCGCGCGCTGCGTTCCGGCGAAGGCCGCCAAGATGTTCGAGGAATTGCTCGCCACGATGATGGTGCGCGAGATGCGGCGCGGGCTCGAGGGCGGCTTTTTCGGAAGCGGCTCGGGCTCGGACATCTACGAGGGCTGGCTCGACCAGCATGTCGGCAAGTCACTCGCGGACACGGGCGCGCTCGATCTGGCGCAGTCGATCCGCTTCTCGATTCAGGGCAAGCAGTCGGAGGAAGCCCGATGAACCAAGTGATGACTCTACTGCGCCTGCTCGAGGCGCACGTGCAGGAGGAGATTGGCGCGCAGTCGCGCGTGCTCGCCGCGCTCGAGGCGCAGGGCGAGGCGCTGCGCTCGCACGAGTCCGCGCGCATCGTGGCCGCGACGGCAGCGCTCGACTCCGAGATCGCCGCGCAGGCCAAGCGAGCGGAACGCCGCTCCGAGCTGCTCGCGTCACTCGCCGCCGTCTGGAGCCTGCCTGCGGGCACGCTCACGCTCGGGAGCATCGTCCAGCGCGTCGGCGACGAGGGTCGTCGGCTCGCACGCCAGCGCGAGGAGCTTGCCGACAGCGTGGGCAGCGTCGCGCGCCAGAGCCGTCGCAACGGCCTTGTCGCGCGGCTGCACCAGCGCGTGACCTCCGAAGTGCTGCAGGCCGTGCTGGTCGAGAGCGGCACCGAGAGCGCGCTTGCCGAGGGCGGCGCGCTCGTGGATGCGGAGGGCTGAGACGATGTCCGCGCTCGGCCTCAACATCGGCATGAAGTCCCTGCTCGCCGCGCAGGCGAACTTGGAGACCATTGGGCACAACCTCTCGAACGCCAACACGCCGGGCTACTCGCGGCAGGCGCTCCAGGTCTCGTCGTCGTCGCCGATCCGACTGCGCGGGCTCGTGCAAGGCACGGGCGTCAGCGCCGACACGATCACGCGCACGGTGGACTCGATCCTGCATGGACGCATCTCGTCGCAGGTTTCCTCGCTCGGTCGGATCGACGCGCGTCTCGAGACGATCTCGACCGTGGAGAGTTTGCTCGGCGGAACGAGCGCGAGTGGCATGCCCGCGCTGTTCAAGAAGATGTTCCAGTCGTTAGCTTCGCTCCAAACCGCGCCGGAAGACCCCATGCTGCGCACCGGTGCGGTGCAGTCTTCCATGGGCCTCGTCGCAGCGCTCAATCGGGCGGCTGGCAACGCGCAGTCCCTGCAGCGCAACGCGTTCCTGCAGATGGACGCGACCGTCGCGGAAGTCAACGCGCTCGCCCAGCGCATCAGCGATCTCAATCGTCAGATCACCGGGAGCGAGCTCGGCACATCGACCGCCAACGACCTGCGCGACCGTCGGGACCAGCTGGTGAAGGAACTCTCGCAGTTTGTGGACGTGCGCGCGGTCGAGGACGCGCGCGGCGCGGTGCGGGTGCTCGTCGGAGGTCGCATCCTCGTGAGCCCGACATCGGTGGAGCAGCTCGAGCTCGGCGGCGATCCCGCGAGCGGCAGCGTGACGCTCTCGATCGACGGGCAGGCCATCGACTCGCTCGGTGGCCGTCTCGGCGGACTGCTCGGCATGCAAACCGGGTACCTCGACGGCATCGTGGACCAGCTCGATGATTTCGCGCACAACCTCGCGCTCGAAGCCAACCGCGTGCACTCCACCGGCATCCCGCGTTCGGGCTCGTTCTCGTTCCTCGTCGGGGACAACACGATCGCGGACTCCGATGGCGACGGCGATCGCGAGGACGAGCTGATCTCCCGCGCCGGCCTGCCGTTCGACATCCAGTCCGGCGCGCTGTACGTCAATGTCGTCAACCGGGCGAGCGGCGCGACGACGAAGCACCGCATCGACATCGACGCGAATCGCACGACGGTCGGCGACCTCGTGGACGCGTTCGGCGCGATCCCGAACCTCTCGGCCAGCGTCGATGTCAGCGGTCGCCTTCAGGTCGTCGCGGACGCGGGCTTTGGCTTCGACTTCAGTCCGCGCCTCGAGGCTGCGCCCGACACGCTGGGCAGCTTCGGCGGCGGCAAGGCATCGATCGCGACCGCGCGCGAACCGTTCGCCCTCAGCGTCGGCGACACGCTCGATCTCGTCGGCGCCAACGGTCCCTTCACGGTCACGCTCTCGGGCGCGGGCTTCGCGTCGATCAGCGCCGCGACGGCCGAGGAGCTGACGGCTGTACTGCGAGCGGACGCGGGCTTTCAGGCCTCGGGGCTCGTCGCCAGCGCGCAGGACGGCGCACTCGTGCTGCAGTCCGCGGGAACTGGTGCGGGCGAGATGTTTCAGCTCGCGGGCGGCAGCGCACTCGCGGCGCTCGGCTTGAGCGCCGGCACGACCGTCAGCGGCTCGGATCACGACATCGCGCCGACCATCAGCGGCAACTACAACGGATCGCAGGCCGCGCGTTGGACGTTCCGTCCGAACATGGACGGCACGATCGGCACGACGCAGGGTCTGCGCATCGAAGTGTTCGACGAGAGCGGTGTGCGCGTGGCGGAACTCGATGTCGGTCCGGGCTATACGCCAGGCGACGAGATCGAGATCAAGGATGGCGTCCGGATCGCCTTCGCGTTCGGCGATGTCTCCGCGACGGCGCGCGACGCATTCCACCTCGATGTGGTGGCCGATGCCGACATGTCCGATGTGCTCGTGGCGCTCGGAATGAACTCGATGTTCACCGGCTCCACTGCGCAGGACATCGCCGTGCGCGACGATCTCGTTCTCGATCCGAGCCTGTTCTCCGTGTCGCTCTCCGGCGCGCCCGGTGACGGCGGCAATGTGCTGCGCTTGCTCGAGATCGAAAGCGAACGACTCGCGGGCCTGGGTTCCCAGTCGCTCGACGAGCACCTCTCGGGGATCGTCAGTGGCGTGGCGCTCGAGATCGAAGCCGCTCAGAGCGCGCGCGAAGCGGAGCAGTTCCTGCTCGATGGACTCGAGACGCGCCGCGATCAGGTCTCGGGCGTCAACACCGACGAGGAGCTGGTGCGCATGATCGAGCAAGAGCAGGCCTACAACGCGGCGGCGCAGTACCTGCGCGTCGTGAGCGAGCTCACCGCGGAGCTGATGAACATCCTCTAGGGACGAACGCCATGAGCATCCGACCGACCCAACAGGCGACCTTCACGCAGATCCAGCGCGGACTGCTCTCGAACTTCAGCGCCCTCGTGCGCTCGCAGGAGCAGATCTCGTCCGGCAAACGCATCGTGCGGCCCTCCGACGATCCGGTGGGGGCCTCGCAGGCGCTTGCCTTCCGGCGCCAGATCGCCTCGGCCGAACGCAACACCACGGCCGTCGAGGGTGCGCAGGTGATGCTCGACACCGCGGCGGGACTCCTGCAGGACGCCGGCGGTCTGCTCGCGGAAGCGCGCGCCTCGCTGCTGCAGGGCATGAACGGCACGGCCTCGGCCGATGACCGCAAGCTGCTCGCGAACTCGATCTCCCTGATCCGCGACCGCTTGCTCGAGATCGGCAACGCGCGCGCTGGAAACCGCTATCTGTTCGCCGGCACCGCGACGGACACGAGCCCGTTCTCGGCCACCGCGAACGGCGTGCGCTACCTCGGCAATGAAGAGGCGCAAGAAGTCCTCGTCGGCATCGACGCGCGGCTCGCGACCACGGTGCCCGGCGACGAGATCTTCGCGGCCGAGCAACGCAACGGAACGCGCTTCTCCGGCCTGACGGGCCTCGCCTCCGGAACGACCGCGGATCAGGGCACGGGCTATGTGCACATCCGCGTGCGCCACGATGCGACGAGCGCGAGCGGACTTGGCGGCGGCGTGACCCTCGGGTCCTCCGCGGCCGACACGCTCGTGGGATCGCATGCACTCGTGGTCGACGGCACGGCCCGCACCGTGAGGCTCGGCAACGGGGAGCTCGTGGCGCTGCCGACCACGCTCGGACCAGTCGTCGTGCGCGGCGAGCACGGCGCGGAGGTGAATCTGGACTTCAGCGCATGGGACGGTTCGAGCTTCAGCGCCACCGTCGACGGCAGCGCCTCGATTTCCATCGATGGGTCGACCTGGAGGGCGCTCACGCTGTCGGAGAACGACCTGCGGCTCACGGACCCCGCGAGTGGGACCGTGATTCATGTCGACACGCGCTCGCTGCACCGTGCGGGCACGGAACTCGTCACCTTTGGCGGTACGGTCAATGTGTTCGATGTGCTGCAGGGCATCGTCGCCGATCTCGAGAACGCCGAGGGTCTCGGCGCGAACGCGCAGCGCGATCGCCTGAACATCTGGCTCGACGAGCTCGATCGCAACCATGAGAATGTGCTGGTCGCGACGGGCGAGCTCGGCGCGCTGTCTCAGCGTGCGAGCGGCTTGCAGGAAGCGTACGATGGCGAGATGACGCAGGTACGCGCACTCCTCTCGCGCGTCGAGGATGTCGACTTCGCGACCGCCGTGATGGAGATGAGCCGCGCCGAGCAGACGCTCCAGCTCGCGCAGGCCACCAGCGCCCGATTGCTCCAAAACTCCCTGCTCAACTTCCTGCGCTAGCCATGACCAGCCCTGTTCTCGGCACGAACCCGAGCCAGCACGCCGACGCGGCGTCCACTGGTGCGCACGGCGCCGCGGGCGCGGCCAACGGACAGAACGCGGCCTTCGAGGCGCTGCTCGAGAACCTCGAGCTGCGCACGCGCTCGCTCGAACACGCGAGCGATCCGGCTCTGGGAGCTGAAGGACTGCCGGCCGCGGTCGAAGACGCGCGCAAGTCGCTCGCTCAGGCGCTCGAGGTCAAGGCGGCTCTGCTCGAGGCTTGGCGCGCGGCGCGCATCGGTGAGAACGGAACGGCCGCATGAGCCTGCTGTCTCGTGAGCAGCGCTCGCGAGCGTTGGCGCTGATGGAGCGCGTGATTCGCGATGGTGCCTCGATCGCACCGGAGTACCCGCTGTGCTTCGACGAGCGCTTCCCGGGTCGCGTGCTCGCGACGGAGGAAGCGGGTCGTGTCGTGAGCGCCTGCGCTCTGCTCGTGCGCGACTTTACCTGCGGCTCGCGCTCGGTGCGCGTGGGCCTCATCGGTTCGGTGTGTACGGCTCCGGAGGCGCGCGGTCGCGGGCTCGCGAGCGCGCTGCTGCGTCGCGCCGAGGAGGAGCTGGCCGCCGAGGGCTGCGTGCTCGCAATGCTGTGGGCCGACGATGCGCGCTTCTACGAGGAACGCGGCTGGAGCCCGCTCGGCTCGGAGATCGACTTCGCGCTCGAGCCCGCCCACGAGGCGCGCCTGCCGGGTTCCAGTGGACTGCGCGCGGCAGCGCCGGACGACCGCGGCGCCATCCATCGGCTCTACTCGCTGCATCGCGAGCGCGTCGAGCGCTCGCCGCAGGAGACCGCGGCGCTGCTCGCGGCGCCGGGCATGGAGACGCTGGTGCTGCAGCGCGAGCGCGATGTCGTCGCCTACTCGTGCCTTGGACGCGGCAAGGACTTCGCGCGCACGATCCACGAGTGGGCCGGCTCCGAGCGCGATGTGCTCGCCCTCGTGCGCGAGCACATGCAGCGCGCTCGCGCGCGCGGCGAAGGCGGCGCGACATTCCTCATCACGCCGTCGACGGCCAAGGGCCTGCACGCTCGCCTGCGTGGAATCGGCGCGAATTGGAGCGAAGGCGTGCTCGCCATGGGCAAGCTGCTCGCGCTCGAAGGGGCTGGCGCCCTGCTCGCCGATCTCGCCGGTCCGCAGGCCGCGCTCGCGATCGACGGAGGTTCGAGCGTGGCCGTGAGGCTCACGGGCCCCGGCGGCTCCGTCGAACTCTCCCCCGAAGATCTGCTCGGTCTGCTCTTTCCAGCCCGTGGCCGCCGCCACGGCATTGACCCCGTCGCGCGCGATACTGGGTTGGCTCTCGGAGAGCTGCCGCTGGCGCTCTTCGCGTGGGGCCTCGACTCCATCTAGTTAGTCTCTTGCAGCGCGTTCTCCGCGCGACGACCCATGAACAAGGCATCGACGACTCACGCCGTCCGCTACGCGACCCCCGAGACCCCCGACGGCGTGGTGCGCAAGGTGCAGTTTGCGCCCGAAGGACCGGTGACGGTCGAGATCGAGTTTCGCCTCGGCCGCGAGTTCCGCGAGCGGGCGGCGGGCGATCCGCGGTGCGTGGCCTTCGCCGCGCGCAGCCGCATTGCGCGGCTCGGCATCGATGTGCAGCCGTTCGGTCCGGTCACCTTCGATAACGGGCGCGCGATGCTCGCGGCCAAGCTCTCGGCCAACGTGCGCGAGTATGGTCTCGATCGCATGCTCCACGCGCTGATCGTGCCGGGCATCAAGCTCGGTCGGCTCGTGCTCGTGCGCGAGGAGAACCAGCTCAGCTCGGAGCAGATCTACGAATCGTTCGAACGCAACGAGTTCCAGCTCCCGAGCGGCTTCTCCATCGACTCCGAAGGCGCGTTCACGATCCGCACGCACAAGCTGCGCTATGTGCTCTCGCGCGAGCTCACGCAACAGGACGCGCTCGCGATCCTCACGCAGGACGACGGCAAGAGCATCCTCAACCGGCTGCAGGTACCCAAGCCCAGCGAGAACCTCGTGATTCCCGCGGGCCATGGGGTGATCACATCGTGCTCGATGTTTCTGCACAAGCACTATGTGGTCATCGATCCCGACGCCGGTGCGCTCGGCCGCCACCTGAACGCGATCGTGCTCGATCCGGTGTCGACGCGTGGCACGCGCGTGTTTCTGGAACTCTCGAACAGCTCCGATCGCCAGATCGTCAACCCCTTCGTCAAGGCGCGCATCTACGCCGCGGACGAGCACAGCAGCGCTCCACGCACATTCGCCGCACCGAGGGTCGAGGAATCCGGCATCGTTCCGGTCTCGGCCGCGACGACGGCCGAGGAGCCGTTGCCGAGCTACGAGCAGGTGAGCGCGTACTACGCGCAGCACATGCCAGTTCCGAACGAGCGCAGCTACCAGAATCGTCCGCTCGTCGTGGCCGAGAACTTCAGCGCGCTGGTCGCGGGACGCTTGCCCGAGCTCGTCTCCACGCGTCCTGTCTCCGGCGAACGCAGCCCCGCGAGCTTGCGCACTACGCTCGACTACTCGCGGGTCGGTCGCGATTCCGGTCAGTTCGCGACGCGCATGCTCGCTCAGCTGCCCGAGGGCAAGCGCGCCACGCTGCTCGTCGAGTACTTCCCGAACCTGATCGAGCATGTCGCGATCTGCAACGCGGTGCTCACCGGACGCGTCGGCACCATCGTCTTCCGCCGCGCGTCGTTCGAGCACGGCCAGTTTCTGTCGGCGAACGACCATGTGCGCCTCGCCGACTACGAAGCGCTCGGGACGCGCGTCGTGTGGTGCAACGACGACCGTCGCCACCTCGCCATCCACGCCTTCCGCGGCCTGCGCGGCTATTTCGTGGAGCCCGCCGAGATCCAGCGCTTCAAGAGCTCGCTCGTGCTCGCCGTGTACGGCTCGGCCGAGCGCTTGCTGGAGTCCGACGAGAAGGGGCTGCGCGAGTTTCTCGCTCAAGTGAAGCAGCTCTTCGGCGGACAGATCGCGATTCTCACCGGTGGAGGGCCGGGCGCGATGCAGCAGGCCACCGACAGCGCGCTCGCGCAGGGGCTGCTCGTGGGCGCGAACTACATCGAGACGATCGATCAGTCGACCAACAAGGTGGCGCACTTCTACCAGTGCTTCCAGGACCGCAACCGTCACAACCGCCAGCGCTGGTTCGACATCGCCAGCTTCGTCGTGTTCTGCGTCGGCGGCCTCGGCACGCTCGAGGAAGTCGGCCTGACGCTCACCGACATGAAGCTCGGCATGGTCGAGCGGGGCCCCGTCGTGTTCTTCGGCAACCATGGCGACGATGTGTATTGGTCGCACATGAAAGCGCAGCTCGAGCGCATGGTCGAAGCCAAGCGCGCCCCCGCGTGGATCAACGAGAATGTGCTCTTCACCGGCGACGCCCGCCGCATCGCGACGTTCTACAAGAAGGTGCTCGGCCTCGGTTGAGGCGCGGGAAACGGGCGCGGACTGGACTCCCCGCCGCTTGTCGACCGCCGTACTGAAAACCCTCGCGACCATCGCGGTCCGGGGTTCGTCGTTGTTCGGGATGCGCATCGCGCCGGAGTCGGCGGCACCGCTTGGGGCCGTGGGTGTGCGCAACGCCGTCGCTTCGCCGTCGCTTCTCGCGCTCGTGCGTGCGCGCGGCGGGCCGCTCTTGCCCGCACGCGAGGACCGAGCGCGTTGCCTGTTGTTCAGGCTCGTGATCAGCGCGCATTTCCTGATCCAGACTTTCGCGATGCAGTCGACCAGCACGCTGCATGCGGGCTGGATCGTCGCATTCATTGCCGTGGTGGTCGCCGTCGGCTCGCGACTCTCGACGCGCTGGCGCTGACCGCCGCGCGTCCCAAGGAACTCGCCCCCGCTGGCCTCGGCGGCGGCCTGATGCTGCTCTCGACCCTCACATGGGCTGCCTACACGCTGCTCGCGATCGCTGTGTGCGCCGCAACGGCGGCCCGTGCGTGGCCGTTTTTGCGCTCGGCATCGCCGTCGTTCCGACGCTCGCCGCCGCGCTCCGGCTGCGCACATGGCACGCCGGGCCCAGCCTGCGCTCGATCAAGGCGATCGTGTTCCTCTCGATGTGCGCCAGCGCGCTCGCCATGTGGCTGTTCGCGGATGTCGTCGCCGAGCGCGGCCCCGAGCGCTCGAGCGCGTTTCAGTACTTGCAGCCGTTCGTCACGCTCGCCGTGTCGTGCCTACTTGCCCTCGGGAACCGATTCCCAGTTGCCGAGGACTCGGCCGATCACGACGGTGTAGGCGAGCGAGCCTTCGCGCGCGTCGACTCCGGGCAGGAAGTCCTCGTCGAGGGAGCGCAACAGCGGCGGGATGTCGCTCTCCGAGAGACGCGCGTCCTCGAGCACGATCACCGTGCCCGCCACCGTGCCATCGGCGAGATGGTGGAGGTCGACGGCCGCGAGGTCGCGACCGTCGCGCGTGGCGAGGAAGCGTTCCGAGCTGTTCGTGCGCAGAGTGCGTTTCCAGACGAGGTTCATGCGAGGAGCTCCGTGAGGGCGCCGGCGAGTCCAAGGGCGGCGAGGGCCGCGACGAGCAGTCCGCAGCCCTGCCGACGGTAGCCGATGCCGGTGCCGGGGATCGAGAAGGTCGTGTAGCCGCGACCGGATGCGCTGCGCCCGACGCGGAATCCGCGGCCGCCGACGGAGTAGCCGATGCCGCGCGAACTCAGGTTGACGCGGAACGCGCCGAAGTTGACCGAACGTCGGTAGTAGAAGCCCATGGCGGACTCGCTCGCGTTGGAATCGAGATGGGGCGAGCGGGCAATCGGCTCGCCGACCGCACGAGCCGATGGAGGACTCGCGCGCGGACGGTATCCTACGCGACGCCGGGACCATGATGACTGTCGCATTACCGCCGATTCCGCAGTTCGAGCGCTCTCCGCTGGAGGCCGCGCGCGCCGTGGCCGGGGAGATCGCGGAGCTCATCCGCGCACGCCGCGCCACCGGTCGCGGGGTCGTGCTCGGGCTCGCCACGGGCCGCACTCCGCTCGGGATCTACGCCGAGCTCGGCCGCCTGCATCGCGAGGAGCGCCTCGACTTCTCCAATGTCACGGCCTTCAACCTCGACGAGTACCTCGGGCTGCGAGCGAGCCATCCGCGCACCTACCGCCGCAGCATGCGCGAACATCTCTTCGATGCCATCGGCATGCGGCCCGAGCAGTGCCACATTCCCTCGAGCGACGTCGCGCCGAGCCAGTGGGAGGCCCACTGCCGCGAGTACGAGCGCCTGATCACCGACGCCGGCGGCATCGACCTCCAGATCCTCGGCCTCGGCCGCAACGGTCACATCGGCTTCAACGAGCCCGGGTCGACGCGTGACAGTCGCACGCGCGTGGTCGAGCTCGCGCCGGCGAGCCGCGTCGACGCTGCCGGTGATTTCGGCGGCATCGAGCATGTCCCCGCGCGCGCCATCTCGATGGGCGTGGCCACGATTCTCGCCGGCCGCCGCATCCGACTGCTCGCCTTCGGCGCTGCGAAGCGTGAAATCGTGCTGCGCACCCTCAGTGCGCCTCCGAGCTCCGACATCCCCGCGACATTCCTGCGGGGCCATGCGGATGTGCGTCTGTACGCCGATGCCGCGGCACTCGGGGTCGCCGGGAGTCAGCCGTGACCAGCCGCGCCGCACTGCGCACTGCTTTGCAGGGCTGGCGCGACCGCGTTCGCGCCGAGCTGTTCGACAGCCTGATTCCGTTCTGGGAGCGCCACGGCATCGACCGCGAGCACGGTGGATTCCACGATCACCTCGACCGCGACGGAGCACGCTTCGACGACAAGAAGCACATCGGGCTGCAGGCGCAGGCGCTGTGGTTCTGGTCGCGGCTGGTGTCCGAGGTCGAGCGTCGGCCGGCGTGGATTCAAGCCGCCGAGTCGGGTGTGCGCCTGCTCACCGGCCCGGCTCGGCGCGCGGACGGCCGCTTGTACTCCGTGCTCACGCGCGACGGCCGTGGAACCGCGATCGCGTCGAGCCCGCGCAACGACCTCTTTGGCGCCAACGCGCTGGCCGAGTGGGCGCGCGCGAGCGGCGCCGCGGAGGACCTCGAAGTGGCTCGCAAGGCGCTCGAAACGGCGCTGTCGATCGCGCGCGCTTCGCAGGTGGTCGACACCCAGCGCTTGCCCGGCGCGATTGCGACGAGCTCTCTCGACACCCTGACGCTGGCCTTCGACGCGCTCGATTCCTACGAGCTCGCGTCGCCGGGATATGTCGCCGATCACGAACGCTTCTGGCGCGTGCGCCTCGCGCTGCACATGCGCCCGGAGTTCGACCTCGTGCTCGAGAATGTCGCCGTCGATGGCAGCGTGATTTCCGGGCCCGAGGGCCGTCTGGTGTGCCCCGGTCGCTGGCTCGTCGCCGCGCGTCAGATGTTCGAGCGCGCGGCCGCCCGCGGCGATCAACGCGGCGTCGATGTCGCGCTCTCGGCGATGGAGAGCGCCCTCGACTTGGGCTGGGACAGCGATGACGGCGGCCTGTACCTGTACCTCGATCGCGACGGCTTCCCGCTCGTGCAGATCGAATGGAGCCGCAAGCTCGCGTGGGTCCACAGTTCCGCGCTGCTCGCGACGCTCTCCGCCTACGCTGCCACGCAGTCGCCGCGCTGGCTCGAACGCTTCGAGCAAGTCGCCGACTACACCTTCGCGCATTTCCCCGACCCGAGACACGGCGACTGGTTCGCGTCGCTCGACCGTCGCAACCGCGTCGTGCAGCGCTTCAAGTCCGGCCCGCGCAAGGGCGGCTTCTCGACGGCGCGCACGCTCTTGCGCTGTGACCAGCTCCTGTGCGATCTCGTCGAGCGCTTGAAGTGAGCGCACGCGCCGCTCAGTAGAGCAGCACCCGCGCCCGCGCCGTCGCGAAGCTCGCCAGCGAGGCGTTCCACTCGGCTTCGATCTCGGCCACCGTCGCGCCCTCGCGCAGCTGCTCGAGCAACCGCGTGGAGCCCCAGTGCTTGCCGACCGACATCTCGTCCGCGGGCTCGAACTTGTCGGGGTACAGCTGGCGCAGCGTGACGAGGATGGCGAGCGCCGTGCGCAGCGGCAGGAAATCGCGCGGCGAGTCGACCACCAGGCGCACGCCGCGCAGGTGCCTGTCCTTGTGACCGCCGTAGAACGGCTTGCAGGAGAGCGCCTGGAAGCGCACGCCGGGGAGCGCGTGGCGAGCGAGCTCGCGCGCGAGGGTGTAGCCGTCGACCCATTCCGCGGCGATCAGCTCGAAGGGCATCGTCGTGCCCACTCCGTTGCTCAGGTTATTGCACGCGCTGCCGACCATGCCGGTCGTCGTGTACAGCAGTGCAGCGGTGAAGCTCGGGATGTGCGGCGAGGTCGTCGTCCAGACGAGCCCCGTGTCCGCCCACGACATCGCGCGGTTCCAGCCGCGCATCGGCACGATCTCGAGCTCGCAACCCAGCCCCAGCTCCGCGTTGTAGAAGCGCGCGACCTCGCCGACCGTCATGCCGTGCGTCACGGGCAGTGGTCCCCAGCCGATGAAGCTCTTGAAGCGTTCCTCGACCATGCCGCCTTCGAAGTGCAGGCCGCCGATCGGGTTGGGACGATCGAGGACGATGAGCGGCTTCTTCGCCGCCGCGCAGGCCTTCATCACTTCGCCGAGCGTCGACACATAGGTGTACGTGCGCGAGCCGATGTCCTGAATGTCGAACAGCAGGGCGTCGAGCGTCGCGAGCGAGTCCGCGGTCGGTGCCTTGCGCGAGCCGTACAGGCTCTGCACCGGCAGACCGCTCACCGCATCACGCTCGTCGCCGACGGAGTCGCCGGCTGCGGCGTCGCCGCGAATGCCGTGCTCGGGTCCGTACAGCTGCACCAGCTCGAGCCGCTCGTCTGCCGCCAGCCGGTCGGCTGTCGGCACGAGCTCGCCATCGACACCGGAGGGGTTCGTCACGAGCCCGAGCCGTCGGCCCGCAAGCCGCTGTGCCCACGGGCTGTCTGGCGCGAGCAGCACATCGATTCCCAGCGCCACGCGCTGCGGCGCGCTCGGCTCCCATGTCACCGGCTCTTCCGCCACCGGCAGGGGTGAGGGAGCCACGGGGCTCGCCGGTTCGCGCCAGCAGCCGCCGAAAAGCGCGAGCGAGGGAGCGAGCGCGAGGACGAGCTTCATGCATAGAGCTTGTAGCGGCCGTGCCACGCGCGGAAAAGCACCCCCGCCAATGCGCGGCGCGGAGGACGGCAGGGGCGCGGCGGGCCAGCGCGACGCTCATGCCCACGGCATGTCGCGCGCTCAGCGGGATTTCTCAGCAGGTGAAGGGCTCGCGGGCTCGGCGAGGCGGTAGAGGCGGTAGGCGCGACCGCCGACCTCGCGGGGAGGCTCGTAGACGAGCTCGAGCGCACCCACGCGACGGTACTCGGCCGGGATCTCGCTCATCAGGCCGAGGATCGCGCGTCCCCGCAGGTGCGGGAGTTCGGCGGGGAGGATGCCGCCGAGGTCCGTGGCGTTGCCGCCGAGGAAGGCGCGATTCACCAGCAGCCAACGGCAGCGATTCTGGCGCAGGTAGGCGGCGAGCTCGTCGGGACTGCCGTCGTAGAGCGCCGTGCAAAATGCGCGGATGCGCTCGCGACTGCGGCGCGTTTCGTACTTGGGCTGGTTCAGGATCGGGCGGCCCGTGAAGGCGAGCACGGCCGCCGAGGTCGAGTAGTCCGCAGCGACCGCTTCGCCCGCTGGCACATTCGCCTCGACGAAGCGCAGCACATGCGCGTTCTCCGCGGCGCTCGGCGGCAGCTGGTACCACGCGATCGGGTAGTTCGAGGGCAAGTAGACCTGATGCGCGCCGTGGGCGAGCACGGCTACGCCGCCGAGCAGCGCCGCGACGCGCGCCGAGCGAAGCTGGGCGAGCACGCTGGCGGCGAGGATCGCCGAGGCGAGGCCGAAGAGTGGCGCGGTGCGCTCGACGAACCAGCTCGCGCACGCGCATCCGAGCGCGAACAGCACGGACACGGCGAGACTCGAGCGACCCGCACCGTTGCGCCATGTCGACCACGCCAACGCGAGGGCGCCGCCGAGCGCGAGGAAGCCCGCGAACGCGCCTTGCAGGAGCGTGTCGAGCTCCGCTGTCCGGAACGGTCCCTGCCACAAAAGCCGCACATCGAAGTCGAGTGCGCGCGGATCGGCGGGTGGCGTGCCCGCGTGCGCGAGCTTCGCGAGCAGCAGCCGGAACACATGGCTGTAGTCGTCGACACCGCCGCCGAGCGCGTGTGCCGCGATCTTTGAAGCCGCGACGAATAGCGCCAGCGCGCCGAGCGCGTGCAGTGCGACCCGCATGCGACCGCGGCGCGGGTCGCGCGCGATCCAGCCGGCCCACACGAGCGCCCACGCTGTCAGCATCGGCAACGACAGCGCGAACTGCTTCGCACGCAGCACCGGAACGAGGAGCGACACGACGCTCGCAACGAGCGGCACGAGCCACGCGCGCCGCGCCGTGAACGGGTTCTCGCCGCTGCGCAGGAACCACGCGAACAGCGCGCTGCTCTCGATCAGCAGCACGAACAGCGAGGCGTGCCAGAACGCTGCCGCCGCGACGAGCGCGAGCGCCGCGAGCACGAAATCGAGCGTCGCGCGCGTGCGCGCCGCGCGCAGCGCGAGCCACAGGTGCGCCGCGATCCATGGGAACGCGAAGTCCTCGCGGATCAGCACGAAACCGAGCGTGCGGAAGTCGCCGAGCATCGTCGCCCACAAAAGCGCCGCGGCTGCGGCCCACTCGACGCGCCGCGACAGCTCCCACGCGGCGCCGAACACGCCGATCACGACCAGCGACGCCCACAGGCCCATGACCCACACAGCAAAGCGATGCAGCGGCAGCGGTCGTCCGAGCGCGTTCCAGCTCCACGCGACGACGAATTCCTGCCCCAGCGTCTCGATCGCGGCGAGGTCGGTCGTCTCCGGCCACTCGACGCGCGGATCGGCGCGTAGATCGGCGGGCGCGAGCCCATCGGCGTCCGCGATGCGCTCGGTGATGTAGTACAGGAACGCTGGATCGGTGCGCAGCAGCGCCGGGGCGCCGCCGGCGCGGAAGCCGGGATCGCGCAGCGCGAAGTGGATGCGCACGAAGCTCGACCACGCGAAAGCGAGCAGCAGAGCGAGGGCTCCGACGATCCACAGGTGCCGCGGCGCGCTCACTTGCGCGGTTCCAGCAGCGCGACCGCGTGCCGCGTCCCCGGCTCGAACGGCCGCCCCTTCGGATCGAGACTCCACAGCTTCACAGGACGATAGCGCTCGCGCACCCACGCGTAGAGACGGGTCCCGTAGTCCACGCCGAAGAACGGTACGCCGTACTCGCTGGTCTCGCGATGCACGAGCACGACGGCGTCCGGCGGCGAGGCCTTCAGCGCGTCGAGCATCGCCTCCTCGCCGAACATCGCGACTTCCGGCGGCATGTAGTTGAAATACGCCGTCGGAGCGCGGCGCCGCGCACCGTAGTTGACCAACGCGCCCTCGGGCAGGACGAGCAGCGAACCGCTCTTTGGGCAGCGCTCGGCGGCGAGATCGATCGCCTCCTGCAGGAAGGTCGCGCGCGGGCTGGCGAGCATCCGATCGCCGTCGCGCAGCAGCTCGACCGTGCTATTGCGCCGCGCCACCGCCATGGGGAAGAGGTGGCCGAGGACGAGCGCCGCGACGAGCGGCAAAGTAGCGGCGCGCAGCGCTTTTCGAGCCTGTGGGAAGCGGCTGGGGAGCCAGCCGACGAGCGCGACGACGAGCGCGACGAGCCCCGGCGCCGCGAGCGCGAAGCCGTAGAACTCGACGCGCGCGTTGAGGGCCATGCGCAGGAGCAGCAGCAGCGAGAAGCCGCTCCAGACCGTGCGCAGCGCGGACTCTGGCGAGCTCGCGCGCGAGCGCCATGTCGCGCCGAGGGCGCCGAGCGCGAAGAACGAGAGGGGATAGAGCGCGTCATTCCAACTCAGTGCGGCGAACAGCGCCACGACGATCGCGAGCGAGACGCCAGCCGCGAGCACGGCGCCCCCGCGCAGCGCCAGCCAGCTCACGAGCGCGACGAGCGCGCAGCCGCCGAGGCTCCACAGCGCGATGCGACCGAGATGAAAGCCGAGGGGCTCGAGGCCCATCGAGTAGCGGTAGAGCGGGAAGTCCGATGTGCGCGCGTCGAACGCATGGGTCCACGCGCCGAGCACGCCCTCGAGTGCGCCGCGCGCGGGAAGCTCGGTGCACAGCAGTCCCCACGCGAGCGCGACGGGCGCGAGCGCCGCGACGAGCGCACAGGCGGAGTGCTCGAGGCGTTCGCGCGTGCTGGTCCGCGACGAAGCGAGCCCCAACAGCAACGCGCCGCCGACCGCGATGGTGAACTCGAGCTTGGTGAGGAACACGAGCCCGTAGCACAGGCCGAGCAGTCCGGCTCGCGCGCGCGAAGGCGCTTGGATCCAGCGCACGAGCAGCGCGAGCGTCGCGAGCGAGAGCAGGAAGCCCAGCGGCATCTCCTGCGAGTACGGCCAGATGAAGTTGTAGTTGCCGCCGCCCTTGTGCAGGCCGAACGCGCACAGGATCGTGAATGCGACGCACGCGCATGTTGCGGCGAAGGCGTCCGACATGCGGCGCGCGAGGCGCCACAGGAGCGTGAGCGTCGCGCCGAGCAGCAGGAAATTCAGCGCCGCGATCGTCGTCAGGTTCGCGCCGCAGGCGCTCATCGCGGCGCCGTGCAGGTAGGGAGCGAGCGGGCCCGTGAAGTAGGCGAGGTCGCGGTAGAGAACATCGCCCTGCGAGATGCGCCACGCGACATAGGCCTCGCCGCCGAAGTCCACGATCGGATCGGCCCACCGACGCCATGTCCACGCCGCCATGGCAAGCGCAACGAGCACGACCACGAGCGGCCCGATCCAAACGCGTTCTGACGCACAGGAGCCAGACTTCATCGAGACCCGAGAGCGTAGCTTCGGCGGACCCCACGCGCGCGGCTCAGACGGCGTGCTCGAAGCGCTCGTGCCATGGCACCGCGCGGCCCGCGCGACGATCCCGTGCGCTTGGCGCATCGGGCGCGGGGCACGAGGCGTTCACATTGCACGGATCGGACGCACAGCGCAGGATGCGAACCCATGAAGCTGCCGCTCCAACTCCTGTCCGTCGCGCTGCTCGCCCTCGCAGCCTGCAAGTCGTCGCCTCCGCCCGCTCCGCTCGAGAGCGTCAAGCCGGGCATCAACAAGGACTTCCTCGATCCGGCCCTCGATCCGCAGAAGTTCGTCGAGCGCTTCGAGACGGAGAGCCGCGAGGTCTTCACCGAGCGCGCGGCCATCGCCGCGCTGGTGGGGCTGAAGCCCAATCAGCGCGTGGCGGACATCGGTGCAGGCACGGGACTGTTCACGCTGCCCTTCGCGCAAGCCGTCGGAGAGCGGGGCCGCGTCTACGCGGTCGACATCGCGCCCGCCTTCGTCGAGCGCATCGAAGCGCTCGCGGCCGAGCACGGCTTGCGCAACATCGAGGGCGTCGTGTGCGCGCAAGACGACGCGCGCCTGCCGAAGGGCTCGATCGATGTCGCGTTCGTGTGCGACACCTACCACCACTTCGAGTACCCCGCTCCGACGCTCGCGTCGATCCACCGCGCCCTGCGCAAGAGAGGCGAGCTCGTGGTGATCGACTTCCACCGCATCGAAGGCGTCTCGCGCGAGTGGTGCATGAGCCATGTGCGCGCCGGGCAAGATGTGTTCGTGGCCGAGATCACGGCCGCGGGCTTCGAGCAGGTTGCGCAGGAACAGCTACCGGGCCTGAAGGAGAACTACATCGTGCGCTTCCGCAAGCGCTGAGCGCGGCACTCACTCGCCGCCGAGCCGCTTGCTCGCCTGTTCGACGATCGCGCGTGCGATCTGCGCGACATTGTAGCCCGCTTCGATGCGCACGAGCGGCTTGGAGTGTTTCTCGCACAACTCGCGTGCCTTGCCGAAGGCGTGGCGACTCCAGCGGATCAAGAGCACGACCGCGACGACATCCGGGCGCGCGATCAGCGGCTCGAACGCCTCGACATCGGGTGCGTCCTCCTTGGTCGCCGGCCACACGGCTTCGGAGAGCTCGAGCGTGTCCTGAAGCTTGCGCTGGTGCTCGTAGCGGCTATCCCCGCCGAGTACGAGCAGCGCACGCCCGCGCACGAGCGCCGCGGCGCGCTCTTCCATCGACGGCTCCGCGCGAGCCGTCGACGCGGGCCGTAGCGTGGCGTCGCCGAGCTCTTTCACGAGCCGACCGTAGTCGCTCGGCAACCGCCGTGAGCGCAGCGCGCTCGCGTCGACCTTGAGCAGCCGCGCGACTTCGCGCGTGCCCGCGTCGGGAGTTTGCGGCAGGAGTGCCTCGAGCGCCGCGACGATCTTGTCCCAGTCGTCCTCGCCCGCGCTGCCGGCGATGGCGCGGTCGAGGTGGAACTTGAGGCGATTGAGGAGCTTGCGGTCCATGGGCGAGGCAGCGCGAGCGTATCCGGTGACGAAGCGCGCCGCATCGGTCTGGAGGTCGCCTTGGCCCGCTGTGCGCCTCGTCGCGCCGCTGTGGCGGTTGGCGTCGCGCAGCCCGCGCTCGCGCGTCGGGCTCGGCGGATCGAGGAAACGCGCAAGTTCCTCGTGCGGCGGTGCTCGCCTACACTTGCCACGCCATGAGTCTGGGTCGCTGGTTGGCACTGCTCGCGCTGGCTGGAATGGCCTTCGCGCTCGTGCGTGGATGCGGGCGCAAGGACGAGCACTCCGCGGCGCAGCGCACGCCCGAGCCTGACGAACGCGCGCAGCTGGCGCGGGACTCAGCGCGCGAGCCGGTGGAGTCCCCGGCCGCCGAGACGCCGCCGACCATCGAACGAACGCTGCTCGCGGTCGAGCTCGAGAGCTGGCCCGAGCGCGCCGCCGTGCTCGACGCGCGCGTCGAACTCGTGCGTGGAGCGCAACGACAGCTCGCGCAGGCCGTTTCGCAGGCTCCAGGGCGCTACGAAGCTCGGGTGAGTGCCGGCGACGGGCTGGTGCGCATCCAGGCCGCTGGTTTCCGCGATGTCGAGCGCGCCGTTGCGGTGGGGCCGCAGGGATTCGAGCTGCGCGTGAGCATGCTGCGCGCGGACACGACGCTCCTGCGCGCGCGCTCGGCGGACGGGGCCACGCTCGCGGAGCTCGCACGCGGCCTCGACGAGACTCCGTCGAGCTTCGTCGAGACCTACGCGAGCCTGTGGTGGTCGCGTGACGGCAGCGAGGAGCTGCGCGCGCTCGTTCCGCTGCGCCGCGACAAGCAGGGCGAGCCGCTGCTCGAGTTCGTGCGCTCCGAGATGGACGGCAACGCGAGCTCGGACCTCCTCGGCGTGTTGCGCCACGCCGATGCGCGCGGAGTTTGGCTCTCGCTGACCGTTGGACCGCGCAGTGGCGAGTGGAGCTTCGTCGCGGCGAGCGAGCGCGAGGTGTCGCTGCCGTTCGGGCTCGTGCGCGACGAGTTTCGCAAGCCGGATGTCGTGTGGCGCGTCGCGCGCGTGGTGCCGCAGGCGCAGGCGTGGCTCGAGGCGCTCGACTCGCGCCGCGAAGGCCGCGAGCCTCGACCGGTCCCGCCTTCCGGTGTCGTGCGCTTCGAGAGCGTGGACCCGGGCGAGTATCTCGCCTGCGTCGGCGTGAGCGGTGGTGGGGAAGTTCGGCGCCTCGCGCGCGTGCTTCTCGGCCGCGACCTCGATCTGGGCACGCTCGAGCTGCTCGCGTCCGCGACGCTCGAGGTCGTCGTGCTCGACGGGCAGGGCCGCAGGCTGCCGGCGCTCGTGCAGCTGGGCCCGTTCGAGCGCGAGTCGAAACGCCCGCAGGGCTACGCGGCGCGCGGCGTGCGCACGCAAGCGGATGGCGTCGCACGCGTCGAGCTCAGCGGAGGAGATGTCGTGCTGCGCGCCCGCGTGCTCGATGGTGCGCACTCGCCGCTCGCGGGCCATGAGTCGGCGCCGTTCGTGCTCTTTGGCCCTCCCCTCGCGGCGCGGGTCGAGCTCTCCGTGCGCGAACCGGCGCGCGTCGGAGTGCGGGGTGCACGCGGGCGCCTCGCGCTCGTCGATGCGCAGGGCGTCGTCGTCGGCGGCACGGCCGAGCTCGGCTCCGAGTGGGGCGGCTACCTCCAGCCCGGGTGCTACCGGGCGCTCGACCTGTCGCTCTCGGGCGAGCTGCAGGGGGAGCGGGTCTTCGAAGTGGGGGCGGCGGACGAAATCGAGCTCGAACTGCGCTGAATCCGTTGCCGGTGGGCCTCAGCGCTGGTGCTTAGCCCGCGCGGGCGGTGTCGGAACCGGAACCGGGGGCCCGCCCGAGGGTTGGGACTTGCGGATCCCGGGTCGCCGTGCCGATCCTCCGGCGACCGGCTCCCACGCACAAGGAAGACCCATGCTGACCCATGCCCTGCTCGCCCTGCTCGTCTCGTTCCAAGGCCCCGGTGGCCCGCCCGCGGGCGGGGAGGCCGGTCCTGCACAGGGCGGTGGCGCCAAGGGCGGCGAGAAGCGTGCCGAGGCTCCGGCGCCGGGCGCGCCGATCGACGCCAAGACGATCCAAGACACGGTTGCGGCGCTCGAGGCGGCCTTCGGCAAGGACGGTTCGACGGCCAAGAAGACCGAGGCGATCACGGCGGCGGTGCCGGTGATCGACGCGCGCGTGATCAGCGCGATGCAAAAGGGGCTCACGGACAAGGAGTCGAGCGTCGTCGTCGTGACGGTCGAATCGCTCGGCAAGATGAAGCACCCGAGCGCGCTCGACGCGCTCGTCGGCTTCTACAAGCGCGAGCACAAGAAGCTCGCCGAGGACCTGACGATCATGCCGGCGCTGCTCAAGGCGATCGGCCGCCACGGCAGCCCGACCACGATCGCGCTGCTCAAGGAAGACGCCTTCGACCAGAAGACCTACCTCGCCGGGCAGGCGCGCATCCTGTCGCTCGGCAACATCCGTACGAACGCGGCGCTCGAGGCGCTGATCGACCTCTCCAAGATGGTCGGCCCCAACCGCATGGACGGTCTGCGCAACGACATGCGCGTCTCGATCGCCCAACTCACGGGCCTCGATCTCGGGCCGGATTCGATCGCGTGGACGCGCTGGTGGAACGACAACAAGAAGGGCTTTGAGGTCACCAAGGAGGCGCCGAAGCTCGACGCAGCCCTGCAGCGTCCGTGGGAGGCCTACTGGGGCGTCGGCGAGGGCGCCGGTCGCGGCGCGGGCCGTCGCGGCGGGACCGAGCCCGGCGGTGAAGGCGAGGGCGAAGGGGAAGGCCGCGG
>Ga0194128_10000272_pt1 | contig 96084 bp, 110 predicted proteins | sample TA2KigCa65mmetaG_FD_148650 | JGI IMG/M metagenome (GOLD analysis project Ga0194128, IMG submission 148650) | Freshwater microbial communities from Lake Tanganyika, Tanzania - TA2015037 Kigoma Deep Cast 65m | ecosystem: Environmental > Aquatic > Freshwater > Lake | place: Tanzania: Lake...
GTGGCGGCTGGCGCACGGGGCGGTACAGGGCCGAAGGTCACCGGAACCTGCGACTTTGGGTGCCGCCGGCATTCGCTGAGCGGCCCGGACTGCGGTTGCCGCGAACCTGGGCACCGGCGTAGGCGACCGAGCGGCCGGTGTCGGCGTGGCCGCTCAGGTGACGCTCGCGTCGAGGGGGGCACGCCACTCGAGGAGGACTCCTCCGTCCGGACGGTCGGTGACGGTGCAGGTGCCCCCGAGGGCGTGGGCGCGCTCGGCGAGGTTGCGGAGGCCGTGTCCGCTTTGCTCGTCGGCGGCGACGGACGTCAGCCCGCGGCCGTCGTCGGCCACGCGGAGCACGACGTCGGCGCCGACGTCGATCAGCACGTCGACCCGGTGAGCGCCGGCGTGCCGACCCACGTTCGCGAGCGCTTCGCGCAGTGAGGCGAGGACGTGCTCGGCGACGTCGTGCGGAACCACGCTGTCGACGGGTCCGTCGAAGTGGACGACAGGGGCGAAGCCGAGGGAGGACTCTGCCTCGGCGGCCAGGTCGAGCACCTCACTTCGCAGCCCCCGATGCGAGTCGTGCTGGAGGGCGAAGATCGTCGAACGGATCTCGCGCACCGTTGCGTCGAGGTCGTCGATCGCGGCGGCGACTCGGTCGCCCGCTTCCTTGTGGACGACGAGCCGTTGCGTCGCTTGCAGCGACATGCCCGTCGCGAACAGGCGCTGGATCACCTTGTCGTGCAGGTCTCTCGCGATGCGCTCTCGGTCCTCGATGATGGCGAGCTCCTGCACCTGCGCGTGCAGCCGAGCGTTGTCGACGGCGGCGGCGGCGGCGAGCGCGATGACGAGTGTCTCGTCGTCCTTGCTGAACTCGGTCGCGTCGACCTTTTCGCACAGGTAGAGGTTCCCGAACACCTGGTCGCGGACGCGGATCGGAACGCCGAGAAAGGAGCGCATCTCCGGGTGGTGGGCCGGGAACCCGGCCGAGTCGGGGTGCTCGCTCAGGTCTCGGAGCCGGATGGGCTCGGGATGGTTGACCAGCAGGCCCAGGATGCCTCGGCCCTCCGGGAGGTGGCCGATCCTGGCCGCTGCGTCGGCGCCGAGTCCGGCGTAGAGGAACTCGACGAGGTGACCCTCGGGGTCGATCACCCCGAGCGCGGCGTAGCGGGCCCTGGCGAGCGATCGGGCCGACTCCACGATGCGTTGCAGGACCACGGGTAGCGTGAGGTCGGAGGCGACGGCCAGGACCGCGTCGAGGAGGCGCGCCAGCTGGTCGCCGTCTCCCGGGGTGGTGGGGCCCGTAGCGTCGACGGCCATGCCCGGAGTGTGCGAGCCGAGTGGAAAAGGATCCGATGGCGGAACCGACACGGGTGTTCCTGCTCGACGATCACGAGGTCGTCCGGCGCGGCCTGAAGGAGCTGCTCGAGGCGGACGGTGATCTCGTGGTCGTCGGGGAGGCCGGCACCGCGGCCGAGGCGCTCGCCCGGATCCCGCCGACCAAGCCCGACGTCGCGGTGCCGACGTGCGCCTTCCCGACGGCAACGGGGTCGCGGTGTGTCGCGACGTGCGCACGACCCACCCCGAGATCCAGTGCCTCATCCTCACGTCGTTCTCCGACGACGAGGCCCTGTTCCAGGCGATCCTCGCCGGCGCGGCCGGGTACGTGCTCAAGCAGATCAAGGGGACCGACCTGCTCGACGCGGTGCGGCGCGTGGCCGCGGGCCAGTCGCTCCTCGATCCGGCGGTCACCACCAAAGTGCTCGAGCGGCTCCGCAACGGTGGCGAGGAGGACGAGCGCCTCGCCCACCTCACGCCGCAGGAGCGCAACATCCTCGAGCTCATCGCCGAGGGCCTGACCAACCGCCAGATCGCCGAGCGAGTGCACCTGGCGGAGAAGACGGTCAAGAACTACGTGTCGAACCTGTTGGCGAAGCTCGGGATGGAGCGCCGCACGCAGGCCGCCGTGTACGCCGCCCGTCTCCAGGAGCACCGCAACCAACCGCCCACCGCCACCTAGGTCGAACGCGCAGGAGCGGGACCAAGGTCCCGGATCGGGTGACGGTGGTCTCTAGGCCCGCCTGCCGGCGTCGGGCGACCATCGTCCGAGTCGACAGGAGGGCCCCCATGGAAGTGCTGGTGTTGGAGTCGGACCCCGGCGCGGCCAGCGCCGCGGTGGCGCAGCTCGAAGCGGCCGGGCACCGGGTGCTGCGGTGCCACGACGCGGGCGCCGCCCCGTTCCCTTGTGCCGGGCTGACCGGCGGATGTCCGCTCGAGGACGCGCCGGTCGACGTGGCGTTGACCGTCCGGGCCCATCCGCACTCACGCCCGACTCCGCTCGAGGACGGCGTCACGTGTGCGCTCCGACACCGGATCCCCGTGGTGGTCGCCGGCCGCACGATGCTCGACCCGTTCGAGCAGTACGGCGCCGAATCCGTGGCAGGAGACGTGGTCGAGGCCTGCGAGGCGGCAGTCGCCTCCGTGCGCAAGGAGCACTCGGCGATCGCGACCCGCGCGCTGCGGGACACGCTCGGGCGCGCGTCGCTTCCCGGTGACGCCGCCGTGGCCGAGGTGCGACGGAGCGGCGGGAGGCTGACCGTCGAGCTCTCGGTGCCGTCCGAGACGCCCCAGCAGGTGCGCGACACGGCGGCAGTGCGGATCACCGGCGCGCTGCGCGCGTTCGACCCCACCGCGACGGGGATCGACGTCGGCAGCTAGGCAGGGGGTGGGGCGGGTGCGGGCGCCGGCGGAGCCGGTGGCGGCGGAGGAGGGCTTGTTCCCCGGGCGATCTTGCGTGGGGTCATCGAGTAGCGCTCGAGGTAGCGCTCACGTTCGTCGGGCTGGCCCGCCCGGCTGATGACGCGGAAGTTCTCCACCGCGTAGCCCGTGTGTCCCGGGCTCAGCTCCTTCTCGGTGCCCGCCGGGAGGGCAGGGTCGTCGACGTACTCGACCGCCGGCGGAATCGTCTCGAGCACGTTCGGTCCCTCCGCCTTGCAGGACCGTCCCTCCTTGTTCCCGTACAGCGCGACCGTGATCGACGTCGAGCTGTAGAAGGTCCGGATGAGCACGCCCGATCCCGAGTCGTTGCGGAACCTGTTGTCGATCGAGGGGTAGTTGAGCGTCGCCTCCCGTCCCATCGGGTAGCGCGTGATGTAGAGCGCATGGACGGTGTGGGTCACGTCCTTGTAGCACCCGAAGAAGGACGCGTTGTACAGCGTCGTCGAGAGCTGGCTCACGCCGCCTCCCACGGAGTCCTCGTACTCGAGGTCGGCGCCGATCGCCGGCGCGGCGACATAGCCCTTCTCGGTGGTGCGCGGACCCAGCGCCCCGTTGAGCGAGAACGTCGCGCCGGGCTCCACGATGGTCCCGTCGATCGCCTCGGCCGCGGTGTGGATGTTGTCGACCCGCGGTGCGCAGCAGGGGTGGTTCGTGGTGTAGCTCGACACGAGCTCGGTGATGTTGAGCTGCTGCGCCCATGCGGTGCTGCGCGCGGGCTCGACCGGTTCCATGGGCGCGGTGATCTCGTGTTGGCCTGCACCGACCCGGCGGGCTACGAGGTCGAGGTCGGCGAGCTGGCCGGTCACGGCGGGCACGACGCTCACCGTGGAGCCCGCGACCGTGAACCCGGCGTCTTTGGGTGCGGTCTCGATCGACGCCAGCGCCGGCGCCATGACCACGCGCAGCTTCGCCGGGTCGGAGCGCAGCACGAGCCGGGACTCGACGATCTCCGTGGAGAGCGTGCTCGCCACCTGCTCGGGAGGGAGCGGGATGGCGACGCCGTTCGCGGTGACCACGACCGGTGCCGAGAGCAGCTTCCGCGCCTTGCGGGCAGTCCGCCGGACGTCACGCAGGTCGATCGCCGGGGTCGTGTCGCCGATGGCGAGCCGGCCGGCGGCACTGTCTCCTCGCGCCAGCGCAGCGAGCACCGCGGCGCGCGCCTCCTCGCGGCGGATGCCGATGCCGCGACGCGGTGCGATTTCGACGACTTCGGCTCCCTCGAAGCGAAGGCCTCCGTCGACGAGGCCCTTGCCGGTCTGGGCGACCCATCCGTCGAGCACGCCTTCGAGCCGGCCGCGGTCGACGGTGATCGCGAGCGGGACCCGGTCGTCGCGGCTGCGCCGGAGCACCGTGCCCGCCACCTGGGCGAGCGGGTTGCGGCTGCGGCCCACGAGCCGAGCCCGTCGGACCGTGACCGGGACGTCGACCTTCAACCCGAGCGCGGTGGGGTCGACCGAGAACTGGGTCTGTCCGGCGCGGACCGAGATCGGCGTCGACTCGAGGCGGGCCGCCTCTTCGCGGAGCGCCTCGCGGGCCCCTCGCACGGTCATGCCGCCGAGGTCGACGTGACCGGCGACGACACCGGGCAGCACCCGGTTGCGGTAGGCGAGGCGATCGGCGAGCGCCGCGACCACGAGCCCCAGCACGACGACGCCCACGACGAACGCAATCGCAGCCACGCGCTGGTTCGCCCAGAGGCGCGCGAGTACCTCGCGGCCCGGGGCCGGGAGGGGCTCCAGGTCGGGACGCGAACGGGGAACGCGGGCGGGGGGGCTCTCGACCGGCACGGTGGCGCAAAATTACCGGATCACCAGGGGTTTTCGGCATCGCGGCCAACCTGACCGCTCGGTCAAGTCTTCGCTACCCTCGCCCCCAGCCGACAAGGAGTGCGTGATGGCCGTCGACACCCGGGCCGAGAGTCCCGAACAGCTCCGAGACGCGACGCTGGTGTGGCTGCGCGAGCAGCTGCCGGCCGGGTGGGTCGAGGCCGCCGATCGCGGCGACGCCGACGCGCTGGCCTCGCTGCGCGCCGGCCTCGACTACGACGACTGGTGCGTCCGCTTCGGCGAGGCCGGATACGCGACGCCCACCTGGCCGGCCGAGTACGGCGCGGGCCTGTCGCTCACGCCGGGGGAGGCAAAGCACGTCAACGACGTGCTCAACCACTACAAGGTGCCCCGGCCCTACAACATCATCGGCATCGGCATGGGCGGCCCGACGCTGATCGCCTGGGGCACCGAGGAGATGAAGCACCGGCTGCTCAAGCCGCTGGCCTGCAACCAGGAGATCTGGTGCCAGCTCTTCAGCGAGCCCGTCGCCGGCTCCGACGTCGCTGGCCTTGCGACGCGTGCGGTGCGCGACGGCGACGAATGGGTGGTCAACGGCCAGAAGGTCTGGACCACGGTTGCGCACATCTCGCGCTGGGGGATGCTGCTGTGCCGCACGAACCCGGACGTCCCGAAGCACGCCGGCCTGTCGTACTTCGTGGTCGACATGCACCAGCCGGGGGTGGAGGTGCGCCCGTTGGTGCAGATCACCGGCGACGCCGAGTTCAACGAGGTGTTCTTCACCGACGCGCGGGTGCGAAACGACTGGATGCTGGGGCGCGAAGGCGACGGATGGAAGGTCGCGATCACCACGCTCATGAACGAGAGGGTGTCGCTCTCGGGTGCGGGTTCGATCGGCGGCGACGCGGTCGGCGGCAGCCCGGTGCAGCGGCTGCTCGAGCGGCACCGCGGGATCGCCGACCCGCTCGCGCGCCAGCAGCTCGCGCAGGCCTACATCGAGAGCCGGCTGATCCGTCTCAACAACGAGCGCGCCGCCGCGAAGCGCAAGAGCGGTGGCGAGGCCGGACCGGAGGGCTCGATCACCAAGCTCCAGCAGGCCGAGTTCAACCAGCGCCTCCAGAAGCTCGCAATCGACCTCGAGGGTGCGACCGGCGTCGCGTGGGAGGGCAGGAACCTCTCCCTCACCGAACGTGTGGGCCGCGCCCCCCAGGTGGAGGAGGACGCGCTCGTCGCGTTCGGCTTCCTGCGCGCGCAGGCCAACACGATCGAGGGCGGAACGTCCGACATCATGCGCAACATTCTCGGCGAGCGGGTGCTCGGCCTCCCCAAGGAGCCTGACGCCTCCCGCGAGATGGCGTGGAAGGACGTACCACGGTCCGGGTGAGCCGGTCCGGGTGAGCCGGTCCGGGTGAGCGCGGCGCGAGACTGTACCGGTGAACCGAAGGCTGGCGCGCTTCCTGCGTCGCCGCGGCGCGACCCCGGCGGAGGTGGAGCGAGCAGTCGACGACGGCTGGCTGGTGCTGCTCACGCTCGACCGGATGTTGCTGCCGGGTGCTTCCGCTTTCACCGCCAACGAGATGGCGGCGAGGGCGGGGGTCGACCGCGACTTCTCGAAGCGTCTGTGGCGCGCGCTCGGGTTCCCCGACGTCCCCGACGACGTGCCGATCTTCACGCGCGAGGGTCTCGACGCGCTGCGGAACATCAACGTCGGGCTCGACACCCCGTTTCGACGGCACGAGAACGAGCACGAGGCGCTCGTCGGCCAGGTCCGCGCGATCAGCGCCGGCCTGGCGCGCGTCGCCGAGGTCTTCAGTGACGAGCTCGCCGCGGTGATCGCAGGCGCCCACGAGATCGGGATGGCCGACGAGGACATCGCGGCCGCGCTCGTCGACAGCTTCCAGTGGGACCGGCTCGCGGCCCTCAACGACTACGCGCTGCGACTTCAGGTTCGTGCCGCGCTGTGGCGCAAGCTCGCCGTGGAGCGCGATCCGAGCGCCGAGGTCGAGCTCGCGGTCGGGTTTCTCGACCTGGTCGGCTACACCGCGATCAGCCAGGAGCTCGAGGCCGAGGAGCTGTCGGAGCTCGTCGCGCGATTCGAGGCCATCACCCGTGACACCGTCGCGGAGCTCGGGGGTCGCGTGGTGAAGATGATCGGCGACGAGGTCATGTACGTCGCCGAGGAGCCGCGTGCTGCCGTGGAGATCGTGCTGCGGCTCACCGAGCGCGCGGGCGGCGATGCAGCCCTCCCCGACGCCCGGGCCGGGGTGGACTTCGGGCCGGTCGTCGGCCGGGACGGCGACTACTACGGACCGGTGGTCAACCTGGCCCATCGGCTGGTGGAGGTGGCGCGGCCGGGGACGGTTCTCGTCTCGGGCCGGGTGCGCGACGCCGTCGGCGACGATCCGGCTTTCGACTGGTCGCGCATGCGAGTGCGCCGCATCCGCGACATCGGGCGAGTCGAGTCCTGGTCCGTACGCCCGGGGGATCGAGTGCCCGCGCCGGAGCGGTAGGTTCTGCGACAGGATGAGCGCCGACCCCCTCTGCGTGCTGTCCGTGCACGCGCATCCGGACGACGAGGCGTCGAAGGGCGCCGGGACCATCGCGAAGTGCGCCGCCGAGGGCATCCGCAGCGTTCTCGTGTGCTGCACCGGCGGCGAGGAAGGTGACATCCTCAACCCTGCCGTCGACACGCCGGAGGTGCGCGCGAACCTCAACGCGGTCCGCCTTCAGGAACTGCACGACAGTGTCGACGCGATCGGGTATGCGGCGCTGCACATGCTCGGCTACCGCGACTCGGGCATGAAGGACACGGAGGCGAATGCGCACGTCGACAACTTCGCCAATGCCCCGATCGAGGAGGCGACCGAGCGACTCGTGCGCGTGATCCGAGCCGAGCGTCCCCAAGTGGTCATCACCTATGCCGACGATCGTGAGTTCTACCCGCACCCGGACCACGTGAAGGTGCACGACATCTCGCTCCCGGCATTCGAGGCAGCCGGTGACGCGACCCGGTTCCCGGACTCGGGAGCGCCGTGGCAGCCGTCGAAGCTGTACTACACGGGTTGGTCGGCTCGGCGTGTACGGGCGTTGCACGACGCGTTCCTTGCGCGCGGCGAGGCGAGCCCGTACGCCGCCTGGTTCGAGCGTGGGTTCGACGATCGCAACGACGATTCCACCGACCGTCGCTTCACGACCTTCGTCGACGTCAGCAGCTTCCTCCACAAGCGACGCGCGGCACTGCTCGCACATCGGACCCAGGTCGACCCGACCGGGTTCTGGATGCGTCTTCCCGACGAGGTGATCCGCGAGGTCTTCCCCTGGGAGGAGTTCGTGCTGGCCCGTTCCCTGGTCGAGACGGGGGTGGCCGACGGCGATGTGGAGGACGACCTGTTCGCGGGCCTGCGGGCCCCGGTGCGTGGCGACCCGTGACGTGCCTACGATCGCCCCGGAGGTGATGTCGGCATGACGAAGTACCTGTCCCAGGAGTGGCTCGACGAGACGCGCGCGCTGGCCGAGGAGCAGCCCGAGCGGCCGGGGGCATCGGCACTGATGCAGTACGTTGTGACCGGTGGTCCCGACGGCGAGGTGAAGTACTTCTGGCGCCTCGAGGACGGCAAGCTCCGCGAGAGCGGGCTCGGTGAGATCGACGCGCCCGACTTCACGATGACGCTCAGCTACGACGACTTGGTGAAGGTCCAGCAGGGTGAGCTCGACGCGCACGCTCCGTTCATGCAAGGTCGCATGAAGGTCGCCGGCAACATGGCCAAGTTCATGACGCTCATGCCCCTCATGACCTCGCCCGAGTACAAGGCGCTCCAGGAGGAGATCAGGAAGGTCACCGACTACTAGACGACCTGGCTCTCCTCCCCGGATCGCTCGTCGAGTCACCCGGCGCGGCGGTCGGTTCCACGGCGCTCCCGAGAACAGGGAGAGGGCAGGACCGATGGACGAGACGCCCACCGAGCCGCCGGTATCGGCTTCGGACACCGAGGCGCGCGAGCTCTCCACTTCCAGCTCGACCCGGCGTCGTCGAGGGGGCGCGGTCCCTTCATTGCGAGCGTCGCGGCCGGTCGGCCGGCCGGCGTGAGGACCACGACGTCGGCCACGCCGGCATCCACTGCGGCCGTGCGTGGCACCGCAATCCAGATCCTCGGCGGCGCGACACCCGCCCTGTACGGAGGCAGCCAGGACAACCGGACGTGCGACCCGGCGCGCCTGGTGCGCTTCCTGGAGGCGAACCCCGACAAGGCGCGGGCGTTCGCTCGCGTGCTGGGACTCCCGCCCTCGGAGATCCGCGCGTACGTCGAGACCCTGACGCCGCTGCTGTTGACCCCTGACACGCGGGTGACCAACCACGGCTACGCGAATGCTCGCGCGACCCCGCGCCAGGCCGCGCTCCAGGCCGAAACCGCGGTCCTCGTCGACCCCGACGGCGGGTCCCCGGGCGTGGTGGAAGGCGGGATCGAGCCCCCGGCGAGACGCAGACCTACACGATCACCTACTCCCAGCGCGCTGGAGCTCCCGCAGGGAGCGGTAGCCGACGAGCGTCGCGCCGGAGCGCGCGACGAGGTCGGCGAACGCCGGGTCGGTGCAGAGTGCGGCGTGGTCCTCCACCCGGTTGGGCCAGTCGCGGTGCGAGGCGCGCAGCTCGTCGGTGTCGACCGCGGGGTGGAAGTACACCTCGGTGACGCCGGGGCGCAGGTCGACGAGCGCGCGTTCGATCGCCTTGCGGGAGCCGACCGACGTGTAGACGAAGTGGTCCGGGAAGACCACGCCCTCCTCCGCGGCCAGGCGCCGGAACGGGAAACCGACGAGTGCCTCCGCGCTCTCGCCGGCCATCCGCAAAGGGAGGCCGAAGTCGACGGCGAGCTCGAGGTACACGTCGAAGAACTCAGGGCGCAGCTGGAGGGTGCCCATGTGGCTGTCGAGGTGGCTGACGTCGAAGCCCCAGAAGATCGCCCGCTCGATCTGGGCGCGGCACTCCTTGCGGACCTCCTCCATGTCGGCGTGGTCCCATACGTCCTCGATCGTGCGCGGGAAGCCGCCGTCACCGTCGAGGAGGCTGGGGGAGTGGGTTATCGGGCCCCATCTGTACCGGTCCCACTCGGAGGTGAGGGTCAGGTGGACCCCGACGTCCTCCCCGCGATAGCCCGCGGCGGCGTCGCGCGCCCAGGGACACGGCACCATCAGCGTCGCGCTCGTGGCCAGCCCCGAGTGCAGCGCCTCGTAGATCGCGACGTTCGCCGAGCGCGAGGAGCCCAGGTCGTCGCAGTTGACGATGAGGACCTTCGTGTCTGGGGTGTAGCCGAGTCGCTCGGCGAGCGTGGGCACGACTCCGAGGCTACGCGAAGTGACCGGTGAGCAGGGCGCCGGCACGCCTGATCGCGTCCGCGCTCGCGAACGGCATGTTGACGATGACCTCGTCGACGCCAGCCTCGAGGATCTCGCCGATCCGCTCCGCGGCCTCGCTGTCGTTGCCGATGACGAAGCGCTCGTCGAGGTCCGCACCCGCGCCGGCGCCGATGATGGCTCGCATCTCCTCGGTCTCGATCGGGGAGCTGGTGAGCATCAGCGTTCCGAGCCAGGTCACCCGGATCGCGGCCGGGTCGCGGTCGACGTCGGCACAGTGCCGCTGGAGCACGTCGAGCAGGTGCCGGATCGTCTCCGGAGACCCGTGCAGGTTGCAGCGGTCCGCGTACTGGGCCACAAGGCGGAGCGTGCGGCGCTCGCCGCTGCCGCCGATCATGATCGGGATCCCCTCCGCGCGCACCGGCCGGGGGAGGTTCCGTGCGTCGGTGATCGAGAAGTACCGGCCGCTGAAGGTCGCGTGGCCCTGGGTGAACATCGCACGGCAGATCTGTACGGCTTCCTCGAGCCGGTCGAGGCGCTCGCCGGCGCTCGGGAACGCGAAGCCGAGCGCATCGTGTTCCACGTCGTACCAGGCCGCCCCGATCCCGCACACGGCACGGCCGCCCGAGATCACGTCGAGCGTCGTCACGATCTTCGCGAGCAGCGCCGGGTTCCGGTAGGTGACGCCGGTGACGAGCGTGCCCAGCTCCACACGCGCCGTGCGCGCCGCGAGGGCGCCGAGCAGCGTGTAGCCCTCGAGCATCGGCTGGTCGAATCCGCCGAGCGCGGGCAGCTGGAAGAAGTGGTCCATGACCCAGACCGAGGAGAAGCCGCTCGACTCGGCGGCGCCGGCGAGCCCGGCCACGTGCTCGAAGAGGTCGGCGTCGGGGACGTCGTAGGTGAAGTTGGGGATCTGGAACCCGAAGCGGGCCATCAGACCCGCTCGAGCAGCGTGCCGGTGCCGAGCCCGCCGCCGCAGCACATCGTGACCAGCCCGAAGGTTGCGTCGGTGCGCTCGAGCTCGTGGAGCGCCGTTGTGACGAGCCGCGCGCCCGTGGCGCCGACCGGATGGCCGATCGCGATCGCGCCACCGTTGGGGTTGATTTTCGCCATGTCGGGCTTCAGCTCACGCTCCCATGCGAGCACGACCGAAGCGAACGCCTCGTTGATCTCCACGGTGTCGATGTCGCTCATCGTCATGCCGGTGCGGTCCAGAAGGCGCCGCGTCGCGTCGATCGGACCCGTGAGCATGAGCACGGGATCCACGCCCACGAGACATGTGTCGACGACGCGGGCACGCGGAGTGAGGCCGAGGTCGCGCGCCCGGGCAGCCGTCATGAGGATCACCGCGGCGGCGCCGTCGCTGATCTGGCTCGCGGAGCCCGCAGTGTGTACGCCGTCCTCTCGAGCGACGGGCTTCAGCGTGGCGAGGGCCTCGATCGAGGTCTCACGTAAGCCCTCGTCCTTCACAACGCGCTTCGTCGTGCCGGAGGGCTTGCCGTCGTCGCCCAGGTCGGGTGCGTCGACGGCCACGACCTCGCGCTCGAAGCGGCCCTCGGCCCAGGCTCGCTGGGCGCGCTGCTGGGACTCGAGCCCGAAACGGTCGCAGTCGGCGCGGGTGATCCCCCACTGGTCTGCGATGCGTTCCGCGCCCTCGAACTGCGAGGTGGGCTCGTAGCGGGGGAAGTAGGACCGCGGGAGCGGGCGATCCATGTCCTTCACCATCGTGGCGCCCAGCGGGATCTTGCTCATCAGCTCGATGCCGCACGACAGCGCGCTGTCGATCGCGCCGGCCTTCACCATGGCCGCCGCCAGGTTCGTGGCCTGCTGGGACGAGCCGCACTGCGCGTCGACGGTCGTCGCCGCGACCCCGAGCGGCAGGCCGGCCGCGAGCCATGCCGTGCGGGCGATGTTGAAGGTCTGCGGGCCCACCTGGCCGACGCATCCGCCGATCACCTGCCCGATCGCGGCGGGGTCGATGCCGGAGCGCTCGAGCGCCGCGACCTGCACGGCGCCGAGCAGGTCGGCCGGGTGCATGGTCGACAGGCCACCGTTGCGGCGACCGAGTGGCGAGCGGACGGCCTCGACGACGACGACGTCGGAATCGGCGAGCTGGGCCACGGTGCCTCCATACCTGGTTGCTGTCACCGCAGAGCGGGGGACCGAATCGTACTGCGGCCCTAGACCTAGAGGACCACCTTGCCGAACGTGGTGTCGGAGGCGAGCAGCTCGTACGCGGCCGGTGCTTCGTCGAGCGGGAGGACGCGGTCGACGACCGGCGTGATCCTGCCCGACGCGAGGTGGCGGCCCATCTCGGGCATGAACGCCGCGGTCATCGCCGCCTTCTCCTCGGCCGAGCGGATCCGCAACATCGTGCCGAGGAGTCGCAGCCGCTTCCTCATGAGCGGGAGGAGCGGGAGCGTGGCTTCGCCGCCGGCGAGCGTGCCTACGATGACGATCCGGCCGAACAACGCCGCCGCGAGCACGTCGGCTGTGACGTATGCGCCGCCGACGAGGTCGATCACGACGTCGGGCGCGCCGTTCGCGCTCAGGAGCCCGGTGAGCGTGGCCGGGTCGAGCTCGTTCGGGGCCACGACCCCGTGGTCGAGCCCGAGCGCGCGTGCTCGTTCGAGCTCTTCGGGTGTCCGCGCCGTACCCGTGAGAGGACACCCGAGGACGGACGCGATCTGGATGACCGCAGTCCCGACCCCGGAGCCGTGCGCAACGACCTCACCCGCGAACTCGACCCCGGGATGTCGGCTGGGGTCCCGGGTGGTGGCGGGTACAGCCCGGCTTGCTGGAGGAGGTGGCCGCGGTTGCAGCCGGCTGCGTGCACCCGGACCAGGATCTCGCCCGACCCCGGCTCGGGATCGGAACGCTCCTCGACCCTGACCGTGTCGTCGGCGACCACGACCGCTCGCGTCGTCGGGAGCCTAGCGGCGGTTTCGCCCCGGGCGTGGCGGCGCTACCTTGCGGATATGGGCGCGTTGGCGTTCGTCGACTATCACGGCGAGCAGGTGGTGCTCGACGGCCCGGAGGCGGTGTCGCTGCTCGCCTCCGCCGGGGGCCTGGAGGCCGCGACGGTCTCCGCGTGTCGCGACTGTCGCAGCCGGGTGCTCGCCGCGGTGGCGCTTGTCGACCTGCTGGAGCTAGCGCCCGTCCACCCGCGCGCGGGCGAGCTCGTGGAGTTCGCGGACGACGCGCCGACCCTGCATCTGTACCTCGTCGACGCCGAGGCGAGGTGTCGGCACCGCCGGTGGCGGGACCCGGGCCGTGAGGAGTGGCTCGACGCGGTGGCGCCTCGGGCGGGCCTGCCCCGACGTCCCTAGCTCACGCGCTCGGGATGGGTGCGAGCAACGCGTCGAACGACTCGCGGAGGCACTCGACGAACGCGTCGGGGTCGGTGATCGCCGCCGGGTCGGAGTGGATCCCGATGCAGAGCGCGCCGCAGTAGGAGATGACGGTCACGTTGAGCGGGCAGCCGGCGCGCGGTCCCATGGGGTAGGTCGCGTCGATGCGCGCCCCGCCCATGTAAAGGGGGACGGGGCTGCCACGCAGGTTCGACGCCGCGAAGTCGATGGTGCGCGTCTGGGTGTGCATCAGCCCGACGAGCACCGACGTCGGCAGGCCGGCAGTCAGCGCGGCGAGCGGCTCGACCGCCCCGAGCGCGGGTTCCTCACGGATCCGCTCGAGTCGACGGTGCACCTCCCGGAAGCGCTGGGCCGGATCCTTCGGGCCGGTGGGGACGAGGACGCGGCTCGGCGCGAAGCGGTTGGCGGCCGCGTCGCCCGCGCCGCGCATCGACACCGGCATCGCCATGCGGAGGTCGTCGACGGGGATCCCCATCCGCTCGTGGTACCCGCCGAGCCCGCCGGTCACGCCGGTGACGAACGCGTCGTTCACGCTGCCCCCGAGGACGCGCGCCACCTCGTGGAGGCGATCGAGGGGCACGGAGAGCATGTCGAAGCGCCGTGCGAGGGAGTGATGTGCCATCAGTGGCGATCGGGCGGCGCCGGCGACGAGGACCTGACGCCGGATCGACCCGAGCGCTCGCGTCAGCACCGTGGGGTGGATCGCAACCCGGGCGAGACCGGACGACGCCCGCCACGCGGTCTCGAGCCCGGCGCGCGTCGCGTCGGCGAGCGCGTCGCGCATCACGTCGATCGGTGAGTCACGGTCGACGGGGTCTCCGGTCAGAGGATGGTCGGCGACCGCGTCGCGCAGGAGCGAGTGCATCCCGTACTGGGGGTCGCGCTCGGTGTCGACGAGGCTCAACGAGAGTCTGAGGCCACCGACGCCGTCGGTGATCGTGTGGTGGATCTTCTGGAGCAGCGCGGCGCGGCCGTGCTCGAGCCCTTTGACGACCGTGAACTCCCAGAGCGGCCGCGACCGGTCGAGGGGCGGTGCGCAGAGGCCCGCCGCGAGATCGAGGAGCTGACGCGTCGCGCCGGGCTCGGGCAGCGCCACGTGGCGGAGGTGGTAGTCGAGCTCGAAGGTCGGGTCGGGTCGCCACTCGGGGGGAACGAGGCGCAGCGGCGCCGACACGACGCGCTGGGCGAGCCGCGGCATCTCGACGAGCGCGTGCTCGATCTTCGCCTGCAGCCGCCGGTCGTCGGGCGCGCGATCGAGGAGCGTGAGGTTGCAGAAGTCGGAGCGCAGCGCCGGGTCCTTCTCGACCGCCCACATCACTGCCTCGGACGGCGACATGCGCTCCGACATGGTGGTGGCGCCTACCTCGGGATTCGGGTTCGCTTGTACTCGTTCAGGCGCGTCCAGCCGACGAGGTCGAGCGTGCGCAGCAGGTCGTCGACGCGGCCGCGCTCCATGAAGCGCACGAACACGGCTTCGTCACCCTCGATGAACGTGGGCACGCCGAAGACGGCCCAGCGGTCCACGGCCTCCGTGTGCTCCTCCGCGAGCGCCTTGAGCGGGCGGCCGCTCCATGCCTCGGCCTTGACCGCCGCGGGGTCGAGCCCCACCGACGCGACCGCCTCCTCGAGCACGTCCTCGTGACCCAGCTTCCGGCCGTGGTCGTGGCGGGCCGCGAACAGCGCGAGGTGCGCATCGACGAACCGCTCGGAGAACGCGTCCCGCACCGCGATCCCGTAGCACAGCGCGAGCACGCCCGTGCCCCAGGTGCTGGGGTCGCGCTCCCATACCGGGGCCTCGCCCTCCTCGACGTGCACCTGGTCGAGTGAGAACGGTAGGAACCGGACGTCGAGGTCGGCGCCGTCGCGCATCGCGTTGACGACCGCCTCGTGCCCGTTGCGGGCGAAGGGGCAGCGGTAGTCGAATGTGACGGCGATCTCCCGAGGCATGCCGCGAGCCTAGAACCAGCGGGCTGCGATCCGTCCCATCACGAGGCCGAGGGCTGCGCCGGCGAGGACGTCGGAGGCGTGGTGCATCCGGACGTAGACCCGGCTCGATGCGACGACTGCCGCGAGGCCGTACCAGGCCGGGCCGCCCGGGCCGGTACGAGCCAGGATGACTGCGGCCGTGAACGCGGCCGTTGCGTGTCCCGACGGGAACGACGAGGTGATGGGCCGGCGCATCCCGAACGGCAGCGGTCCCTCGGCCACCTCGGGCTCGGGCCGGACACGGCGGAACAGCGCCTTGACGCCCCCGTTCGTGATCGCGGACTCGGCGCCCATCGCGGCGGCAAACTTGAGCGCGAAGCGCAGGTCGGCGCGCCCCAACGCGCGCACGCCACCCACGGCGAACCACAGCAGGCTGTGGTCGGCGGCACTCGACAGCGTGTACATCACCCGGTCGAGCGCGGTGCCGCGGCACCGGTCGAGGGCACGGTCGACCACGCGGTCGAACGCGGCGACCGCGGGAAGCTCCTCGGGACTCGGCAGCGCGGGCATCGCCCGGCAGGCTACGGGGCGGTGGTGGTGAGGGGCAGGCCGGGGGCGATGACGGTGCCCGGGCCCAGCAGCTCCCGGGCCTGCTCCGGGTCGCCGCCGAACGCCGGGCAGTACGGCTGGAACGTGCAGTAGTCGCAGAGCTTGCCCGGCGAGGCGCGGAAGTCGTCGTTGGCGGCCGCACGCTGGATCGCGGCCCACAACGCGCTGGTCTTGCGCATCACGCCCGTGACCATCTGCGCCGAGGTCGCCATGTTGATCGCTTCGGGCGCGGAGAGGTAGAGCAGCTGGACACGCACCGGTCGCTTGCCGAGCAGCGACTCGACCATCGCCGCGTACATGTGCACGCCGGCCATGCGTTGCTGCTCGTATCGCTCGCCGGGCACGGCGCCGGTCTTGTAGTCGGTGATGACGAGCTCGCCGTCGGCGTCGAGCTCGAGGCGGTCGATGATGCCGCGCAGGCGTACACCGCCGATCTCGGCGCGCACGAACAGCTCGAGACCGATCGGTCGGACCGTGGCCGGGTCCTCGAGCTGGAAGTACCGCTCCACGAGCGTGGCTGCGTCGGCGTGGAAGGCCTGCCACTGCTCGTCGGTGAGCTCGAGGCCGGTGAAGTCGGGATGGTCCGCGAGCGCCTCGCGTGCCGCGGCGAGGTCGACGAGCGCGTGCTCGAGCGTCCGGTGCTCCGGTTCGCGCAGCATCAGCCGTTCGAGTGCCGCATGCACGAGGGTGCCCTTGCTCGCCGGCACCGAGGGCGGCTGCGGGAGGCCCAGGAGGTACGACAGCTTGAACGCGAGGGGGCAGTCCTTGAACGCCGAGAAGGAGCTCGGCGAGAGGCCACTCGGCATCCCGGTCATGGACGAAGCGTACGGGAGGGGTGCGACATCCATGGGGACATCCTCTAGCCTCCCGCCGACCGAGACCAGAGGGGGAGGCGTGGTGAAGGTCGACGGTGGGCTGATCGCCGAGTCGCTGAAGGGCGTGCCCGACGCGGCGCGCTCGCTGGAGGAGGTCGGCTACGACGGCGCCTGGTCGGCGGAGACCAGTCACGACCCGTTCTTCCCGCTGCTGCTGGCGGCCGAGCACACCGAGCGCCTGGAGCTCGGGACGGGGATCGCCGTCGCGTTCGCGCGCTCGCCGATGACGCTGGCCAACCAGGGCTGGGACCTGAACGCGTACAGCCGCGGCCGGTTCATCCTCGGGCTCGGCAGCCAGATCAAGGCGCACATCGAGAAGCGGTTCTCGATGCCGTGGTCGCACCCCGCGGCGCGGATGCGGGAGCTGATCCTGGCGACGCGGGCCATCTGGGCGTGCTGGGGCGAGGGTGCGCCGCTGCGCTTCGAGGGCGAGTTCTACCGGCACACCCTCATGACGCCCTTCTTCGACCCGGGGTCCAACCCCTATGGCGCGCCGAAGGTCTTTCTCGCCGCGGTCGGGGAGAAGATGACCGAGGTCGCGGGCGAGGTCGCCGACGGGATCATCCTCCACGGCTTCACCACCGAGCGCTACGTGCGCGAGGTCACGCTGCCCGCGCTCGAGCGAGGGTGGGCGAAGGCCGGCAAGCAGCGCGCGGACTTCGAGCTCTCGGGCCCGCTGTTCGTGGTCACGGGCACCGACGAGGATGAGATGGCGAAGGCTGTGGCAGGCACGAAGCAGCAGATCGCGTTCTACGGGTCGACGCCCGCGTACCGCGGCGTGCTCGAGCTGCACGGCTGGGGTGATCTTCAGCCCCAGCTCAACGCGCTTTCCAAGCAGGGCGAGTGGGTGAAGATGGGCGAGCTGATCGACGACGAGATCCTCGAGACGTTCGCGGTGATGGGCGAGCCCGAGCAGATCCCATCGCTGCTGCTTGCGCGCTACGGCGACCTCGTGGACCGCCTCTCGTTCTACGCGCCGTACCGCAGCGACCCCGAGCGCTGGGCGAGGGTGCTCGACGGCTTCCGGCGGTAGCGCCGCGCCGTCGGTCAGTGGGCGGCGAAGGCCAAGATCGAGGCGGCGGCGCGATCGGGGTCCTGCTGCGGTCCGAAGTGCCCGCAGCGGTCCCAGATCTCGAGGCGCGAGCGCGGGAGCCGTTCGGCGATCATCCCGGCGAGCTTGGGGACGATCGCATCGGTCTGCTCGCCGCACGCGACGAGCACGGGGCAGCCCACCTCGGCGAGCCGCGGGTAGACGCCGTTGGCCGCGCCCATCGCATAGACCGTCGCCTCGTGCTCGGGCTCGCACTTGAGCGCCACGGTTCCGTCGGGCAGTTCACGGAAGCCGTGCTCCACGTAGGCGTGCAGGGATGCCTCGGTGAAAACGTCGAGCGGCGGCCGCGACGCGTACGAGGCGATGGCCTCTTCTCGCGACTGCCAGACGGCCCGGCGCTTGCGCGCGCCGGTCGAGAGGGGGTTGTCGTGGTGCGGGGGGAGCGGCTCGTCGCTCGGGAACACGATCGGCTCGTACGCCCAGATGCGCGCGTACGAACCCGGCGCGTCCGCCTCTCCGAGTAGCAGCGCGGCCGCGCCCTTCGAGTGGCCGGCGGCGAGCAGGCGTGGGTCACCCGCGAGCTCGAGGTGGGTCATCACCGCGAGCGCGTCGCTCGCGAACTCCGCCCACGAGTAGGTGCCGTCGGGTGACTGGTCGCTGTCGCCGTGGCCGCGGAAGTCGAACGACCACACGTGGCGGCCCTTCACCACCAGCCGCTCGGCGACCGGTGCCCACACGTGGCCGTGGAACCCGGTCGGGTGCGTCAGCAGCACGGGGTCGCCCGCGCCGCCCCAGTCGTGCACCGCGAGTCGCAGGCCCGACGGCGTGCCGAACGAGTGGGACGTGGGGGCCATCTACTGCTGTGTCGACTTCTCCGCGGCGTGGTCCTCGATCGCCTTGGCGATGGCGTTGGCGGCGCGCCCCACGAACTCACCGCCGCTGCCGGTGACCCACGCACAGGATGCGTCGAGCGGCTCGAGCTGGCCCTGGAAGCGCGGCATCACGTACTGGGCGAACAGCTCGTAAGAGTGCAGCTTCGCCTCGGGGTTCGCCCAGTCGTGGTCGAAGAGCAGGAACGCGCCGAACCCGCCGTTGCTCGACTCGAGCAGCTCCTCGATCTTTGCGATCGCGTCGTCGGGCGTGCCGATCACGGCGAAGTTCTGGGCCCGGTTGTTCTCCAGGATCTCCTCGACGGTGTTGCCTTGTGCCGGACCGCCGGGCAAGACGTGGGTGAAGTAGCGGGAGAACTGCGCGAGCCCGTGCTCGACGTCTCGCTCGGCCTGCTCGAGCGTCTCGGCGAGGTGCATCGGGCCGACCAGGCGCCACTTGGAGCGGTCGGCGACGTTGCCGTGGTCGGTCGCGATCTCCTCCCAGAGGTCCCAGTGGTGGGCGAGGAGGTCCATGCCCTGCTTGGCGGTGGCGGCGACCGAGAGCATCCCGATGCCGTGCTTGCCGGCCGCGCGCGCCCCCGTCGGTGAGAACGACGCCGCGACCGCGATGTCGAAGCACGGGTCGGAGTAGGGACGTAGCTGCAGGCGGGCGTCGCGAAGGGTGAACCACTCGCACTCGTACGTGACCGTCTCGCCGCGCAGGAGTGCCATCATCACGTCGAGCGCCTCCTCCATGCGGGGGCGCTGGAGGTCGGCGGGGATGCCGAGCATGTGCGAGTCGGAGGTGAGCTGGCCCGGGCCCACTCCGAGCATCACGCGACCGCGGGTGAGGTGGTCGAGCAGGATCATGCGGTCGGCGAGCATCAGCGGGTGGTGGTACGGCAGCGAGCTCACACCGGTGCCGAGCAAGATGTGGCGGGTGCGCTCGGCGGCGACGCCGATGAAGACCTCCGGCGAGGCGATGATCTCGTAGCCCGCGGAGTGGTGCTCGCCCACCCAGGCCTCGTCGAAGCCGAGCCGATCGAGGTGCACGATGAGCTCGAGGTCGCGCTCCAGCGCCAGGGTCGGGTTCTGTCCCACCGGATGGAACGGAGCCATGAAGGTGCCGAAGCGCATCAGCCCATTCGAGTCGGCCCTTGACCGGACGGTCAACTCAGCCGAGCTGGGAGGTGATCCAGCGCTCGAGGGCGGGCCCGCTCTCGAAGCTGGTGATGAGCGCGTAGCGCGGTCCGGTGCCGTTGTTCACGACCACGTGCCACAGCCGCTGCGTGTCGACGACGAACCGTGCGCCCTTGCGCAACGGCACGCGTGTCTCGGTCGACCGATCGGGGAGGCCGTCGGCTCCCGACTCCATCAGCAGCATGTAGCTGTTGGCGTTGTCATTGAGCTCGAGCCACGAACGGACGACCCAGCCCTCACCGTCGGGGTTGAAGCGGTTGTTGTCGTCGCGGTGAAACGAGCGCAGCGCGACCTCGCGGTCCTGCGGCTCGAGCTTGATGATTCGGACGCGCCCGAAGTTCGCGCCGACGCTCTCCACGTAGGTGCGCAGCGTCGGGCACCGCTCGGCGTTGGACGTGAACCGGGCGTCCTTGTCGGGACGTTCGTCGCCGTCGTTCCAGAAGCCGCGGCAGTCGAGCTCACCGTCGGCCGTCGCGATCGGCGCGAAGTTGGTGTCGCCGCCGCTCTTCCAGTCCATGTACTCGAGGGAAAGGAACTCCTCCTCGGGCGCCTCGAACGGTGCGTCGGCGAGCTGCACCCATCCGTGCTCCCGTAGCGCCTCGCACCGGTAGTGCGGGGTGTCGAGCGGGATCTCGACGGACCAGTGCTCTTGGGTGGGCCAGAAGGTGGTCGCCATGTGGACGAGTGTAGAGACGACCCGCCGCGATGGGGAGACTCCAGGTCGCGCTCTTACGAGGATTGTGACGAAGGTCCCGACCTGCATCTCGCTGAGCAGCCCGAGCTGCTCAGATGGGCAGCCCGCCGGTGGCCGTCTTGGTGGTGCCGTGGTCCTTGTACGCCGCGATGGTCCGCTCGGCGGTGCGCATCAGGTGGATCTCGTCGGCACCGTCCGCGAACCTCGCCCACCGAGCGTGCTGGAACATGTTGGCGAGGGGGGTGTCGGTGGAGTAGCCGAGCGCGCCGTGCACCTGGATCGAGCGGTCGATGATCCGGTTGAGCGCGTTGGCGACGAAGTGCTTCGCCATCGAGACCTCGGACTTGAAGTCCTCCTTGCGGTCGATCTTGTACGCCGCGTGCAGGACCATCAGCTTCGCCTGGTACAGCTCGATCGCCGACTCGGCGATCATCCACTGGACGCCCTGCTTCTCGGCCAGCAGCGATCCGTGCGAGAACCGGTTGAGCGACCGGTCGACCATCATGTCGAGCGCCATCTCGGCCTGCGCGATCCAGCGCATGCAGTGCGCGAGCCGGGCCGGCCCGAGGCGGTACTGGCCGAGCAGATGCCCCTGGCCGCGACCGCCGAGCATCTGGCCGTCGTGCACCCGCAGGTCCTCGATCACGATCTCGGAGTGGCCGGTGCCGCCGTGCATCGTCTCGACCTCGCGCACGTCGTTCCAACCCTCGCTCGGCAGGTCGATGATGAACGCGCTGTTCGCGGCCTGCTTGACCTCGGGCTGCTCCTCGGTGCGGCACACGAGGATCGCGAAGCTCGCGCTGCGGGCCTGGCTGATGAACCACTTGTGGCCGTTGATCACCCACTCGTCACCGTCCTGGTACGCGCGGGTGCGGATGAGAGTGGGGTCGGAGCCCGCGACCTCGGGCTCGGTCATCGCGAAGCACGAGCGGGCGCGCCCCTCGCAGAGCGGCTTGAGGTACTTCTCCTTCTGCTCGTCGGTACCCCAGTGCAGGAGGGTGTGCATGTTGCCCTCGTCGGGCGCCTGCGCGTTGATCGCGAACGGCCCGAAGCGCGCCTTCGCCGCTTCGGCCTGCACCATCGCGAGCTCCACGTGGCCGAGCCCCATGCCGCCCCACTCCTTGGGCATGTGGGGGAGCCAGACGCCTCGCCGCTGCGCCTCGGTGCGCATCTCGATGATGCCCTCGATCAGCTGCTTGCGGTCCGTCTCGTCCATCCGCTCCTCGATGGGCTTGACGACGGTCTCGATGAAGTCGCGCGTCGTGGAGCGGATCTCTTCGAGCTCGGGTGAGAGGGAGAAGTCGATGGCCATGCGGCGCAGTCTCCCGAGCCCGTGGCCGTCAGGTCAAACGAGCAGTGGGTCGACGAACGACGCGATCGCGTCGAAGGTCGCGCGCGAGACGGTGGCCCACGGCATCAGGATCTCGTACACGTGGTACGTGTGGGGTGCCGCCAGGCTCTCGACGGGAACCCCGCGGTCGCGGAGATGCGCGACGAGCTCCTCGATCTCGTCGCGGAACATCTCGTCGGTGCCGTACGCGACGAACGTCGGCGGGTACCGGCCGACGTCGGCGTAGACGGCGGACACCATCGGGTCGGTGGGGCTGTCGTCGCCGAGGTACCCGCGGATGGGGATCCGGGGCGGCAGCACGTCGCGCCGTGCGTTCGCGGCAACCGACGGCTCGCCCATCGCGAGGTCGACCTCGGGAGAGAGCAGGACCGCGGCGGCCGGCGCGGGGAGGTGCTCGCGGCGCGCGTCCTCGAGGAGGGACGTTGCGAGCCCCCCGCCTCCCGAGTCACCGGCCACCACCAGCCGGCCGGCCGGCACCCCGCTGCCGAGGAGCCCCTCGAAGACCGAGATCGCGTCGTGCAGCGCCGCCGGGAACGGGAACTCGGGCGCGAGGCGGTAGTCCGCGACGAAGACCTCGCAGCCGGTGCGGCGCACGAGCTCGGCGGTCACCGCGGTGTACATGAACGGCGTGGTCGCGAGGTACCCGCCGCCGTGCAGGTACAGGATCGTGCCGCGTGGCCGCGCGCCGTCGCGCACCCACATCCCGGGCACGCCGCCGACCGTCCCGTCCTCGATGGTGAGCCCGCGCGCGGCCAGCGGCGGGAGGACCGCTCGGCACAGGTCGTCGAGGAGCTTCTCGACCGAGCGCAGCTCGGGGGTGGGCAGCGCGAGGGCGCCCACGAGGAACGAGCGCAGCACCTCGCGGGTGCCCTCCTGGGCCGTGTTGGTGAGGAGGTCGTCGGGCCCCCGCCACGGTCGGTGCAGCGGGAGGGTCGCCAGGGTCGTCGCGAGCCGGGTGGCGAGCGCGCCCACGGCGAGCGCGGTGCCGGGCAGGGACGCCGTCGGCACGTCGGGCCGGTCGGCCATCACCATCGTGCGCTCCCTGCGTACGCGCCCGGAGGCGTGAACACGTGCCGGCGCCACCGCGACGGCGTGAAGAGCACCGCGCGGGGGTAGTCCTCGAACATCCAGCGCGCGAAGCTCCGGCGGGTCCAGTCGTTCAGGTCGACCGCGCGGATCGCGCCGCGCGCGCCGAGCGAGTGGGCGAGCACGCGCTGGAGGAGCGCGGCGAAGCGCAGGTCGCGCCCGAGCGCGCGCTCGACCGCGTGGCGGTAGCCCTCGGCCACGTCGCCACCGGTCGTGACGCTGCGCGCGGCGAGGACGCCGGTCTCGAGTGCCTGCGCGATGCCTTCGCCGGTCATCGGGTCGGCCACGCCAGCCGCGTCGCCCGCGAACAGGACGCGGCCGTGCACGAGCGCGGCAGGGTCGAGATGCGTCGGGATCGGCCAGGCACGCATCGCGGCCTCGGGTCGCGCGCCGGGGCCGAGGACCTCGCGCAGCGTCGGCCGCGCCAGCAGGTCGTTCCAGCGTGCTTTCAGGACCTTCCCGGTGATTCCAGGCCCGCGCGGCATGCCGAGCCCGACGTTGGCGCGCCCGCCGGAGAGCGGGAACACCCAGGCGTAGCCGGGGAGCAGGTCCTTTTCGAAGAGGACGCAAAGGCGCGGGTCGTCGACCCCGGAGAAGTACTGGCGGAACGCGGCCCACTCGCCGAGGGCCGGAGCGCGGTGCGGCTCGAGCAGCCGGCGCATCACCGACCAGTGCCCGTCGGCGGCGACGGCCCACGGGGCGCGGAGCACCTCGCCGTCACAAAGGGCCGCCTCCACGCCCTCGCCGTCGGTCTTGGCGCCCGCCACGGCGCGGCCTTCGAGCACGGTGACGCCGCGGGAGCGCGCGAGGTCGACCAGCGCGGCGTCGAGCTCGGCGCGGGGGACGACGGCGGCGTGGGTGCAGTCGTCCGGTAGGGGCAGCCTCAAATGGCGACCGCTCGGGGAGACGAGGATCGCCTCCTGCACGGGGGTGTAGCCGGAGAGCTCGGTGAGCAAGAGCCCGAGCCGGTCGAGCAGGCGCAGCGCCCCGGCGGTCAGCCCGTCGCCGCAGGTCTTGTCCCGGGGGAACATCGCCTTGTCGACCACGACGACGGCTCGGCCCCGGTTCGCGGCGGTGATCGCCGCCGCGGTGCCAGCCGGTCCGGCACCGATCACGAGAAGGTCGGCCGAGGGCGCGCCGCGCATCGGGCGAAGGTAGCGCCCGGCTTCCTGGCCTGCCCGCTTCGACATCGCCCGGTGGGGGAGGCCAGAATCACGCCCGCAACCCGCGGTGTGCCGTTCGTCCGGCGCGCCCAGACGAACTGGCCTCAGACCGGAGTACGCCCATGAATGTCGTCGTCTGCGTGAAGCAGATCCCGGACCCGGCGGTGCCGGGCGAGCTGAATGCCGACAACACCCTCAAGCGTGAGGGCAAGCTCATCCTCGACGAGTCCGACAGCTACGGCGTCGAGATGGCCCTCCAGCTCGTCGAGGCGGCAGGCGGCGGCGAGGTGACGCTGATCTCCATGGCGCCGAACAACGAGGTGTCGGGGTTGCGGACCGCGCTGGCGATGGGCGCGGCCAAGGCGGTGCTCGTGTCCGACGACGCGCTACACGGCGCCGACGCGCTCACCACCGCCAAGGTGCTGGCGAAGTGCGTCGAGCGGGTGGGTGGCGTCGACCTGTTGCTCGCGGCCACGGAGTCGACCGACGGCTACACCGGCACGGTTCCCGCGCAGGTGGGCGCGCTGCTCGGCTGGCCGGCGCTGACGTTCGCGAAGCACGTGGAGCTCGGCGACGGCAAGGTGGCGATCCAACGCCAGACCGAGGCCGGCTACGACGACGTCGAGGCGCCGCTGCCCGCGGTCGTGAGCGTGACCGCCGGTGTGGTCGAGCCTCGCTACCCGTCGTTCAAGGGGATCATGGCCGCGAAGTCCAAGCCGGTCGACGAGGTCACCGCGGGCGACCTCGGACTGTCGGGCGACGACATCGCCGCGCACCAGAACATCGTGTCCGTGGCCGCCGCACCCGCACGCGAGGCCGGCGAGAAGTTCGAGGACGACGGCACCGGCTTCGAGAAGGTCGTGGCGTTCCTCGACGAGCTGAAGGTGATCTGAGATGAAGATCTGGGTCTTTGCGGAGTCCGAGGGCGACAACGCCACGACGGCCACCCTCGAGCTGCTGACCAAGGCGCGCGAGATCGGCTCGGTCGAGTGCGTGTACGTGGGGGCGAACGTCGACGCGATCGCACCGCAGCTCGGCGAGCACGGCGCGGCCAAGGTGTTCGCCCTCGACGCGGGCGACGGGCTCCCCGGTGTGATCGGCGGCGCGGCGATCGCGGGCCTGGTCGAGGCGGAGCAGCCCGACCTGATCCTGTTCGCACAGAGCGGTGACGGTCGTGACGCGATGGCCGTCGCGTCGGCGAAGCTCGACCGCACGGTGCTCACCAACGGCGTGGGCCTCGCGGCCGACGGCGACACGGTCACCGTCAACGCCGCGATCTTCGGCGGCAACACGCTCGTCGACACGGTGTTCGACGGTCCCAAGCCGTACCTCGCCGGCATCCGCCCGAAGTCGTTCGTGGCCGAGCCGGGTGGCGCAGGCGCGGGCGAGGTGGTGCGGGTCGACAGCGTCGACGCCGGCCGCGCGGGCGAGGCGAAGGTGCTGGAGCGCCACGTCGAGGAGCGCGAGGGACCGAAGCTCGAGGAGGCGTCGGTGGTGGTCTCCGGTGGCCGGGGCATCGGCGCCGAGGAGAACTACAAGCCGCTGGTGGAGGACCTCGCCAACATGCTCGGCGGTGCGTCGGGCGCGTCACGTGCGATCGTTGATGCCGGCTGGGTGCCGTACTCGAAGCAGGTGGGCCAGACCGGCAAGACCGTGAAGCCGAAGGTGTACCTCGCGCTCGGGATCTCCGGTGCCACCCAGCACATGGTGGGCATGAAGGGCTCCGACAACATCATCGCGGTCAACAAGGACCCGGAGGCCCCGATCTTCTCGGTGGCCGACCTCGGGATCGTGGGCGACGTGCACAAGGTGGTGCCCGCGCTGATCGAGGCGCTGAAGAACCGGGGCTGACGGCCTAGGGTGGTCCTCGTGACCACCGTGACGTTCGACCCGCCCGAGCGCGACGCGGAGCCGCCGGCGCCGGCGCGCCACTGGATCCGCTGGGTCGTGCTCGCCGTGGTCGCGATCAGCATCGTGAAGATCGTGCTGCTCGTCTGGTGGTTCCGACGCGGCGGCGCCAAGGACATGGTGCGCGAGCTCGCGGAGGAAGGCGCCGTGATCCTCGCGGACAAGGCCGTCGAGGAGCTCTTCGGAACCTAGGGCGGTTCCGCGGAACCGCCCTGCTCGTGTGGGTACGCTCGGTCACGTCCACGAGCGGAGCGCGCGATGAGCGTCACGGTGATCGTCACGTTCCATGCGGCCGAGGGCAAAGCGGACGCGCTTCGGGCGCTGCTCGAGCACGGACGTGACGTGAGCAGGCGGGCCGAGGGCTGCGAGGACTTCGAGATCCACCAGCGCGAGGACGACCCGAACGAGTGCCTCTTCGTCGAGCGCTGGACCTCGATCGAGGCTCACCATGCCAACATGCAGACGAACATCGTGGAGACGGGCCACCTGGCCAAGATCCTCCCGCTCCTGAGCCGACCGATCGAGAGCGGCGCCTACCGCACCGTGTAGGTCGGGCGCGGTTCCGCGGAACCGTCGAGCGTGGAGCCGTTCTTCCGACCCGACCTCCTCATCGATCGTCCCGGTCTTGCCCCGGTTTCTGCCCTGCCCCTAGCGGGCGGAGGAACCTGTCGTCGAGTCTCCGCGAACGACCGTCTCCGGCTGCTGATCGAGAGTCGGCAACGCGAGCGAGCGAGTCCTGGTTGATCGTTCCCGGAGCTCGGCAAGCCGCTGGTAGGCCGCCGATGTTCCGAACGCGATGAGCGCGTCCATGTCGGGGAACTCGATGATGATGACCCGATCTGGTTCCCATCCCCCTGCGATGGGAACGACTTCGTAGGAGCGTGAGACGTAGCGGCCACCGTATCCATACACGACGTCGGGCACTTGCTCGATGTAGCGGTCGTACAACTCTTGGTCGACGATCTCGATCTCCACGAGCAGAAGGACGGCCACGACACAAGAGTACGGACAACAGCCACACATTCGCAGCAGCGAATTTGCCCGACTCAAGAAGGGACGATCACGGTGACCGCGGTCGAGATCTGGAGTGGTGGGATCGTCATCCATTACGCGGACGACCTCCCCGAGTTCTTCGCTGCCCGGGAACCGATCGCGATGCGGCCGCACTGGGGGGTCTTCGACGACGTCGGAACCCACTACGTGCCTCACGGCGGTGGGGGAAGCGGCGGGGATCATCTCAGCCTCGGGACGTGGTTGGTCGCGACCACGCCCCCCGAGGATGCGACGTGCCTCTATCTGCGAGGGCCGGGCATGAGCGACGACGACCGGCTGGTGGTCGTGCTCACCTGATCCCGCAGGCGGTTCCGCGGAACCGGTTCAGCCGGAGGTGTAGCGCGCGTCGGTGATCTCGAGGCCGTCGGTGGACGGCGCGACGCGGATGGTGAGCTCGGCGCCGGTGGCGTCCTTGCCCCAGGTGCAGAGCACGTCGGTCTCGTCGGCCGCGCAGCCCTTCGGGACGAGGCCGTCGCTCGCGTAGCCGGGGATCGCGAACATGCGCGCCGCGGCCACCGGCGTAGCGATCTCGAGCAAGCCTGCCTCGTCGCCCGCCCGCCACGCGTCGAAGCCCGCGTTCGCGATGCCTTCCGCGGTCTGTGCGGCGCGGGTGATGGTGGTGGTCGACGGGGTGGGATCGGTGTCACGTCCGGCGCACGCCGCGGCTGCGACCAGCACGAGCACTGCGGCAGCCAGACGAGTCGAACGCATTCGCGCAGTCTGGCAGACGGCACTATCTTCCCCGCCCATGTCCGCTCCACCACTCGTCGACCCGGCGCGTCTCGGCCCCTGGCTCGACGCCCAGGAGCTCGACCCGGGGGCTCCGCTCGAGGTCGAGCGGATCACGACCGGGCACTCCAACGAGGTGTTCCTCGTCCGGCGCGGCGACACCGAGCTCGTCCTGCGCCGCCCCCCACGCACCCCGCTGTCGCCCACCGCGCACGACATGGCCCGGGAGTATCGCCTCCTCACTGCCTTCTCCGAGCACGGCGCGCAGGTGCCCGTGCCCCGACCCCTCGGGCTGTGCGTCGACCCCGACACCCTCGGAGCGCCGTTCTACGTGATGGAGCGCGTCGACGGCCTCGTGGTGCGCGAATCGCTGCCCGAGCCGTACACCGCCAGCCCCGACGCCCCCGCGGCGCTGGCCGACGCGCTGGTCGACCTGCTCGCAGGGATCCATGCCTTCGACTGGCGGGCCGGTGGCCTCGACGGGTTTGGTCGCCCCGAGGGCTATCTCGATCGCCAGGTCCCGCGCTGGCTCGGGCAGCTCGAGCGCTACAAGACCCGCGAGATCCCAGAGGTCGAGGAAGCCGGTCGCTGGCTCGCCGCGCACACGCCACCGATGCAGGCGCCCACCGTCATCCACGGCGACTACAAGCTCGACAACGTGATGTTCGCAGCGGCGCTGCCCGTGGCGCCGGTGGCGGTGCTCGACTGGGAGCAGGCGACGATCGGCGACCCGCTCGTGGATCTCGGCTGGCTGCTCGGCCTCTGGCTCGATCCCGGCGAGACCGCGTCGCTCTTCGGTGGCGCGAACCTCGCGCTGCTCGGGCACGGGCCGGTGCCGAGCCGCGCGGAGCTCACGGAGCGCTACGCGGCGGCCACCGGACGCGACGTCACGCACGTCGGGTTCTACTGCGTGCTCGGTCTGTTCAAGCTGGCATGCGTGATGGAGGGGTCCTACGCTCGCTTCCGAGCCGGGACGAGCGACGACGCGATGTTTGCTCTGCTCGAGACCGGCGTTCCCGCGTTGGCGCGTCGGGCATTGGAGTTCACGTGATCGAGAAGCTCTCGCTTCTCGTCGGCAGCTGGGTGGGGGAGGGCCACGGTGGCTACCCCACCGTCGACGACTTCACCTACCGGGAGGAGATCAGCTTTGCCGATACCGGCAAGCCCTTCGTTGCGTATTCTTCGTGCACCTGGTCGCTCGACGAGCAGCGGCCGCTGCACGCCGAGCACGGGTACTGGCGGGAGACCCCGATCGGCACCATCGAGGCGGTGCTCGCGCTCAGCAGCGGTCACACCGAGATCGCAGTCGGCACCGCGGAGGGCGGTCGGCTGCGGCTGGTGAGCACGAACGTCGACGGCTCACCCACCGCGAAAGAGGTGCACGCGGTGCGCCGCTTCTACGACGTGGAGGACGACGCGCTGCGCTACCGGCTGGAGATGGAGGCCGTGGGCCAGCCGCTCCAGTGGCATCTCGAAGCCGAGCTGCGTCGCAGCCCCGACTAGGGACCGAGGTCCACCACTACCGGCGCGTGGTCGCTCGGCTGCTTGCCCTTGCGGGCGTTGCGGTCGACGAGCGCCCACGTGACCCGCTCGAGCACCGGGGTGGTGGCGAGCACGAGGTCGATGCGCATCCCTCGCCCCTCGTGGAAGTCGCCGCGGCGGTAGTCCCAGTAGGTGAACAGGCGGTCCTGGTCGGGGTACACGTGACGGAACGCGTCGTGCAGGCCCCACTCCTCGAGCCTGCGGACCGCGGCCCGCTCGGGCTCGGTGACGTGGGTGCTGCCGACGAACGCCTTCGGCGACCACACGTCGCGGTCTTCGGGCGCCACGTTGAAGTCGCCGAGGATCATCAGGGGATCGTCGGAGCTGTGTTGGCTCTCGACCCACTCGGCGAGCCGTTCGAACCATTCGAGCTTGCGGTCGTAGAACTCGCTCGGCACCTCGCGCCCGTTGGGCACGTACACGCTGACGATCCGGATCCCACCGCAGGTCGCGGCGATGAGCCGCGCGTCGCCTTCGTACGGATCGACGGCACCGTCGCCGAACCCGGTGTGCACGTCGTCGAGCCCGACGCGCGACAGGATCGCGACGCCGTTCCACTGTCCCTGCCCGTGGTGCGCGGCGTCGTAGCCGAGAGCGGAGAACGCCATCGCCGGAAAGGCCTTGTCGGACAGCTTGGTCTCCTGCAGGCACAACACGTCGGGTCGCGCGTACTCGAGCCACTCCTCGACGCGAGGGAGGCGGGCTTTCAACGAGTTGACGTTCCACGTCGCGATCCTCATGGTGCTTCGCCGGCCTCCAGGTACTTGGGATTGGCGACCTCGAGCTTCGCCCGCACCGTCGCGCGGACGTGGTCCAGCACCTCCCCACGCCGGGCGTCCCACTCGCCGGCGCGGATGCCCCGTGCCAGCTCGACGGTGAGACCGCGCACCGTGCCCTCGCGGCCGAGCAGCTCGACAAGGCGCCGGTGCTCGGTGGCGTCCTGGGTGGCCCCCACGGTGAGCTCGCGCTCCACCATCCCGAGCACGTTGGCCGCGACTCGGGCGTGGAACGACACCCGGCCCTCGGTGGCGGGCATCACGTCACGCTCGAGGTACTCGCGCACCGCGGCCACGAGTTCCGCGGCCGACGGCCGGTCGTGCAACGTCTCGTGTTCACGCATCGAGCAGCTCCAGGAGGTCCCACTCCATCTCGGCAACCCGCCGGCCCAGGGCCGCCAGCTCCACCGAGCGCACGAGGCCATTGAGGTGGGTGAAGCACTGCACCTCTGAGATCACGCCCCACTTCAACGTGCCGAAGACCTCCCAGTAGGCGAGACGGTCCGGCTCGACGGGCGCGCCGCCGGCCGCGGCGTAGGCCGCGAGCAGTGCCTCGGCCGAGCCGAATCCGCCGGCCCGGCGGTCGACGTTTCCGAACCGCCACGACTTCACGCACAGCCAGCCGAGATCCTCCACCGGGTCGCCGAGGTGCGACAGCTCCCAGTCGAGCACGGACCGGATTCCTTCGGGACCGACGACGAAGTTGCCGTTGCGGAAGTCACCGTGCACGAGTCGCGGCTGCAGCTCCGCGTCGGGCGCGCGCTCCTCGAGCCAGCGCAACGCGAGCTCGAATGCCGGGTGAGGCTCGCCGAAGCCGTCGAGGATCGCGCGGTACTGCGTGACCTGGGCGACGGCGCTCAGGACAGGAAGGTCGGGAAGCGCAGCCACGTCGACCGCGTGGATCCGTGCCGCGATCTCGCCGCACTGCGCCGCGAGCTGGGGCCGTACCGCGGCGTACTCGTCGTCGCGCAGGATCTTGCGCGGGATGGTCTCGCCCTCGACGCGGGCCATCACGAAACCCTCGCCGAGGCCGTCGTCGGCGCCGAGCAGGAAGCGCACCGCGGGCACCGGTACCCCGGCGGCCCCGGCGGCCTGCACCAGCGCACACTCCGTGGACCGGTCGGTGCCGCCGATCGACGAGCCCGGGTCTCGACGCAGCACGAGCCGGTCACGATGACCCTCGGCGGAGACCGCATCGAACGACCACGTCTCGCGCGACGCGCCACCGGAGAGGCGGCGCAGTCCCTCGACGGTGACCGTGGTGCCGAGGTGGCGGGCACACGCGGCGGCGATGCGCTCGTCGTCGAGCGGGGTACGGACCATGGCGCCGCACCGTAGTCTGCGTGCGATGGGCTTCTACGAGGAGCGCGTGCTGCCTCGCGTGGTCGAGCTGACCTGCGGCGGCAAGCGCATGGAGGTCGTGCGCCGCCCGGCCCTCGACGGGCTCGCCGGGACGGTGGTGGAGCTCGGGTTCGGCTCGGGAACGAACGTCGGGCTGTACCCTCCGGCCGTCGAGCGGGTGCTCGCGGTCGAGCCGTCCGAGCTCGCCCGGGCCCGCGCAGCCAAGCGCATCGCGGGGCACCCGGAACCGCCGGTGGAGTTCGTCGGCCTCGACGGCGCCCACCTGGCGCTCGACGCCGCCTCCGTCGACGCGGTGCTGTCGACGTGGACGCTCTGCACGATCCCCGACGTGGAGCGCGCGATCGACGAAGTGCGCCGAGTGCTGCGACCGGGCGGCGAGCTCCACTTCCTCGACCACGGCCTCTCCGACGATCCAAGGGTCGCTCGTTGGCAGCACCGGCTCGAGCCGATCCAGAAGCGCCTCGGTGGTGGCTGCCACCTCACGCGCGACCCGGCCGGTCTCGTTCGGGGCGGTGGTCTGCGCATCGTGCGCGAGGAGCACTTCAGGCTCGCCGGCCCGCGCGTCTTCACCACGATGACCAGCGGCGTCGCGGTGAAGGACGTCGGGTAGAACCAGTCATGCGCGGGCGCCCACCGGCTCGCCGTCGACGATCTGGTCGAGGTACTCGGACAGCCCGTACCCGGTGCGCCCGTTCCAGCGCCACTCGGTCATGCCCTCGGAGATTCGGGTGACGAGCTGCTCGCCGTCGGGCGCCGTGCGCCGGTTGCGCAGCGGGATGAGGTTCAGGACGGTGCCCTCGATCTGGTAGGTGCGGTCACCGGCCGTTGCCGTCGCGCGGATCTGCTGGTGGTAGGTATCGGTGCCGGTCCATTCCGTGTCGATGGTCGCACCGTCGATGTGGCGGTACTCGCCGTCCTCGAGCGCGACACCTCCGATGCGCTGCGAGCCGTCGGGCGCGGTGACGATCGAGATCACGAACCCGGCGTCGTCGCCGAAGTTCATCGTGAGCCATCGGTACCACCAGGGTGCCTGCCAGTAGCGCGGGCCCCATGAGTGGTCGCGCAGGCCGAAGCCGTCGATCTCCCACTCCTCGTCGCCCACCCGGATCACGCCCCGCGCGCCGACGTGCTGCTCGTAGTGGCCGCGCGCGAAGCCGCCGGAGAGGTCCTCGGTGAGCGGGCTGCCGTCGTCGTTGACGGGCTCGCCGCCCCACATCGGCGCGATCCCCCGGTAGTCGAGGTCGACGGTGCAGTCGACCCACGGGTTCTCGGTGAAGGCCTTCCGCGGGTTCGCCATCTGCAGCGGCTCGTCGAGGAGCGCCACCTTGCCGGTGTAGGTGGTGTGCAGTCGCTCGAACGGGGTGATCACCTCGAAGCGCATGCCACCTGCGTCGAACGCGTCGTTGCTCGCGATCTCGGGCCGGCCGAACATGAACCCCACGCGCCCGTCGGGCAGGTAGAGGCACGTGGTCATCTCCGCGTAGCCCTCGTTGGCCCGGTTTCCGAGCCGGAGGAACCCCCCGACGCGCTCGGCGGGGTCGTACGCGTTGAAGTACATGCTCTCGTTGAAGTTGCTCGCGGACTCGAGCTCGTGCATGTACTCGTCGGCTGGGTCGAGGCGAAGTTTCATCTCGGCATTCGACTCCAGGGTTGCGGGAAGGGGCAAGTGCGGGGTCGAATGCGGCCATGAGCGTGGCATTCAGCGAGGTCGCATCCGGCCTGGGGTTCCCCGAGGGCCCCGTCTGGATGCCCGACGGCACGGTGCTCTGCGTCGAGCTGCAACGGCGCACGGTCGACCGGGTGCACCCCGACGGACGGGTCGAGGTGATCGCGGAGCCCGGCGGGAGCCCCAACGGGCTGGCGATCGGTCCCGACGGCGCTGCCTACGTCTGCAACAGCGGCGGCTGGGCGTTCCACGAGGTGATGGGCATGACCGTCACCGAGACGCGCCAGCCCGACGACTACTCCGGGGGCCGCATCGAGCGTGTCGACCTCGCGACGGGCGCGGTGAGCGTGGTGTACGACGCGTGCGACGGTCACCCACTCAAGGGCCCGAACGATCTCGTGTTCGACGCCGACGGCGGGTTCTGGTTCACCGACCACGGCAAGATCCGCGCCCGGGAGCGCGACCACGGCGGCCTCTACTACGCGACTCCCGATGGCGCGTCGATCACCGAGGTCGCGTACCCGCTCGAGTCGCCCAACGGCGTCGGGCTCTCGCCGGAGGGCGACCGGGTCTACGTCGCCGAGACGCACACCGGCCGCGTGTACTGGTGGCCCGTGGAGGGTCCGGGCCGCGTCGGACAACCCAACCCGGTCGGCCACGGCGGGCTGCTGCTCGCCGGGCTCCCCGGTATGCAGCTGCTCGACTCGCTCGCGGTCGACGCGGCGGGCAACGTGGTGGTCGGCACGATCGTCAACGGTGGGCTCACGGTGATCCCGCCCGACAACGACGGGGGAGCCGAGCGCGTCGAGCACGTCGCGCTGCCCGACATCCTGGTCACCAACGTGTGCTTCGGCGGCGACGACCTGCGCACCGCGTACGCGACGCTCTCGGGCACGGGGAGGCTGGTGTCGCTGCCCTGGCCTCGGCCCGGGCTACGCCTCGCCTTCTGAGGGCGGCCGTGCACTCGGTGCCCGTGCTCGCCCCTCGACCCGGTAGAGGCCCGCGCCATAGCGCGCGTCGTCGGACACCTTCACGTCGCCGGTCCAGGTGCCGTCGGTGCCGTTCGTGGAGTTCCCCTTCGCGCTGAACTCGATCGGTCCGACCTTCATCTTCACCGAGTATCCGGTGATCGGACCGGGCGCGGTCCCGACCACCACGACTGTGTCGTTCTCGTCGACCTCGATCGCGTTGGCGGCGTTGTGCGCGGTGTTCGCGTCGACGCCGTTGACCGTGACCGTGCAGCCACCCTCGATCTGGCGCGGGGTGGCGTCTGCGCCGGCCGGTGCTGCGAGGACGAGACCGAGCAGCACGCCGCTGTGTCGACCGTGCCCCTGAGGGCTTGCCCCGGGACCCGGTCCGATCTGACGGGTCCGTCAGGTCGCGCGTAACGTCGCCCGGCCAGCCACCTATGGAGGAGTGACGTCGTGTCGGGACCGCTGTCGGGGATCAAGGTCGTCGAGATCGCGGGGATCGGGCCCGGACCGTTCGCCGCGATGATGCTGGCCGACATGGGCGCCGAGGTGGTGCGGGTGGACCGGGCGCAGGCGGTCACCGGCTCGTTCGACAAGCCCAACCTCGAGATCCTCAACCGCGGCCGGCGTTCGATCGGCGTCGACCTCAAGGCCCCCGAGGGCGTCGAGACCGTGATGCGGCTCGTCGAGCAGGCCGACGCGCTCGTCGAGGGCTTCCGGCCGGGTGTGGCCGAGCGGCTGGGGATCGGGCCCGACGCGTGCCTCGCCCGCAACCCGCGGCTGGTGTACGGGCGGATGACCGGTTGGGGACAGGACGGCCCGTACGCGCAAGCCGCCGGCCATGACATCAACTACATCGCGCTTGCGGGCGCGCTCGCGCACTTCGGCCGCGCGGGCACGAAGCCGACCCCCCCGATCAATCTCGTGGGCGACTTCGGCGGAGGCGGGATGCTCATGGCGTTCGGTGTCGCGTGCGCGCTCGTCGAGTCGGGCCGCTCGGGTGAAGGGCAGGTGATCGACGCGGCGATGGTCGACGGCGCCGCCGCGCTGATGGCGATGATCTGGGGCTTCCGCGCGCTCGGCATCTGGGGCGAGTTCGGCACCAACGTGCTCGACACCGGCGCACCCTTCTACGACACGTACGCGACGTCGGACGGCAAGTTCATCGCACTCGGTTCGCTCGAGCCGCAATTCTACGCGGAGCTGATCGACCGGCTCGGCCTCGGCGACACCGTCGATCTTGCCCGTCAGATGGACCAGACGAGCTGGCAGGAGCTGCGCGACCGCTTCGCGACCCTGTTCGCGTCCAAGACCCGCGACGAGTGGTGCGAGGTCCTCGAGATGACCGACGCCTGCTTCGCGCCGGTGCTCACGATGGACGAGGCCGCGGCCCACCCCCACATCCAGGCCCGCGACACTGTCGTCGAGGAGTACGGGCTGCTCCAGCCCGCGCCGGCGCCGCGCTACAGCCGCACGCCGGGCGCCATCCAGCGCCCGCCGGCCTGGCCGGGCCAGCACACCGACGAGGTCCTCGGCGACTGGGGCTTCGGGGCGGGCGAGATCGCGGAGCTGCGCGAGCGCGGCGCCGTCCGCTAGCCGGTCTTCGCGGCCGCCTCGGCGCGAGCGCGGGCGGCGCCGAGCGCGTCCGGGTCTGGGCCCGAGCCGCCAGGACACCTACGAGGGTGAGGAACACGACGAGCGTCGTGACGATCACCGCCGTTCATTGCATCAGCGGTTTGATCGCGTCGGTGCCCGCCGTGAACAGGTGGATCGTGGCGAGCACGTAGAGGGGGAAGCTCAGCATGTGCACGCCGCGCCAGCCCCGGCGCGGCCGTTGCTTCTGGATAAGCGCAGTCACCTCCACCGCGATCAGCAGGTAGAGCGCGATGACCCCTTACGCCACGGTGCCTGGCTCCCCTCGGGCGGGCCGGCGCGGTGATCGACGAGCTCCACGTGATTGGGCCCGCCCCGATCGACGAGTCCGAGCATCCCGGTGTTCGCGCCGCCGGCGGTCCCACCTGCCACGATCGTGGCCGTGACGGCCGCCGCGGTTGCGAACGCTGCATCGGCGATGCACCCTCACTCCTTGGAGTCGTTGCCCAGGGCGGAGTCTCGGCAAGTGCGCCCCAAGAGCCGCAGTCCCGGACGGTAAAGGTTCCGGAAAAGCGGGCGCCTTGCGGCTCAGCCGCGGTCGGAGGGCAGCACGGCGCGCAGCTCCGCGAGCTTCGGACCGAGCTCCTGGTCGCCGTGCAGGGTCAGGGTCACGTGTCCGACCTTGCGCCCCGGGCGCGCCGCCTTGCCGTAGTCGTGGAGGTGCGCGCCCTCGACGGCGAGCACTGCGGCGGGATCGGGGAGCGCCCCGATGCAGTTCACCATCACGCTCGACACGAGAGGTGTCGTCGGACCGAGCGGCCATCCCAGGATTGCCCGGAGATGGTTCTCGAACTGGCTCGTCGGTGCACCTTCGATCGTCCAGTGGCCCGAGTTGTGCACCCGCGGCGCGAGCTCGTTCGCGAGCAGCGTGCCGCCGACGTCGAAGAGCTCGAGCGCGAGCACCCCGACGTAGTCGAGCTCGTCGAGCAGGGCGCGTGCGTACTGCTCGGCCTGCCGGCACTGCGTCGCGGGGAGGTCGGGTGCCGGAGCGATGCTCGTTCGCAGGATCCCGTGCTGGTGCTCGTTCGCCACGATTGGCCAGCACCGGGTGTCGCCGTCGGCGGCTCGGACCGCGAGGATCGACAACTCGCGATCGAACGGCACGAGGGCCTCGGCGATCAGCGGTGCGCCCGGCTCGAGCGTCGCCCATGCGGCGTCGGCGTCGGCGCGCTCGCGCAGCACGACCTGCCCCTTGCCGTCGTAGCCGCCGCGGCGTGTCTTGAGCACCGCGGGAATCCCCACCGCATCGAGCGCGGTCTCGAGGCCGGCGCGGTCGTCGACCGGAGCGAAGTCGGCCACGTCGATCCCGAGCGACCGGAAGGTCGTCTTCTCCACCAGCCGGTCCTGGGCGACCCGCAGCGCCCGGCTCGAGGGCCTGACCATGCTTCCGTCGGCGGTGAGCAGGTCCACGCCAGCCGCGGGCACGCCCTCCCATTCGTAGGTCACGACCGCCCCACCCGCAGCCGTCACCTGCAGGGCGTCGGGCTCGTCGAGCGCACCGACGACGAGATCGCCCACAGCGGCGGCCGGCGCCTCGGGCGAAGGGTCGAGGAATCGGAAGCGCAGACCGAGCGGGATGCCCGCGAGCCCGAGCATCAGGCCGAGCTGGCCGCCGCCGAGCACGGCGACGAGTCGCGGGTCGCGTGCCGACGTGCTCATGCGGTGGAGAGCTGAAGCGTCGGTCGGGGGGGATAGTCGTCGAGCGCGGCGACGAGCCCGTCCCAGAAGCCGTCGCGGCCGTGCGCGTACACGTCGACGGCCTCGTTGTAGGTCGCGACTGCTTCCAGGGGTGGGACGGTGGCGTCGAACGCGCCGATCGCGGCGGTGAGACCCTGATCGGCCTTGAGCTTGTCGGCCGCGTTCACCGTGACCCGCACGCGTGCGGCGAGGCGTTCGAGCTCGTTCGCGGTCGCGGCCTGCTCCGCCTGGTCGTTGTGCTGCGCGGCTACCGCCCAGTTCACGAGCACGTCCTCGAGCCTCTGGGTGACCTCGCGGTCGTCGGCGCCCGCGGCGTCGAGCGCTGCGGACACGCGGTCGAGCGCGTCGTAACGCTCGCCGAGGGGGGCGGCGAGGGGCTTCCAGGCGCGGTCGACGGCGTGGGCGTCGTCCTGGAGCCCGGGGCGGACCGTGATCACCAGCGCGACGGTCCCGGTCACGAGGACCACCGCGAGCGTGAGGACGATCCGGCGGATCCGGCGGGCCATGACGATCGACCACCCTAGCGACGTGCGTCGGGCGACCCGGTGATCCGGGCGGTCGATAGGCTGGGACCTCATGGCCCGTTCCCGGGTCGCGGTCGTGGCGCTGCTCGCCGCCGTGTCGCTCGGGGGCTTCGGCGCCGGCCGACTGACACGCGACCTGCACACCGAGGCCGTGGTCATCGACGTGCTCGACGGCGACACGATCAGGGTCGCGCGCGGCCCGGGCGAGGAGGAGACGGTTCGGCTCCTCGGCGTCGACACACCCGAGACCCATCACCCGGAGCGGCCCGTCGAGTGCTTCGGCCCGGAGGCCAGCGCGCACACCGAGACTCGACTGCTCGGTCGGACCGTCCGACTCGAGACCGACGTCGAGACCCGCGACGTGTACGGGCGCCTGCTCGCGTACGTCGTCGTCGACGGTCGGCGTTACAACGACGAGCTGCTCGAGCTCGGCTTCGCGCGCTTGCTCGTCATTCTCCCGAACGGCGCACACGCGCGCGAGATGCTCACCGCCGAGCTCGCCGCTCGCCGAGCGGGTCGCGGCCTCTGGGGCGAGTGCTGAGCGGCGTCGGTGCCGTCACCTTGCTGAGCGGCTGTGCTCAGCCGCGACCGACGAGCTCGAGCACCGCGGCGCCGTAGCGGTCGAGCTTCGTGGGGCCCACGCCGGGCACTGCGAGCAGTGCATCGCGCGTGGTGGGGCGACGGCGCGCGACGGCGACGAGCGTCTTGTTGTCGAAGATGACGAACGCCGGGACGTCGGCGGCGCGGGCCTGGGCGAGGCGCCACTCGACGAGCTGGTCGTAGAGGCGGCGCTCGTTGGGGCCCAGCTCCTCCAGCGTCGCCGCCGCGAGCGCCGCACGCGCCCGAGACGCCCCGCGCCGGTTGGCCTCGACCGGCGTCGTGGCCGGCTTGCCGCCGGCGAGGGCGCGCTGGATCTCGGCCAGGTACGGACTCGCGGACCGCTTGGAGGAGCGCATCCCGCGTGCCCGCTCGCGCGCGCGCGACAGGTGCAGCACATGACGTGCCCGGCTGCACGCGACGTAGAGGAGGCGTCGTTCCTCGTCAAGCGCCGCGCTGTCATCCTGGGCATGCGAGATCGGGACCAGGCCACGCTCGAGGCCCGTCACGAACACCGTGTCCCACTCGAGGCCCTTGGCCCGGTGGAACGTGAGCAGGTCGACCGCGTCGGCGGACAGACCGCCGTCGTCGCCGCCGCGCAGCGCCGCACGCAGGTATGCGTCGAAGCCGGCGACGCTGCCCGTGGCTCCCTCGGCCGCGAGGTACTCGCGTCCCAGGGTCGCGAGTACCTCCGCATGCTCCTGGCGCTCCTCGCCGTGCTCGGCCGACTCGACTACGAGGTCCGTGAGGTGGTCGACGAACGCGCGCCCGGGCGCCGCCCGGGCGCCGTCGTGGAGCGCGTCGAGCAGTGCGCGCACCTCGGGCCGGTCGAGGAACGCCACGCCTCCGCGGACCCGGCACGGGATGCCGACGCGCCCGAGCGACTCCTCGAACGCGGCCGACTGCGCATTGACGCGATACAGCACCGCGAGATCGGACCAGCGACGACCGTCGCGCTGCGCGCGCTGGAGCGCGGCCGCGATGCCCGCGGCCTCGGCCTCGCCGTCGTCGTACACCGTGACCTCGGGGCTCGGGCCGTCGGCGGCGGCGGCCCGCACCGGTGCAGCCGTGCGTCCGGGCAGCACGGCGCGGGCGGCGGACACGATCTGGGGCGTCGATCGGTAGTTGGTGCCGAGGCGGACCGTGGTCCCGCCGGGCAGCCACTCGGCGAAGCGCTCCAGCGCTCCGGGCACCGCGCCGGCGAACCCGTAGATCGACTGGTCGGGGTCGCCGACCACGCAGAGGTCGACCCCGTCGCCGAGCCACGCTCGCAGCAGGCGGAGCTGGGCACGCGTCGAGTCCTGGAATTCGTCGACGAACAGGTGGCGGAAGCGCCAGCGTTGCAACGCGCCGAACTCGACGTCGGTCTCGAGCGCCCGCGCGCACTCGTTGATCAGGTCGTCGAAGTCGACGAGACCGCGCCTGGCCTTTTCCTGCTCGTAGCGCGCGTAGATCTGCGCGATGTCCTCGGGACGCCGGTCGATGCGACGCCCGGCCTTCTCGGCCGCGGCCACGTAGCGCGGCGGCGTGACCAGACGCGCCTTCGCCCACTCGATCTCGGCGGCGAGCTCGGTGAGGGCAATGGCGCGCTCGGCGCCGCTTCCCCTGCCGAGCATCGGTCCGAGGATGCGGGCCTTGCGCTCGAGCAGCTCGGGCATCCGCGTGCCGCGGTCGGTGTGGAGGCGGCGTAGCTGGGCGAGCGCGACCGCGTGGAACGTACCGGCGGTGATGCCCTCGCGCACGCCGAGGTGGCGCAGCCGCGCTCGCAGCTCGCCGGCGGCCTTGCGGGTGTAGGTGAGGGCGAGCGTGTGGCCGGGCTCGATGCGCTCCGTCGCCGCCTGCCAGCCGAGTCGGCGGGTGAGGACGCGGGTCTTGCCCGAGCCGGCGGGGGCGAGGATCGCGAGCGGCAGGACGGGCTCGGTGACCGCCGCGCGCTGGTCGGCGTCGAGGTCCGAGAGCAGCTCGTCGGGGCGCACCTGTGCAACCTACCGGCAGGGTGCGACAGCCCGCCGTTGCGGCCCAGGACGCGAGCAGGCCCCGAGTAGTCTTCGCTGCGAACAGCTCCGAACTCCTCGGGGCCAAGCCCACCGGTCTTGCGACCGGTACCGGCATTCCCGACACCCTCCCCGTCGCGCTCGCCGACCGCCTCGAAGCCTTTCGGCTCCTTTCGAAGCCTTCGGCTCCGGTGGCTGCCTACGGGGCGCCGGTACCGGGTGTCGTTCCAGCCGGTCCTGGCATCGTACGGACGCGCCGCGCGACCGTCAAGCGGTTTCTTCGCGCCGCTCCGGTACGGTGCCCCGGTGCGCGACATCTGGGGATCCGAGGAGATGTTCGAGGCGTTGGTTGCCGACGCGCTCGACGCGATCCCAGACGAGCTTGCGGCGAGCATGGACAACGTGGCCGTGGTGGTGGAGGACTGGCCGAGCCCCGAGCAGCTCGAGGGCCGCGACGGCACGCTGCTCGGCCTCTACGAGGGGATCGACCTCCGTGACCGCTCGCCGCTCTCGTACGCGGGAGTCATGCCCGACCGGATCACGATCTTCCGGGGCCCGCTGTGCGCGATGGCGCGCACGCCCGACGCGCTCGCGGCCCAGGTCCGGGTGACGGTGCTCCACGAGGTGGGCCATCACTTCGGCCTCGACGACCACCGCCTCCGCGAGCTCGGCTGGGCCTAGACGTAGGCTCGCGACCATGCCTGCGTATCCCCGTCGGCTCATCAACGAGGGCGAGACCGTTGTGCTCGACCTCAAACCGCACTGGTGGTTCTTCCTGCGCGATGCGATCGCGACCACGATCGTGCTCGGTCTGTTCGTCGTCTTCCTCTCACTCGGCGACGGCTTCCTGCGGACGACGGCCAAGTGGGTCTTCGTGGTCGCCGCCGTGGTGTGGGTCGGGCTGGTCGTCCTCGACTACCTGCGCTGGACCTACACCCACTTCGTGGTCACGGACCGGCGGGTCATCTCGCGCTCGGGCATCGTGTCGAAGCACGGAACCGAGATCCCGCTCGACCGGATCAACAACATCGACTTCCACCAGCGCCTCATTGATCGGGTGATCGGTGCCGGCGACCTCGACATCGAGTCCGCCGGAACGGACGGCAAGAGCCACTTCGACTTCGTCCGGCATCCCGACGCGGTCCAGCAGGAGATCTACCGCCAGATAGAGACCAACGCGAAGCTTCAGGCCTCGTGGAGCCGCCCCGAGCCGGCTGCGGCTCCGGTCGCGGGCCCACCGCCCGACATCGCCGACCAGATCGCGAAGCTCGCGAGCCTGCGTGATCAGGGGGCGATCACGTCCGAAGAGTACGAGGCGAAGAAGGCCGAGCTGCTCGACCGCATGTGAGCATGCGCGTCGTCTCGCTCGTCCCGTCGGCGACCGAGTCGCTGCTCGCGCTCGGCGTGGAGCCCGTCGCTTGCACGCGGTTCTGCGACCAGCCCGGGATCCCGACGATCGGGGGGACGAAGGACCCCGACCTCGCGGCGGTCGTCGCGCTCGGGCCCGACTTGGTGGTCGTGAACGACGAGGAGAACCGGCGCGAGGACGCGTCGGCGCTCGAGACGGCGGGACTGGCGCTTCACTCGATGTCGTTGCGATCGGTGCACGCGGTCGGCGCCGAGGTCTGCGCACTCGCCGACCGTGCCGGCGCGCCCGAGCCCGAGCGCTTCGTGGCATCAGCGTGGGCCGCGCTCCTTGCCGCGTGGTCGCGGCCAGCCGCGGGCCGTGCGGTGGTCTGCGTCTGGCGTCGACCCTGGATGCTCGCGTCGCCCGACACCTACGGGGCGTCGGTACTCGCGCTGCTTGGCTGGGAGGTGGTGGTGCCGGCCGGGACCCGTCGCTACCCGGAGGTGACCCTCGGCGCGATCGGCGCGCTCGATCCCGACCTCGTGGTGCTGCCGAGCGAGCCCTACCGGTTCGGTGCCCGGCACGTCGCGGAGGCGCACGATCGCGTCCCTGGCGCGCGCGTGACGCGAGTCGACGGGCGGGATCTGTTCTGGTGGGGCACCCGGACACCGGACGCGATCGCGCGCCTCGCGGCGATGCTCTGAAGGGTGGCCACGACGGTCCCGCTCGGTCACCTTGGACCTGTGCTCAGGAGCAGGGGCCGGCGGCGGCGACGGCGCGGACCACGAACCCGCTCGGGACGATGCCGGTGCGCGCCTCGTACTCGCGGGTCGCCTTCGCCACGCAGTCGTCGGCGTGGTTCCGTTGGACCATCGCGACGACGCATCCGCCGAAGCCGGCGCCGGTGAGCCGGGCGCCGATCGCGCCGTGCTCGACGAGCAGCTGCACGAGGAGGTCCAGCTCGGGGATAGACACCCGGTAGTCGTCGCGCAGGCTGGCGTGGCTGGCGAGCAAGAGGGGGCCGAGCGCGTTCGCGTCGCCGTCGTGCAGTGCCTCGACAAACGCGAGCACGCGAGCGTTCTCCGCGACGACGTGGCGCGCGATCGGGTCGTCGGCCACTTGGCTCGGAGTCGTATCACGCAGCGACGTGACGCCGAGGCGCGCGGCAACTTGCTCGCACGCGGCCCGGCGCTCGGCGTAGGCGCTGCCGGCAAGCGTGCGCGGCACGCCGGAGTGCACGGCGACGACGGCGTGGGTCGTGGGGAGCGGCACCGGCGTCACGTCGAGCGACCGGCAGTCGATCAGGATCGCGTGGTGCGCGACCCCGAACAGGGCACACAGCTGGTCCATCAGCCCTCCGGGCACGCCGGTCGCCTCGACCTCGGCGGCCAGGGCGGCCCGCGCGGCGTCACGCCGGTCGGGGAAGGCGAGACCGCCTGCGTCGGCCAGTGCGAAGGTGAGCGCGACCGAGAGCGCGGAGCTCGACGAGAGCCCCGAGCCGGGGGGGACGGTCGACGCGACGCGCAGGTCGACGCCTCTTGCGGCCCGGAGCTCGGCGAGCACCCGGAGCGCGCCGGCGACGAACCGGCCCCAGGGCGGGTCGACCCCGGCCGGATCGGTGGACCCATCGGCGGCCAGCGCGACCTCACCCGGCAGCTGTTCGGAGCTCGCGGTGACGAGCCCGTCGGTGCGGGGCTCCCAGCGAACGACGCACTCGCGGTCGATCGCGAGTGGCAGGCAGAAGCCGTCATTGTAGTCGGTGTGCTCCCCGATCAAGTTGATCCGGCCGGGAGCGCGCACGGCGGGCACCTGGGAATTGTAGAGGGGTGTTGTTGAGGCGCGGCCCGGGAATCCATAATGGTCGGCATGGGTCGAGTCAAACGCTCTTGGGTGCTCGCCAAGACGACTTGGGACGTGTTGCGCAGCGAGAAGCAGCTCGTGGGGTATCCGGTGCTCTCGTTCCTCGCCTCGATGGTCGTGCTGGTCGTGCTCGGCGTGCTCGGCTGGTTCACGAGCGGCAGCGAAACGGGCACGAACGGCAACGAGATCTACACGGCGAGCGTCGCCACCTACCTCGTCGGCATCGCCACGTACCTCGGCCTGGCGTTCGTGCAGATCTATTTCCTCGCGGCGCTCTGCGCGAGCGCGAACGAGCGGTTGCAGGGTCGTGAGACGTCGCTGGGCCAGGGTATCTCGATCGCGAACTCGCGCCTGGCTCGCATCCTGGGCTGGGCCGTCGTGACCGCGACGGTCTCGGTGATCCTCAGGGCGATCGAGGAACGGCTCGACTTCCTCGGCCAGATCATCGTGGGCGCGCTCGGCGTCGCATGGCGCGTGGTGACGTTCCTCACCGTCCCGATCATCGTGTTCGAGGACGTCGGCCCGGTGACCGCGTTGAAGCGCTCGGGCACGCTCTTCAAGAAGACCTGGGGTGAGAACCTGATCGCGCACATGAGTCTCGCACTCGTCGGCATCCTCGCGACGCTGCCTGCGATCCTGGTGATCGTCCTCGGGGTCGTCTCGCTCACAGCCGTGGTGGCGGTGCCCGTCATCGCGATCGGCGTCTTGTGGATCATCGGCGTGAGCACGGTGATGAGTGCGCTGAGCGGCATCTACCGCACCGCGTTGTACCGCTATGCGGTGGACGGCCAGATCCAGGGGGCGTTCTCGAGCCTCGACCTCGAGCATGCCTTCGGCCAGAGAAAGAGTAGGTAGAGACCGCGGGCTTAGAGACGGGCCTAGAGAGTGCCACGTAGGGCGTCGGCGGCCAGCTCGGGCGGTACGGGGTTCGAGAGCGTTCCGCTGCCGAGCTCGCCGGACGCGACGAATCGCTGGAGCCCGGCCGCGCGAAGCAGCGGGGCGAAATGGACGTGCAGGTGCACGCCGGGGTGTACCCACATCAGGTAGGGCATCTCGCCGTCGAAGAGCCGGTCGTAGCGTTCGACCACGTCGACCAGCGCGGCCGCGAGCTCGTCGCGGCCGGGGTCGTCGAGCTCGGGCAGGCCGGCGACGTGTGCTCTGGGGGCAAGGATCGTTCCGTACGCGTATCCCGACGCGTACGGAACGTAGGTCACCCACCCGCCGCCCTCGCGCACGATCCGGGTCGCGGTCACGACCTCCGCGGGCACCGTCTCGCAGAGGGAGCACCCGTGCTCCGCGGCGACCTCGGCCTCCCGCCGCGGCACGGGTGGCAGGAACCCGAAAGCGTAGATCTGCCCGTGCGGGTGCGAGATGGTCGCGCCGACGAGCTCGCCCCGGTTCTCGAAGACGAGCACGTACTCGATCTCGGGTCGCGCCAGCAGTGCCTCGGTGCGCTCGGCCCAGCAGTCGACGACGGCGCGTGCGCCGTCGAGGCCGATCGTCGCGAGTGAGCCCGTGTGGTCGGAGGAGTAGAGCACGACTTCCGCCGCCCCCCGTGCGGGGAGCGCGCGGAACCCGGTCGCGTGTGCGGCCGCGCCGTCGGGGTCGATCGGCGCCCCGGGCCCGAACGCGGGCCAGCGGTTCTCGAAGGCGCGCACCGTGTACGGCTCCGGGGCCTCGAGCCCGCCCACGCAGAACGGGCACCCCTCGCTCGGGAGGTTCGGCCGCGCCTGGCGTTGCCCGACGATCGCCACCCACTCCAGGGTCAGCGGGTCGAGCCGGAGCTCGTTGTCGGTGGTCACCGGCGCCGCTTCATCCGAGCGCAGGGAGGATCTCGGCCGCGAACCGGTCGAGTCCGTCGACGTCGAACGGCGCCCGCATCGCGAGGATGCAGAGCTCCGCGCCGGCATCGCGGTACGCCGCCACCCGGTCGAGCATCTCCGCGACGCTGCCCTGGAGCACGCCCGGGCTCACGGCCTCGGCGATGCGGCCGAACTGTGCGTGGAGATCTTCTTCCCGGAACGCGAGGCCGACGTTGATTGCGTGGGTGATCTCCGCGGGGTCGCGGCCGGCCTGCTCGCAGTGCGCGTGCAGCACCTCGACCTTGTGCGCGTACGTCTCGGGGGAGACGAACGGGACGTTCCACCCGTCGGCATGGCGAGCGGCGATCCGCAGCGTCACTTTCTCGCCGCCGCCGCCGATCCAGATCGGCAGCCGCTCCTGGACCGGCTTGGGCTCGCAGCGGGCCGCGTCGAGCGCGTAGAACTTGCCGGAGAAGGTCGTGACGTCCTGGGTGAGCAGGCTCCGTACGCACTGGACGGCCTCTTCCAGGCGCCGGAGGCGTACGCCGACGGGCTCGAAGTTGAGCCCGTACGCGGCGTACTCCTGGGCCAGCCAGCCGGCGCCCAGGCCGAGCGTGATCCGTCCGCCGGAGAGGTCGTCGAGGGTGGCCATCGCGTTGGCGAGCACCGCGGGATGGCGGTACCCGACGGAGTAGACGAGGCTGCCGCAGCGCACCGTCGACGTGCTCGCCGCCAGCGCCGCGTGGCTGGCTACGGCCTCCAGTGAGTGCGGGTTGCCGGTCCCGTCCGCGGCGTAGAAGTGGTCCCAGATCGAGATCCAGGAGAAGCCGTGGTCCTCGATGCGGCGCCACAGCGCCTGGAGCTCGCCGATGCTCGTGTTCTGAAGGCCGGTGTGGACCCCGAAGCGCACCCCCGAGAAGGTAGTCGGGCGTCTTCTACGATGGACATGTGCTGGACGTGAAGGCATGGCCCGAGCTCGACGACCCGGTGATGGTCGTCGCGCTCACAGGCTGGGTCGACGCGGGCATCGCCGGGACGGGCGCGCTCGCGGTGCTCGCCAACCAGGCGGGGCGCGTGAACCGCTTCGGTGCGATCGACCTCGCCGACTTGTGCGACCTGCAGCAGACGCGCCCCACTGTGCGCCTCGTCGACGGGGTCACCCACGGCGCCGAGTGGCCGGCCGTCGAGCTGGTGTCCGGGCGGGTGGGTCGGGATGTCGTGCTCGTCTCCGGGCCCGAGCCGTCGATCCGGTGGCGGGCCTTCAGTGCAGCGGTCGTCGAGGCGGCCTTCCGGCTCGGGGTGCGTACTGTCGTCGCCCTCGGAGGCATGCCTGCGCCGGTCTCGCACCGGAGGCCTGTGTCGGTGCTGGCGACCGCGTCGAGCCGCTCGGTGGCCCAGGAGAGCGGCGCGCTGCGGGCCGACTACGTGGGGCCGACCGGCGCGCAGACGGTGCTGCAGGTCGCGCTTGGCGAGGCCGGCATCCGTGCGATCGGCCTCTGGGCGCAGGTTCCCCACTACGTCGCGGGAACGCCGTCGCCGACCGCGATCCGGGCACTGCTCGAACGTTTGCGCGACCTTACCGGTGTGTACGCCGATCTGCGTGCGCTCGACGAGCAGTCGGATGCGTACCTCGAGAAGGTCGAGGAAGGGCTGGACGGCCGGCCAGACGTCGCCGACCTCGTGCGGCGTCTCGATGCCAGCGCCGGCCCGGAGGACCTGCCTTCAGGCGACGACCTCGCGCGCGAGATCGAGCGGTTCCTGCGCGACGAGCGATGAGCGCGGAGCACCGCTGGACGCCCGACCCGGAGCGCCTCCGTTCGCGAGCGTTCCTCGACGCGCTGGAAGCAGGGGTGATGCTGGCCGGCGAGAGCGGCCTGCTCGCGGTCAAACTCGCGGCGGAACGCATCCTCGGCCACGATTTGGCCTCGCTGCGCGCCCAGGGGCACCGGGTGGGAGATCGAGGACGAGCACGGTTGTCGGCTCGGACTGGCTGAGCTCCCCGGCGCGCAGGTGTTGCGAGGCGGGGAAACGCTGCGTGGCGTGCTGCTGCGAACGCGCCGACGGCGACCGCGAGCGGGTACTCCTGGACGCCATGCAGGACGGGATCGTGGAGGGCGATGTCGACCAGCGGATCACGCGCGTGAACGAGCGCTTTCGCGAGATGCTCGGGTTCTCCTGCGAGGAGCTGGTGGGGGGCTCCCGCCTCATCCCTTCTGGCCGAAGGGCCGGTACAGCGAGTTCGAAGCGTGGGGGCCGCCGGGCAACGCGCCGCTCACGCTGGGTTGCCCAACCAGTCTGCTGCGCAAGGACGGCACCGAGATACCCGTGGCCATCTCGCTCGCCACCGCGAACGACGCCGACGGCCGGCCCATCGGGCGGATCGGTGTGGTGCGCGACATCACGCTCGAGCTCGAGCGGGCTCGGTGCGAGACCCAGGAGCGGCTCGCAGCCAGCGAGGCCCGCTTCCGTACGGCGATGGACAGCATGCTCGACGGGCTGATCGTGTACTCGGCGGTCCGTGACGAGCACGGGCGCGTGGTCGACCTGCTCACCGAGTACGCGAACCGGGCCGTCGTCCGCCACGAGGGACTCCCGCCCGAGCAGCAGGTCGGCCGGACCATGCACGAGCTGTACCCGAACCGCGACGAAGACGGGGTGTTCGATCGCTACGTGCAGGTCGTCGAGGCGGGCGAGCCGGCCAGGCTCCAGGTCGGTGCTCCGACGCGGCGATCGACGGTGTCTACGACATCCGGATCGCGCCCCTCGGCGACGGGTGCGTGGGAACGTTCCGCGAGGTCTCGGAACGGCGCCGCATCGAGGCGGCGGCCCGTGAGCACGATCTCGCGCTGGCCCGCGTCGAGCGGCTCGAGAGCCTCGGTCGGGTCGCGGCCGGCGTCGCCCACGACTTCAACAACCTGCTCGGCGTGATCGGCAACTACACGGCCTCTCTCGAGAAGCACCTCGCGGACGACGACCCGCTCGTCGAGGACGTGCACCGCATCCGCGACGCGGCCGCGACGGCAACGCAGCTCACGCGTCAGCCGCTGCTCTTCGGGCGCCGACGACCGGCGAGCCGCTCGATCTCGAGGGGATCATCCACGACGTGCTGACCCTGATGGCCCAGTCCCTCGATGAGACGGTCGAGGTGGTGTAGGCCGCCGACGTGACACCACTTCGGGTCCTCGCGCCACGCGGGTTGGTCGACCAGGTGCTGGTGAATTTGTTGCTCAATTTCCGCGCCGCGATGCCCGACGGCGGGACAGTGGAGATCACGATGTCGGTCACGACGGTCGAGTCGGAAGCGAAGGGCGAGCTCGAGCCGGGCCGGTACCTCGCGTTCGGGGTCGCGGACAGCGGGCCCGGGATGCCGGTCGAGGTCGCGGAGCACGCGTTCGAGCCGTTTTTCAGCACGAGAGCGGGCTCGCACGGCACCGGCCTCGGTTTCTCGACGGCCTGAGGGATCGTGTGTGCCCTGGGCGGGACGGTCCGCATCGAGTCGGCTGAGGGGGCCGGAACGACGGTGACCGTGCTCGTACCCGCCGTGGAGCCCGATCGTCCTGCGGAAACGGAGCGGGTGAGTCCCTGACCGGCGTCAGCCGGGGGGACGGCGCGACGGGGAGCCAGTTCGCGCCGCACCGCGATCGCGACGGCTTCCAGGCGCGAATGCGCGTCGAGCAGCTCCTCGGGCGGCTGGTCCGTCGACACGAAGCCGTCGCAGCCCGCGGCGAGCGCTGCCGCCAGCGCCTGCTCGTCGTCGAGCGCCGTGAGCACCAGGACCTTGGCGGTTGGAACCGCGATGCGCGGCGCCTCGATCACCTGAGGACCGCCGCCGTCCGGAAGGAGGAAGTCGACGATCACCACGTCGGGTCGGGCTACCGGGGCGCGGGCGGCCGCCTCGTCGATCGTGGCGGCGGTGCCGACCACCTCGAGGTCGGGCTTTTCGTTGAGCACGCGAACGAGGCTTGCCGAGAACATCTGGTGGTCGTCGAGCAGGAAGACCCTGCTGGGCCCCGCGTCGGTGGGTATCGGCTGGGGCACGCCCTGCCAGCATAGGAGCCCCCCTGCGGGGCATGACTAGCCTTGCGCAGCCGATCTGACCCGGGAGTCGCTTCGATGAGTGTCGTGAAGGTCAACGCCATCACCGTCCCGCCCGAGCGGGCCGACGAGCTGGTCGCCCGCTTCGCGGCGCGGGCGGGCGAGGTGGCCAAGATGCCGGGGTTCGAGGCCTTCGAGCTCCTGGCGCCCTCCGACGACCGCAACGTGTTCCTCGTGTACACGCGCTGGGCGAGCGAGGACGACTTCCGGGCCTGGGTGGAGAGCCCGGCCTTCGCGCGCGGCCACCGCGCGCACGCGACGGAAGGACCGGTCAGCACCGAGTCAGAGCTCTGGAGCTTCGACGTGGTGCAGGCGGAGCGCGTCTGATGGAGTCACCGGTGGCACAGCTCACGGGTCCCGGCGCGCCGTTCGAGATCGCGGTCGAGGACGTCTGCGGCACCCCGCTCTCGGTCTACAAGCAGCGGTTCGCGTCGATGCAGGACCTCATCGGGATCGCCGACACCCGCCCCGACGTCGACTGGCTGGCGCAGGGTGAGCGACGTCTGACCTTCGGGGAGCACAACGCGCTGGTGCGAGGGGTCGCGACGGCGCTGCTGGAGCTCGGGGTCGAGCCCGGCGACCGAGTGGCGGTGCTCTCGGCCAACAACATCGAGTGGGTCGTGATGTTCTGGGCGTGCGCGGCCATCGGCGTCGCGTGCGTGCCTCTCAACGCGTGGTGGAAGGCCGAGGAGCTCGACTTCGCCCTGCGCGACTCGGGGGCCAGGGCGCTCGTCTGCGACCTGAAGCGCTGGCTCGTCGTGTGCGACATCGTGGGTGCGCTGCCCGACTTGGCCCACGTGTTCGCGATGGACCTCGAGGCGCCCGACAAGGGCGCGCGCCCCGGTGTCGACCTGTTCGCACGCGAGGACCCGGGCACGCTGCCCGCGGCGACGGTGTGCGAAGACGACCTCCTGGCGATCCTTTACACCTCGGGTACGACGGGCAAGCCCAAGGGTGCGACGGTGACCCACCGCCAGGCGCTCGCGAACCTGCAGAACCTCGCGCTGCTGAACGCCACTGCCGCGGCGGCGTCCGCGCCGGAGCCCCAGGAGGCGGCCTCGAACGGGCAGGCGGCGACCCTGCTCGTGGTGCCGCTGTTCCACGTCACCGGGGCGCTCGCCAGCATGGTCACCGCCTACGCCGCCGGGGCGAAGCTCGTGCTGATGCCACCGGGGCGGTTCGATCCCGAGGAGGCGATGGCCACGATCGAGCGGGAGCGGGTCACCAACATCGGCGGCGTGCCCACCGTCATGTGGCGTATCGTCGAGCACGACACGTTCCACGAGTACGACCTCAGCTCGGTCGCCCGCATCGGGTACGGCGGCGCGCCGGCAGCCCCCGAGCTGGTCGAGAAGATCAAGGTCGCATTCCCGCAGGTGCGCCAGTCGCTCTCGACCGCCTACGGCCTCACCGAGACCGCCTCGGTCGCGACCGTCAACGCCGGCGACGACTACTTCTCGCACCCCGACTCGGTGGGTCGCCCGGTGCCGACCGTCGAGGCGACGGTGGTCGACCCCGACGGCAACCAGTTGCCGCTCGGCGAGACGGGAGAGATCGCACTTCGCGGGCCGACGATCATGATGCGGGGCTACTGGAATCGACCCGATGCCACCGACGCGGTGTTCCTTCCGGGCGGCTGGTTCCGGACCGGCGACATCGGACGGATCGACGGGGAAGGGTTCGTCTACCTGTCGGACCGCGCGAAGGACATGATCATCCGCGGCGGCGAGAACGTGTACTGCGTCGAGATCGAGCACGTGCTCTTCGAGCATCCCGATGTGCTCGACGCGGCCGTTGTCGGCGTGCCGCACCGCACCCTCGGCGAGGAGGTCAAGGCGGTCGTACAACTCCGCGCCGGTTCGCGCACCACGGCCGACGATCTGCGCGTCTATTGCAGCGAGCGACTCGCGTCGTTCAAGGTGCCTGAGTACCTCGAGCTGCGCGATGAGCCGCTGCCGCGCAACCCGGCCGGCAAGATCCTCAAGCAGCTCCTGCGCGGCGACAGCGAGGACTCGGCGTTCACGCCGTCGGCCGACGACGACTCGGCGCTGTAGCGAGCGGTCGGGCCGCGCCCGTGGAGACGATCCTCGACATCCACGAGACGTGGGGTTACGTCGCGATCGCCCTCAACGCGCTCGCCGGGATCTACGCCCTGATCGCCTGGAAGGTGCGCGCGTGGCGCGGCCGCGGCGTGTGGATCGTGACGATCGTCGCCGAGGTCGCCATCCTGATCCAGGTGCTGCTCGGCACGATCCTCGTGGCCGGCGACGAGGCGTACCGGGAGTCGGTGCCGCGGTTCCACATGTTCTACGGGTTCGTGATCTTCATCACCGTCGGACTGCTCTACCAGTACCGTGCGCAGATGAAAGGCCGCCAGGAGCTCCTCTACGGGATCGGTGGGCTGTTCATCATGGGACTCGGCATCCGCGCTGTGCTGCAGGTGGCCACGTGAGTCCGGTCGCATCCGCCCGCCCCGGACGGATCCGGGTGATGCTGGTGTTCGGCGGGCGATCCGCCGAACACGACGTGTCGCGGGTCACCGCCGTCGCGGTGGCGAAGGCCCTCGATCCGGCGCGCTACGAGGTGGTGCCGGTCGCGATCACGACCGACGGCCGTTGGCTGCACGCGAGGGAGGCGCGAGCGCTGCTCGCATCGTCGCGGGCCGCCTTGCCCGTCGCGTTCGAGGTGGAGGGTGAGGAGCTCGACGAGCTGGGCGCGGTCGTCGCGTCCCCCGGCAGCGGCGGGCTCGGCGTCGACGTGGTGCTGCCGCTCCTGCACGGCCCCTACGGTGAGGACGGCACGCTGCAGGGCCTGCTCGAGCTGGCCGACCTGCCCTACGTGGGCTCGGGAGTGCTTGGCTCCGCCGTGGGCATGGACAAGGTGATGATGAAGCGTGCGTTCGCCGCGTGCGGGCTGCCTCAGGCCGCGTACCTGTCCATGCGCGACGGCGCCGATCGTGACGAGTTCTGTGCCGCGGTGGAGGGACGTCTCGCCTACCCGTGCTTCGTGAAGCCGGCGAACATGGGCTCCTCGGTCGGGGTGTCGAGGGCAGCGGATCGCGCCGAGCTCGAGTCGGCGATCGATCGGGCGCTCGCGTTCGACGAGTGGGTGGTCGCAGAAGCCGCCGTGCCCGGGCGCGAGATCGAGGTCGCGGTGCTGGGCGACGACCCACCCGAGGCATCGCTGCCGGGGGAGATCGTCCCGGGGGCGGAGTTCTACACCTACGCCGACAAGTACGAGGACGGGGTCGCGCAGGGACTCGCGCCCGCGCCGCTCGACGAGGACCGAGTTGCCGAGGTGCGTGCGCTCGCGGTCCGAGCGTTCGAGGCGTGCCGGTGTGAGGCGATGGCGCGCGTCGACTTCTTCTTCGAGGAGCACGGCCGCGGCTTCCTCTTGAACGAGCTCAACACGATCCCGGGGTTCACCCCGACTTCGATGTACCCGCGGCTCTGGGAGGTCAGCGGACTGCCGTATCCGGCGCTGCTCGACCGTCTCGTCGACCTCGCGTTCGAGCGCCATGCCCGCCGCGCCCGCCGCGCCGGCCGCCAACGCGCGTAACTGAGCGGCGAGCTACAAGTTGACGACGGGGCAGGTGTGGGTGCGGGTGATGCCGTCGACCGCCTGGATCTCGGAGACCACCATCCGGCCGAGCTCGTCGATGTCGCTTGCCTCGGTGCGGACGATCGCGTCGTAGGGCCCAGTCACGGCGTCGGCCGACACCACCCCGTCGACGCCGCGGATGGCCTCCACGACGCGGGCGGTCTTGCCGACCTCGGTCTGGACGAGCAGGTATGCGGTGACTGCCATTTCCGCCTCCTCGAGCTGGGCGCTTTTCGACAACCCTACGGCGTGGGCGGGCCAGGGGCGTCAGCCGAGGCGCGACTCGAGCGCGTCGAGCTCCTCGACCAGTGCCGCCGGCAGCTGGTCGCCGAAGCTCGCGAAGTGCTCGCGGGTGCTGGCGCACTCGGCTCTCCACTGCGCGACGTCGACGGCCAGCGCGCCCGCGACCTGCTCGGCGGTCGCGTCGACGCCGTCGAGCTCGAGGTCCTCGGGCCGGGGCAAGACGCCGATCGCCGTCTCCTCGCCGCCCGCGGTGCCTTCGAGCCGGCCGACGATCCAGGCGAGCACGCGTGAGTTCTCGCCGTAGCCGGGCCAGAGGAATTTGCTGTCGGCGTCCTTGCGGAACCAGTTGACTCCGTAGATCCGAGGTAGCTTCGACTCGTCGGTTCGGTCGGTCATCGTGAGCCAATGGGCGAAGTAGTCCCCCATGTGGTACCCGCAGAACGGCAGCATCGCGAACGGGTCGTGGCGTAGCTCGCCGAGGTGGCCGAACGCGGCCGCGGTCTTCTCCGAGCCCATGGTGGCGCCCATGAACACGCCGTGCCGCCAACCGCGGCTCTCGTAGACGAGTGGCACCGTGGACGCGCGGCGTCCGCCGAAGAGGATCGCCGAGATCGGCACGCCCTTCGGGTCCTCCCACTCGTCGGCGATGACCGGGCATTGGCCGGCTGGGGCGCAGAACCGCGAGTTGGGGTGCGCGGCGGGGCCATCGGCGGTGTCGGGGGTCCACTCGCGGCGCTTCCAGTCCGTGCAGTGCGCCGGTGGGTCGCTCATGTCCTCCCACCACACGTCGCCGTCGTCGGTAAGCGCAGTGTTGGTGAACACCGTGTTGCGGGTGAGCGTCGCCATCGCGTTGGGGTTGGTGTCCATGTTCGTGCCCGGCGCGACGCCGAAGAACCCGAACTCCGGGTTGATCGCGTACAGGCGGCCGTCGTCGCCGAGCTTCATCCACGCGATGTCGTCGCCGACGCACTCGGCCTTCCAGCCGGGAACCGTCGGGATGAGCATGGCCAGGTTCGTCTTGCCACACGCCGACGGGAAGGCGGCAGCGACGTACCGGACGGCGCCGGACGGCGCGGTCAGCTTGAGGATGAGCATGTGCTCCGCGAGCCAGCCCTCGTCGCGGGCGATCACCGACGCGATGCGCAGCGCGAAGCACTTCTTGCCGAGTAGCGCGTTGCCGCCGTAGCCCGAACCGAACGACCAGATCTCACGGGTCTCGGGGAAGTGCACGATCCACTTCTCCGCGTTGCACGGCCAGGCGACGTCGTCCTGGTCCTCCTCGAGCGGCGCGCCGAGGGTGTGCACGCAGGGGACGAACTCGCCGTCGTCGCCGAGCGCGTCGAGTGCGGCCTGGCCGGCGCGGGTCATGGTGCGCATGCTCACGGCCACATAGGGAGAGTCGGTGATCTCGACGCCGATGTAGGACAGGGGCGAGCCGATCGGCCCCATCGAGAAGGGCACCACGTACATCGTGCGGCCACGCATGCAGCCCTCGTAGAGGCCGTGAAGGACCGTGCGCATCTCCGCCGGATCCTTCCAATTGTTGGTCGGGCCTGCGTCCTCTTCGCGCTCGGAGCAGATGAAGGTGCGGTCCTCGACCCGCGCGACGTCGGACGGGTCGGTCGCGGCCCAGTAGCAGTTGGGGCGCTTGGCGTCGTTGAGGGGGACGAACGTGCCGGCGTCCACCAGCTGCTTGCAGAGCAGCTCGGCCTCCGTCTCGGACCCGTCGAACCAGTGGATCGCGTCGGGCTCGGTGAGCGCTGCGATGTCGATGACCCAGGCCAGGAGACGCTCGTGACGGGTGGGGGCGTTGGCGACCAGGGACACGACGCACTCCTCGACCGGCTCGTGGAAAACGGTGCAGCGAGTGTAGTGACGACCCCGGAACCCACCGAATCCGGGCTGTTGTGGGTGCACCGGGCGGGTGAGCCCACCGTCGCACACGGTCATGGGGGCGGTCGTCCGACTGAGCAGCGTGTGGGGGCACGCGTAGGGTCGGCGCATGACCGATGGCCCGACCCTTCATTCGGATCGCCTCATCATGCGCCGATGGCGCGATGAGGACCTGGACCCGTTCGCTGCCTTGAATGCTGATCCCGCCGTGATGGAGCACTTTCAGAAGGTGATGACGCGGGAGGAGAGTGCCGGGTTCATAGATCGGATCGAGGCCGAGTTCGAGGAGTGCGGCTGGGGGTTCTGGGCGGTCGAGGTCGAGGATGGCGCGCCGTTCATCGGCTTCGTCGGCCTACACCGAGTGCCTTTCCAAGTGAAGTCCAGCACCGCCATCGAAGTCGGATGGCGGCTCGCCCAAGAGCATTGGGGTCACGGGTACGCGACGGAGGCCGCCGAGCGCGCCGTTCGTTTCGGCTATGACGAGGCGGGTCTCCTTGAGATCCTGTCTTTCACCAACCCGGCCAATGTGCGCTCTTGGAAGGTGATGGAACGGATCGGTATGGTCCGCGACCCGTCCAGCAACTTCGAGCACCCGAACGTTCCCGTTGGCCACCACCTTCGAGACCACATCGTCTACCGATTCCCGGAACGGCCCGACGGACTGCGCCGCCCAAACTGAGCCACTACCGGCTCGCCCGGTCGGCGAACAGCTGCCGAGCCACGACCCTGATCGGCGCTCCGATGGCTGCCCGGCGGTGGGGGCGTCTAGACCCGGACGTCGGGTGGGAGGCCCATGTCGACCTCGCTGCCGGTGCGCACGCGGGTGGCGCGCCCGTCGTCGTCGAGGTCGAACACGACCCGCTGGCCCTGGCGGAGCATGCGCAGGATGGAGCCGTCGAGCGCGTCGGCGGCGAGCACGACGTCGCTGCGGTCGGTGTCGCGAACCACGACGCCCTCGCCGGTGGCCGGGTCGAAGCTGCGGACGACGCCCTGCACGGCCGGCCCTACGGCTTCTGGACCTTGCCGGCCTTCAGGCAGGCGGTGCACACGTGGATGCGCTTCGGGGTGCCGTTGACCACGGCACGCACGCGCTGCACGTTCGGGTTCCAACGCCGGTTCGACCGGCGGTGCGAGTGGCTGAGGCGCTTGCCGAAGATGGGCTGCTTGCCGCAGACGTCGCAGACGGATGCCATGACGCGAAACCTCGAGCTCGTGGAGCGGGCGGACCCGCACGGGAACCGGGCAAAGGTAGCAGGCAAGCCTCGATCGGATCGGCTCGGCCGTTACGATCGGCGCCCATGACCACCCTCGAGCGCCTCGACGCCGCCAACCTGGGCCAGGCGGTGACGCGCTTTCGTGACGCGCTGCGACTCCACCAGGAGGAGCTGAACCGGCTCAACGTCTACCCGGTTCCCGACGGCGACACCGGCACCAACCTGACGCTCACGCTGGAGTCCGTCGTCACCGAGCTCGGCAGCGCCGAGGGCATGTCCGAGGTGTGTCAGGCGATCTCGCACGGCTCGCTCATGGGGGCCCGAGGCAATTCGGGCGTGATCATGAGCCAGATCCTGCGCGGCGTCTCCGACGTGTTCCGCGACCTCGAGACGGCCGGCCCCGCGGATCTGGTCAAGGCCCTGCGTACAGCGGCCGACGCGGCTTACGAGGCGGTGATGCGCCCGGTCGAGGGCACGATCCTCACCGTCGTGCGTGAGGCGGCCGAAGCCGCGGAGTCGGCAATGGCGGCGGGGGAGACCGCGCTGGTGGGTCTTCTCGAGCGTGTTTCACATGCGGCGCGGGACGCGGTGCTGCATACCCCGGAGGTGCTCCCGGTGCTCAAGGAGGCCGGTGTCGTCGACGCGGGCGGCCGCGGGTTCACACTCTTCATCGACGCGTTCCTCGAAGTCGTCGACGGGCGTCCGATTCCCGCGCCCGAGATCGTCGCGACGCCGAGCGTCGTGGAGGCCCACCTCGCGGGTGACGACGTCTCCGCGCTGCGCTACGAGGTGATGTACCTGCTCGAGGCCGCCGACGAGACGGTGCCTGCCTTCAAGCACGCGTGGGCCGCGCTCGGCGACTCTATCGTGGTGGTGGGCGGTGACGGTCTCTGGAACTGCCACGTGCACACCGACGACATCGGCGGCGCGATCGAAGCGGGCGTGGAAGCAGGTCGCCCACGCAAGATCAGGGTCACCGACCTCCTCGAGGAGGTCGCCGGGGAGCACCGTGACAACGATGCGGCGCGCGCTGGTGCACCTGACCTCGAGGACCTGCGGCCGCGGGTCACGACGGGTGTGGTCGCGGTCGCGGTCGGCGACGGGGTCCGCCGTCTGCTCACCGGCCTCGGCGTGCACGAGATCGTCGCCGGGGGCCAGTCGATGAACCCCTCCACCGCACAGATCCTCGAGGCGGTGGAACGGTGCCCGTCCGGGGCCGTGGTGGTCCTTCCGAACAACAAGAACATCGTGCCGGTGGCGCGCCAGGTCGATGCGCTCAGCACCAAGCGCGTAGTCGTGGTGCCCACGGTGTCGGTCGTCGAGGCGTTGGCCGCGCTTGTGTCGTACGACCCGCACGCCGAGGTCGTGGTGAACCTCGAGGCGATGTCGGCGGCCGCGGGCAGCGTCGCCTCCGGCGAGGTGACCCAAGCGGTGCGCGACAGCGTCGCGGAGTGCGGTCCGATCAAGGCCGGCGACTGGATCGCGATCGGGCCGAACGGGATCTGCATCTCGACCGGCTCCGCAGTCGAGGCCGCGTTCGCGCTGCTCGACGAGCTCGTCGACGATGACTCCGAGGTGGTCACCGTCCTGCTCGGTGCCGAGGCGCGCGGGCAGGAGACCCAGCGCTTGCGCGAACACGTGGAGCTCGCGTACCCGAGCCTCGAGGTCGAGGTCCACGACGGCGGCCAGCCGCTGTACCCGTACCTGATCGGGGTGGAGTAGCCACGGCTGCCGGCCGCACGCTGCACGAGCTCGCGGCGACTCCGCTCGGCGACGTCGGCGGGGTGAAGCCCGCGCTGCTGGAGAAGCTCGCGCGCATGTCGCCGGCCATCGAGACGGTGCTCGATCTGCTTCAGCACTACCCCCGGCGGTACCACGACCGCACGAGGCGGGCCGAGATCGCGGAGCTGTCGGTGGGGGAGGAGGCGACGATCGTCGCCGAGGTGCGCCGCGTCGCCGCGCGCAAGGCCCGCACCGGCAAGTGGATGGTCGAGGCGGTGGTCGACGACGGCAGCGGCATGCTGAACCTCGTCTTCTTCAACCAGCGCTGGCGTGAACGTCAGCTCGCGCCCGGTACTGAGGTTGCGCTCTATGGGAAGCTCGACGTCTACCGGGGCAAGCGGCAGCTCACCAACCCGATCGTCGACGTGCTCGGTCGCGCGGGAGATCCGAAGACCGGGCTGGTGATCCCGATCTACCCGCAGTCGGGCAAGGCCGACGTTTCGACCTGGGAGATCCAGCCGGCCGTCGCCTGCGCACTGGGTTGGGCGGGCAACCTGGCCGAGACGCTGTCGCCGGGTGTGCTCGGGGAGGCGAAGCTGGTCGGCCGCACCGACGCGTACCGCTGGATCCACCGGCCCGAGACGGCGGAGCAGGTCCGCAAGGCGCGGCGACGGCTCACCTTTGACGAGTTCCTGCGCCTGCAGGTCGGCTTGGTGGCGCGCAAGCGCGCCATCGAGGCCGAAGCGCGCGGCTTCCGTCACGTGGTCGACGGAACGCTCGTGGCGAGGTTCCATAAGGCGCTGCCATTCGAGCTCACGAGTGATCAGCGCGAGGCGATCGCGACGATCGCCGCCGACATGGCCGGGCCCGCCCCGATGCACCGGCTGCTCCAGGGCGAGGTCGGCTCGGGCAAGACCGTCGTTGCGCTCAGTGCGCTGCTGATGGCGGTGCAGGGCGGTTACCAGGGCGCGCTCATGGCGCCGACCGAGGTGCTGGCCGAGCAGCTGCACGCCGTCGCTCGCGACACGCTTGGCGCGATCACCGTGCCGAGCGAACAGACGTTGCTCGCGGAACGGCCGGTCACGGTCGCGCTGCTCACCAACCGGGTCGGCGCCGCCGAGCGTCGGAGGATCGCGGCCGGGCTGACCAACGGCGAGGTCGACATCGTCGTCGGCACCCACGCGCTCCTCTTCGGCGACGCGCCCTTCACGAAGCTCGGGGTCGTGGTCATCGACGAACAGCACCGGTTCGGCGTCGAGCAGCGCGCGCTGCTGAAGGGCCTGGGCGACGACCCCGACGTGCTGGTGATGACCGCCACGCCGATCCCGCGTACGGCGGCGATGCTCGTGTACGGCGACCTCGACCACACCGAGCTGCACGAGATGCCGCCCGGGCGCAAGACGGTGCAGACGGTCGCCCTGGCGACGGCCGAGCGGGCCGAGGCCTACGGCCGGCTCCAGCGCGAGATCGCGGAAGGGCACCAGGGGTACGTGGTGTGCCCGCTCGTCGAGGGCTCGGCCAAGGTCGAGGCGAAGGCCGCGACCGACGAGTACGAGCGCCTGCGCGCCGAGGAGCTGCGCGGGCTGGACCTCGGCCTCCTCCACGGGCAGATGGCCGCGACCGACAAGGAGGCGGCGATGGCAGCGTTTCGCGCCGGCGACACCGACGTGCTCGTCGCGACCACGGTGATCGAGGTCGGCGTCGACGTGCCCAACGCGACGATCATGATCGTGGAGGACGCCGACCGGTTCGGCCTGTCGCAGCTCCACCAGCTGCGCGGTCGGGTCGGGAGGGGCGGTGACGACGCCTGGTGCTTCCTGCTCGCCGACCCGACGACGCCCGACGGTGAGGCGCGGCTGGAGGCGATGGTGAGGTCTTCCGACGGGTTCGAGCTGGCCGAGCGCGACCTCGCGATCCGCGGCAGTGGCGAGGTGCTGGGCGAGCGCCAGTCCGGTCTCGGAGACCTCAAGCTCGGGCAATTGCCGCGGGACGAGCGCTACGTGCTCTACGCGCGCGGCGTCGCCGAGCGGCTGCTCGACGACGACCCGAAGCTGGCGCGCAACCGGCCGCTGGCCGAGGAGGTCGACGACCTCCTCGGTGACGACGTCGAGTTCCTCTTCAAGAGCTGAACGCCGAGATCGGAGATCACATGACGGCGAGCGGGCGCTGTTTGGTCGTCGGGCTCCACGTCGACCCGGTAGGGCTCGGTGTCCTCGAGCAGCACCCATACGTCGTCGAGCGCGACCTCGAGGACGGTTCGGTCGCGGGCGTCGACTGGTGGATCATGCTCGAGCCGGGCGACGAGGGCTGGCTGGTCTTACGCGCCGAGCAGCGCTTCTCCTGTCTCCGTGGCGTCAGCAACACCCTCTGCGTCTGAACGAGGGGCCTATTTGGCGGCGAGGTGCGCGGCGAGCGCAACCCGCGCGAGCCGCTCGTGGTTGTGGTGCCAGTGCTCCACTTCGTCGATCACGCGGTAGCGCGCGTCGCGTACCTCGTGCGAGAGGGTCATCTCGCCAGGTGCGACAGCGCACCGGTAGACGACGGCCACCGCGCCATGCGGGCCGTACCCGCTTCCGGCGGGACGGCCGATGACGTCGACGAGCCCGAGAACGGTCGCGTCGAGGCCCACCTCCTCGGCGATCTCCCGCACGACGGTGTCGGCCGGGGTCTCGCCCGCGTCGACCCACCCGCTCACCAGGCCCCACGTGTCGTCGTCAGCGCGGTGCACGAGGAGCACGCGGTCCTCGTCGTCGAAGATCGCGCCGTCGGCACCTACCTTGGCGGTGACGTAGCCGAGCTCGCCGCCGAGCCGCGCGCGCACCACCTCGGGCGGCATCGACAGCGCCTCGCCGTAGCCGCGAATGGCGAGATCGAGGAGCCGCTCGTAGCGCTCGCGGTCGTACGGGTTCTCGGAGTAGGTGAGGCCGTTGCGCGCGATCGCCTGGAGCTCGTCGAGGAGCGCGAGGAGGTCGATCCCCACGACGCTATGCGACGCCTGGCACCATCGACTCGCATATGGCGAGGGGAGCTCACGGCGGTGGGCGGGGACCGCGGGTGATCGCGGGGGAAGCCGGCGGCCTCCGGCTGAGCGCGCCGAACGGCACGCGCACGCGACCCACCGCCGACCGGGTCAAGGAGGCCCTGTTCGCCGCGCTCGGGCCACTGCGCATCGTGGGCGCCAACGTGCTCGACGGCTACGCGGGGAGTGGCGCGCTCGCGATCGAGGCCCTCTCGCGTGGCGCGGCCCGGGCCCTGCTCGTCGACCGCGAGCCGCTCGCGGTCGACGCGGTGCGGCGCAACCTTCGCACCACGAAGCTCGCCGACCGGGCGTCGGTGCAGCGGCGGGGGCTCGGCAGTTTCCTGCGAGCTGCGCCGCCGGAGGTTCCCTTCGACCTGGTGTTCCTCGACCCGCCCTACGACCAGCCGGGCCCCGAGCTGGCGGGCGTGCTGACGGCGCTCGCCGCGCCCGGATGGTGCAGCCACGACGCGACGCTCGTGATCGAGCGCGCCGCCTCCGCGGGGCCGCCGCCGCTGCCAGCCGGGTGGTTGGTCACGTGGCACCGGGTGTACGGCGATACGCTCGTGGTCCTTGCCGCCCGCGACCCGGGCAGCCGCGACCCTCTCTGACAAGGAGCATCACCGCGTGGCCACTGCCCTCTGCCCGGGATCGTTCGACCCGGTCACCAACGGTCATCTCGACATCATCGAGCGGACCGCCCGGCACTTCGACCTCGTGATCGTGGCTGTCATCCGAAACCCGCAGAAGTCGCAGTCGCTGTTCACGCTCGAGGAGCGCCAAGAGCTGCTGGGCGAGGTGACCGCGCACCTCGACAACGTGCGGATCAAGTTCTTCAAGGGGCTCCTGGTCGACTTCGCCCGCGACCACGGGGCCGCGGCGATCGTGAAGGGGCTGCGCGCCATCTCCGACTTCGACTACGAGCTCCAGATGGCTCAGATGAACCAGCGGCTCTCGGGGATCGACACGTTCTTCATCTCCACCAGCCCGCAGCACTCCTTCCTCTCGTCGAGCCTCGTCCGCGAGGTGGCTCGCTTCGGAGGAGACGTCTCGAGCATGGTGCCGCCAGTCGTGGCCAAGCGGCTGGCGGAGTGCTACGAATCGACGAAGGGGGCAACGTGAGCCAGTTCGAGCAGCCGTTCGAGCCGCTCGACACCGAAGAGCTGTTGCTGCGGACCCGTGACCAGATCGAGACCGCGCGCTCGGTGCCGATGTCGGCCTCCGTCATGGTCAACCGCGACGAGCTGCTCGCGCTCGTCGACGACGCCCTCCAGGCGCTGCCGGAGGAGATCCGCCAGGCCCGCTGGCTGCTGAAGGAGCGCGAGGAGTTCCTGGCCAAGGCCCGCCGCGAAGCCGAGGACATCATCGACGCGGGGCGCCAGCAGGCGGAGCGGATGGTGGAGCGCACCGAGGTGGTGCGCGAGGCGCGACGGCGCGCCCAGCAGGTGGTCGACGACGCCGAGGCGCAGGCTCGGGCGATCAAGCACGAGGCCGAGGACTACATCGACCAGAAGCTCGCCAGCTTCGAGGTCGTGCTCGACCGCACTATGCAGGCCGTGCAGCGCGGTAGGGAGCGGCTCCAGGTGGTGGTCGAGCTTCCCGAAGCCGAGGTGGTCGCCGAGCCCGAGGAGGGCGCCTTCTTCGACCAGGACCTGGGTTAGAAGAATCTGGGAATCGAGGCTGACCTGCTAGTCTGGGTCACCTTCCGGTCCCGATCCGCGGGGCCGAGCGCGCCCATGGAACCATGAACGCTTTGCGCTGCAACGTCGCCGATCTGTTGCACCACCCGGCCGCGCGCCGCCCGGTGCACCTCGAGACCGATTCCGCCGAGCTCGGTGAGGTGGGTGGCTCGCGTTTGGCCGAGGCTCCGCTCGTGCTCGACGTCGTGCTCGAGCGGGTGCCCGACGGTGTCGTGGTGCACGGCACGGTGCACGGCGTCTTCACCGCCCAGTGCAGCCGGTGCCTGCGCCCGCTCACCCGCACGTTCGACACGGCCGTGCGCGAGCTCTTCGAGCCCGATCCCCTCGACGGCCAGACCTACCCGCTCGAGGGCGAGGAGATCGATCTCGAGCTGCCCGTGCGCGACACGGTGCTGCTCGACCTGCCGATCGCGCCGCTGTGCCGGGAAGACTGCGCGGGCATCTGCCCGGTGTGCGGCAGCGACCGCAACGACAAACCCTGTGACTGCGACGACACGCCGCCCGATCCCCGGTGGGACGCGCTGCGCGAGCTGCACCTTGACGACTGAGAACCAGGAGCTCGACCGATGGCTGTCCCGAAGCGCAAGACGCCCCGTTCCAAGACCCGCAGCCGCCGGGCCGCCAACTGGCGGCCCGAAACGCCGGCGCGGTCGCTGTGCCCGAACTGCGGCGCGGTCAAGCTGCCCCACACGGTGTGTGGCAACTGCGGTTGGTACCGCGGCCGCCAGGCAATCGACGTTGACTGACGCGGTGTTGACATGAGGGTCGCGGTCGATGCGATGGGGGGCGACTTTGCCCCGTCCGCGATCGTGGCGGGCGCGCTCGAGGCCGTCGAGGCGCTCGGGGTCGAGGTGCTCCTGGTCGGCCCCGAGGCGGCGGTCCGAGCGGAGCTGCCCGGCGGCGAGCCGCCGGCCGGAGTCGAGCTCCTCGACTGCTCGCAGGTCATCGCGATGCACGACGAGCCCGGGGCGTCGGTGCGCACGAAGAAGGATGCGTCGATCGTGCGCGGCGCGGAGGCGGTGCGCGACGGGCGGGCCGACGCGATGGTCGGCGCCGGGAACACCGGGGCGACGATGGCGGCCGCGCTCCTGCGCTTTGGTCGGATCAGGGGAGTGGCGCGGCCTGCGATCGCGGTGCCGGTTCCCGTCCCGTTCGGGCGCCCCCACCTGCTCGTGGACGCCGGGGCCACCGTCGACTGCTCGCCGGAGTGGCTCGCCCAGTTCGCGCTGCTCGGCCGGGCCTACGCCCGCCTGCGGCTGGGAGTCGATGATCCGACGGTCGGGCTGCTGTCCAACGGCGAGGAGCCCGGGAAGGGCGACGAGCTGCGCAAGAAGACGTTCGCGCTCCTCGACGGCATGCCCGGCTTCGTGGGCAACGTCGAGGGTCGCGACCTGATGACCGGCCGTCCCGACGTCGTGGTGACCGACGGCTTCACGGGCAACGTCGCGCTCAAGACGATGGAGGGCGCGCTGCAGGCCGCCGCCGGACTCGTGTTCACGGTGCTCGGCTCGACCGACGAAGCCAGGGCGGCCTCCGAGGTCGTCGCCCCCATGCTGCTGCAGGGAGTGACGGACTACCTCGATCCCGACACCGTGGGTGGTGGGCTGCTGCTCGGGGTCGACGGCGTCTGCGTGATCTCCCACGGTTCGTCGTCCGCGCGTGCGATCGTGAACGCGATCGCACTCGCGGACGACTGCGTACAGGGGGAGGTCGTCGCCTCGATGAAACGTGCCATCGAACCCGAGACGGAGAGAGCGCATGCCCGCTGAGACCCATGCCAGCCACGACCCGCTCGGTCCGACCGAGGTGCACGCGATCATCCGTGCGCACCTCGGCGAGATTCTCGAGATCGACGAGGCCCGCATCACGCTCGAGGCGACCTTCGCAGAGGACCTCGAGGCAGACTCGCTCGCGCTCATCGAGCTGGTCGAAGCCCTCGAAGAGGAGCTCGGCGAGCGTAGCGTCGGCTTCTCGGTGGACGACGAGGATCTCGGCGATCTGAAGACGGTGCGCGACGCGGTCGAATACGTGGTCATACGGCTCGGAGGGTCGGCGGCCTGAGGCCGCGGACGGCGATGCGTCTGGAGGACCGTGAGCGCTTCGAGCAGCTCCTGGGATATTCCTTTCGCGACGAACAGGTCATGTTGTGCGCGCTGTCGCACCGGTCGTGGTGCGCCGAGCATCCCCAAGACGCGTCCAACGAGCGGCTCGAGTTCCTCGGCGACGCGGTGCTCGGCGTCGTCGTCACCGACCACCTGTATCGCAGGTACCCGGATCTCGCCGAGGGCGAGCTCGCCAAGGCGCGCGCGTCGGTGGTGAACGCCGACGCGCTCGCAGAGATCGGTGCCGCGGTGGGGCTCGGGCCGTGCCTTCGGCTGGGCAAGGGCGAAGACGCATCTGGTGGCCGCACGAAGACCTCGATCCTCGCGGATGCGACGGAAGCGGTGTTCGCCGCGGTGTACCTCGAGGGCGGTATCGACGCGGCGCGCGACACCATCATGCGGTTGCTCGAGTACCGGATCACCGACGCGGCCAGCGGGCCCGGGGGTGACGACTACAAGACCCGCCTCCAGGAGCTCGCGGCGCGGCGCTTCGATCGCCTGCCCCGGTACCAGGTGCGTGACGAGGGCCCGGACCACGCGAAGCGCTTCTTCGCGACCGTGCTGGTGGGTGGTGAGGCGCGCGGCGCCGGTGAGGGCGGTTCCAAGAAGCAGGCCGAGCAGGCTGCCGCACGATCGGCGTGGCTGGGGCTGCGTGCGGAGACCGAGACCGGACCCGAGTCGACTGTGGGAGCCGACGAGGCCGCGGCCGAAGCGATGGGGGGCGACGATGCCGGAGCTGCCTGAGGTCGAGGTGGTGCGCCGAGATCTCGAGCGCGAGGTCGTCGGCAAGAAGATCAAGGACACCGAGGTCACCGGCATGCGCAGCATCCGCCGGTACCGTCAGCGCAAGCAGTTCACGAGCCTGCTCGACGGCCGCAAGATCGTGGGTGTCGATCGGAAGGGCAAGTACCTGCTCCTTCGGCTCGACGACGGTGAGGTGCTGATCATCCACCTCGGGATGTCTGGCCAGCTGCTGCGGGCCAAGAGCTCTCGGGAAGCTTGCCCCAAGCACACCCACGTGGTGATCACGTTCACCCAGGGCGGGCAGCTCCGCTTCGTGGACCCGCGCACCTTCGGGGAGATGTTCGTCACGAGCATCGAGGAGATCGACCAGGTCGACGAGCTCGCGCACCTCGGGATCGACCCACTCGAAACCGCGATGAGCTGGGACGACTTCGGCGAGCTCGTCGCGGCGCGCCACGCACGCTTGAAGGCGGCGTTGATGGACCAGAAGCTCCTTGCCGGGATCGGCAACATCTACAGCGACGAGATCCTCTTCCACGCCGGGCTGCGTTGGGACCGGATGAGCGACTCGCTCTCCCCGGAGGAGGTGCGGCGCCTCTACCGGGCCCTGATGGAGACGCTCCAGGACGCGGTGAAGTACCGCGGCTCGTCGCTCGCCGACGAGCAGTACGTCGACCTGTTCGGCAAGAAGGGCGAGTACCAGCTCCACCATCACGTGTACGCGCGGGAGGGCGAGGCCTGCAAGCGCTGCCGTCACGTGATCGTGCGCGAGAAGGTCGGCGGTCGGAGCACCTTCTTCTGCGCCGCCTGCCAGGTGTGACACGAGCCGCCGGTTCCCCGATGCCCTCCCTGGTCTGTGCGTCGAGGAGCGCATACCGCTCCTCTCTCAACGATCCCGGCGGAGGTGGGGAGGTCCCCGGGGCGGGGTTCGGCCGTCGCTACGCTCGGTCGGTCAGGAAGGGAGCTGCGGAGTGTTCCTGAAGTCGTTGACCCTGCGCGGGTTCAAGTCGTTTGCCGACAAGACCGTGCTCGAGTTCGAGCCGGGCATCATGGTCGTCGTCGGCCCGAACGGCTCGGGCAAGTCGAACCTCGTCGACGCGGTGGCCTGGGTGCTCGGCGCCCAGGGCCCGCGGACCCTGCGGGGCGGGAAGATGGATGACGTCATCTTCGCCGGCACCCCGGACCGCCCGGCTCTGGGCCGGGCCGAGGTTTCCCTCACGATCGACAACTCCGCCGGTCCGCTGCCGATCGAGTTCTCTGAGGTCACGATCACCCGAACGCTGTTCCGCAACGGCGACTCCGAGTACGCGATCAACGGAGCGCCCTGCCGACTGCTCGACATCCAGGAGCTGCTCTCCGACACCGGCATCGGCCGCCAGCAGCACGTGATCGTCGGCCAGGGCCAGATCGACGCGGTGCTCAACTCGCGCCCGGAGGACCGCAGGGCCGTGATCGAGGAGGCCGCCGGGATCCTCAAGTACCGCAAGCGACGCGAGAAGGCCGAGCGCCGACTGGAGGCGACCGAGGGCAACCTGCTCCGACTCAACGACCTGCTGCGCGAGGTGCGCCGCGGCCTCGCGCCCCTCCAGAAGCAGGCCGACGCGGCGCGCCGCCACGGGGGACTGGTGTCCGAGCTCCACGCGATCCGGCTCCACCTCGCCGGTCACGAGCTCGCCGGCCTCCAGGCCAAAGGCGAGCGCCTGCGCGACCAGTCGCACGCGCTCGCCCGCACCGAGGCGACCGTCCAGGCACGCCTGCGCGAGCTCGACCTCGCCGTTCTCGACGCCGAGCAGGCGCTCACCGACGCCGGTCACGGCGACGTGGCCGACGCGCTCGTGCGTGTGGAGTCGATGCGGGAGCGGGCCAGAGGCCTGCGTGCGCTGCTCGGGGAGAAGCAGCGCGGGCTCGCCCGGGAGCTCGCGGCTGCAGCCGACGAAGGTGTCATCGAGACCCTCGTCGCCGATGCCGGTGGGCTGCGGGCCGAGCTCGTCGCCGTCGACGAGGAGGTTGCGGCGGCGGTCGGCAGGGTCGCCGAGGTCGAGGCCGCCGAGCGGCGCGTCGCGGCTGAGCTGGAGGCGTTCGAGGCCGGTGCACCGCAGGCCGATCCTGGCGCGGATGCCCGGGCGGTGGGGCGCGAGCTGGCCGCCCGCGGTGACGCACTGGCCCGCGTCGACGCCGAGCTGGCCCGCCTCGACGCGCGCGCCGACGGGCTCGAGGCGCGCATCGCGCGGCTCGGCGTCAGCACCGGGCCATCGCTCGAGGACTCCCGCCGCCACCTTGCCGACGCGGAGTCGAGACTCGGTGTGGCCGAAACCGCGTGGCGCGACGCCACGGCCGACGTGAACCGCTGGCAGTCGCGGGCCGAAGCGCTCGGGCAGTCGCTCGACGATCCCCGCAGCCGGGCGGGCGCCACCCTGCTCGCAGGGTTCGAGGGCGTGGCCGGGAGCCTGGTCGATTATGTCGACATCGAGGAGGGCACCGAGGCGGCGGTCGCCGGAGCGCTCGGCGACGCGATGAGCGCGGTCGTGGTGACGGGTGGCGCCCGGGCCCGCGACGCGGTCGAACGACTTGCCGGCGGCGACGCGCGCGCGTTGCTCCTCGTGCTCGACGAGCGCGACACCGAGGTGACGCCCGGTGCGACGCTCGCCCCCACCGGGGCGCGCGCCCTCGCGGGCTGCGTCCGGTCGCACCTGCCGGGGCTCCAGGCCACGCTGACCCGACTGCTCGGCGGGTACGTGCTAGCCGAGGGGGGCTGGCAGGCCGCCGTCGACCTCGCGATCGAGAACTCCGACCTCACGGTCATGACTCGCGCCGGTGACCGCTTCGGCGGGGGGGCACCCTGGCGCTTCGGGAGCGGTGAGAGTGCGACGGTCACCCGCGCCGCACTCGAGGAGGCGATCGAGAACGCGACGTCGGCGGAGGCTGCGGCGCAGCGGGCCGAGGCCGCGCTGGGTGAGGCACGCGCCGTGCTCGGCCAAACACGCGAGACCGAACGGGCTGCGGGTGAGGCTGCGCGCGCGGAACGGGAGCGCGACGAGCGGGCATCGGAGCTCGAGGCGGTCCGGGCTGAGCGCGTCGGCCTGCTCGACGCGCAGTCTGCCGATCGCGCGCGGATCGCCGAGCTCGAAGCGCAGCTGCCCGCACTCGTTGCCGCCGAGGCCGACGCCCAGACGCGCCAGACGGCGCGCGCCGAGGCCCGCGTCGCGATCGAGGAGCGCATGCGCGTGGCCGTCGCGCTCCGCCGTGAGCTCGACGTTCGCGCCGCCGCGACGGAGGAGCGGCGCGCGCTGCTCACCCGGCGCCTCGACGAGGTCGAAGTGCGTCTGGCCCGGGATCCCGAGGCGAAGGCCGCGGCGGAACGTTACCGGGCGGCCCTGGAGCGGAAGGCCGGGGCCTACGAGGAGGTCGAACAGCGCCTCGACGGCCAGATGGTCCGGATCGAAGGGGTGCTCGGCCGACTGCGCGAGGAACGCCGAGCCCAGACCGAGCGGGCGAACGCCGCCGGGGGGAAGCTCGAGGTGCTGCGCACCGAGCGGTCCGCCCTCGAGCGGGAGCTGGCCGAGACGCGTGAACGCCAGCAGCGCCGTGAGGTCGAGGACGCCGAGACGCGGATGCGGCTCGAGGCCGTGGTCGAGCGCATCCGCACCGAGTTCGACACGGAGCCCGCGACCGCACTCGACGCGCCCGCGCCAGAGGTCGCCGACGGCACGACGCTCGCCGGTCGCGCTCGCGACCTGGAGCGAGAGCTGCGCATCATGGGCCCGATCAACCCGCTCGCACTCGAGGAGTTCGACGCACTCCAGGAGCGCCACGACTTCCTGTCCCAGCAGCTCGAAGACGTGAAGAACAGCCGGCGAGAGCTGCAGCGGGTGATCAAGGCCGTCGACAGGGAGATCGTGAGCGTCTTCGAAACCGCGTTCGCCGACGTGCGGGAGAACTTCTCGAGCCTCTTCGCCACGCTCTTCCCGGGCGGGTCGGGACGCATCTTCCTCACCGACCCCGCCGACCTGCTCTCCACCGGGATCGAGATGGAGGCCCGGCCTTCCGGCAAGAACACGCGGCGCCTCTCGCTGCTCTCCGGTGGCGAGCGCTCGCTCACCGCGATGGCGTTCCTGTTCGGCGTGTTCCGAGCTCGGCCGTCGCCCTTCTACCTGCTCGACGAGGTGGAGGCCGCGCTCGACGACGTCAACCTCCACCGCTTCCTGGATCTCGTGCACGAGTTCCGCGACGACGCGCAGCTGCTGATCGTGTCGCACCAGAAGCGCACGATGGAGGCGGGCGACTGCCTGTACGGCGTGTCGATGCCTCCCGGCGGCTCCAGCCGCGTCATCAGCCAGCGGATGCGCGGCGAGATCGTGCTCGACTGACGCCGTGTCCGGCCCGATGCTGCTCGCGGCCGCGCCCCACGCGTCTCAGGGGTCGGAGCTGGAGAAGGTCGCGGCATGCGGGCAACCCGGCACGCAGGCATGGCTCTGCTCGACGGTCTACGACCTGACCGGCAGCCAGCAGGCCGCCGAGGTCGCCGACGACCTCGCGCCACTGTTCAACATGCTCGTGATTTTCGTCGTGGCGTACGTCGCGGTGATGGTCGCCCGGCGGGTGATCAAGCGGGTGGTGCGCAAGCTCGCGCAGGAAGAGACCGGCCACCGGATCTCGCGTCTCAAGGCCAAGACCGGCATCTCGCTACTCGAGACTTCGGCGGTCCCGTCGGCGCGACGCGCGCTTCGCGCCGAGACGATCGGAGCGGTCCTGCGCAGCGTCGTGACCGCGCTCGTCTGGACGACCGCGGTGCTGATGGTGCTCGAGGAGCTGAACGTGAACCTCGCGGCGATCGGCGTCGGCGCGGGGATCATCGGCGTCGCGATCGGCTTCGGGTCGCAGTCGCTGGTGAAGGACTTCCTCTCCGGCCTCTTCATGCTGGTCGAGGACCAGTACGGCGTTGGCGACGTGATCGACGCCGACGTCGCGAGCGGCACGGTCGAGGGTGTGAGCCTGCGCACGACGCGCCTGCGTGACGTCGAGGGCACGGTGTGGCACGTGCCCAACGGCGAGATCCGGCGTGTCGGGAACAAGAGCCAGCAGTGGTCCCGCGCACTGCTCGACGTGGCCGTCGCGTACGACGTCGACCTCGATCGAGCGGTCTCCGTGGTGAAGGCCGCGGCCGACGCCGTGTGGCGCGACCCGGCGTACGCCCGGGTGATCCTCGAGGAACCGGAGGTGTGGGGCGCTGAGCAGGTGACGGCCGAGCAGATCCTCATCCGACTCGTCGTGAAGACGAAGCCGCTCGAGCAGTGGCGGGTCGCCCGCGAGCTGCGGGCCCGGCTCAAGGTGGCGCTCGACGACGCCGGCATCGACCGCAGCTTCCAGCCGGTGGTGACCTTCCGCGCCGAGGGCCGGGTGCCACCCGGCCGTTAGCATCGCCCGCCCATGGATTCCGAGCTGCTCGTCGTCGTCCTGATCCTCGCGTTCGCGGTCGTGCTGATCGCGGGCGGGCTCCTCCTCTCGCGACGTGCCGGTGGGGTGGGCGCAGCGCCCTCACCGACCGCGCCTTCCCCAACCGAGCGTGCCCCGATCGCCGAGGCCGAAGCCGAGGCAGAAGCCCAGCTCGAGACCATCACGGCCACGGAGGCGCAGGTCGTCGAGCCGGCCGTCGAGGCACCGGCGGCTCGTCCCCGGCTGCGCGACCGGCTCGGCAAGACTCGGGCTGCCTTCGCGGGCGCGCTCGGGGGTCTCAGCGGCCGGGGCAAGGTCGACGCCGAGACGTGGGAGGAGCTCGAGGAGGCGCTGATCCTCGCGGATGTCGGAGTTCCCACCGCGACGAGGATCCTCGAGGACGTGAAGGCGCGGGCCGCCCGGGAGAAGGCCGACGCCGACGGGGTGCTCCCGCTCCTCAAGGCCGAGCTGCTCGACCTGCTCACGCCGGGGGAGCGGTCGCTCACGTTCACGACCGACGAGCCCAACGTGTGGATGTTCGTCGGGGTGAACGGGGTCGGCAAGACCACGACGATCGCGAAGCTCGCCCGGCAGCAGGTGACCGAGGGCCGCACCGTCGTGCTGGCCGCGGCTGACACCTTCCGGGCCGCGGCGGCCGAGCAGCTCGGGCACTGGGCCGAGGCCGTGGGCGCCGACCTGGTGCGCGGCCAGGAAGGTGCGGATCCGGGCTCGGTCGTGTTCGACGCGATGAGCGCGGCGACCGGCCGCGGGGCCGACCTGGTGCTCGTCGACACCGCGGGCCGGCTTCACACCAAGGTCAACTTGATGGAGGAGCTGAAGAAGCTCCGCCGGATCGTCGATCGCACGCCTGGTGCGCTGAAGGAGGTGCTCCTGGTCGTGGACGCGAGCACCGGCCAGAACGGGCTCACCCAGGCGCGGCAGTTCACCGAGGCCGTCGAGGTCACGGGCGTCGTGCTCACCAAGCTCGACGGCACTGCCAAGGGCGGCATCGTGCTCGCGATCCAGGCCGAGCTGGGCATCCCGGTCAAGGTGATCGGCGTCGGCGAAGGTGCCGACGACCTCGTCGCGTTCGATCCCGCGGAATTCGTCGACGCGCTGTTCGCCTAGCCTCGTCCACGATGTTCGACGCGCTCTCGGATCGGTTCGACGGGATCTTCACGCGGCTGCGCAGTCGCGGGAAGCTCAACGAACGCGACGTCGACGAGGTCGCCCGGGAGATCCGGCTCGCGCTGCTCGAGGCCGATGTCAGCGTCAGGGTCGTCAAGGACTTCATCGCACGCGTGAAGGCTCGCGCCCACGGCGCCGAGGTGCAGAAGAGCCTCAGTCCTGCACAGCAAGTGATCAAGATCGTTCACGAAGAGCTCGTCACCACCCTCGGCGGCGTGTCGGGCAAGCTCGAGATGAGCCCCAAGCCGCCGACGGTCGTGATGCTCTGTGGGCTCCAGGGATCGGGCAAGACCACGGCGACCGCGAAGCTCGCCCGCCTGCTGAAGGGGCAGGGGCTGGGCGTGCTGCTGGTCGCGGCCGATCTGCAGCGGCCGGCCGCGGTCGAGCAGCTGCGGGTGCTCGGCTCCCGCCTCGACCTGCCGGTGTGGTCCGCGCCCGACGACGGACCGAAAGATCCGGTGGCGGTCGCGCGCACCTCGCTCGAGGAGGCCGCGCGCCTGGGAAAGAACGTCGTGATCGTCGACACCGCCGGCCGGCTCCACGTCGACGCGGAGCTGATGGACGAGCTCCGCCGCGTGCGCGACGTGGTCCGACCGACCGACACGCTGCTGGTGGTCGACGCGATGACCGGCCAGGAGGCTGTCAACGTCGCCGCCGCGTTCGACGAGGCCGTGGGTCTCGACGGCGTGGTGCTCACCAAGATCGACGGCGACGCGCGCGGTGGCGCGGCGTTGTCGGTGAAGGAGGTGGTCGGCAAGCCGATCCTCTTCGTGGGCACGGGGGAGAAGGTCGAGGACTTCGAGGCCTTCCACCCGGACCGGATGGCCAGTCGCATCCTCGGGATGGGCGACGTGCTCACGCTGATCGAGAAAGCGGAGGAGGCTTTCGACGAGGGGGCGGCGGCGAAGGCCCAGGAGCAGCTCCAGAAGGGCCAGTTCACGCTCGAGGACTTCCTTGACCAGATGCGCCAGGTCAAGAAGATGGGACCGATCGGCAACCTCCTGAGGATGATGCCGGGCATGCCCAAGGAGCTTCGTCAAGCCGAGGTGGGCGAGGGTGAGCTCGCGCGCATCGAGGCGATCATCTGCTCGATGACGCCGACCGAGCGGCGCGATCCGGCGCTGATCAACGGCTCGCGGCGCGTTCGCATCGCCCGCGGCAGCGGAACGACGACCTCCGAGGTCAACGCGCTGCTCAAGCAGTTCAAGATGGTCCAGCAGATGATGCGCTCGATGGCGGGCGGCAAGCGTCCCAAGCTCAAGGGCCTCGCCGGGATGGACCTCAGCGAGCTCACCGGGGGTCACTAGGTCTTCCGGAGGCGGCATCGAGGCGGCTCCTCCGCTAGCCTTGCCTGTCCCCGTAGCACCGAGAGGAATCGTTGCCGTGGCAGTGAAGATCCGCCTCATGCGGGTGGGCAAGAAGAAGCAGCCGTCGTACCGGGTCGTCGTGGCCGACGGCCGGTCGCCGCGCGATGGGCGCTACATCGAGATCCTCGGCCAGTACCGGCCGCGTGAGGAGCCCTCCGCGTTCACGGTCGCCGACGAGAAGGTTCTCGCCTGGCTCCGCCAGGGCGCGCAGCCGAGCGAGCAGGTGCACCGCCTGCTCGTCGGCGCCGGGATCTGGGAGCGCTACGAGTCGGATCGCTCGACGCAGTCGAAGGCGGTCCGGACCGCAGCCGCGAAGGCCAAGGGCGCCGAGGTCGCCCGGGCCGAGCGCGAGGAGAAGGCGAAGGTCGAGGCGGAAGCAGCCGCCGCGCAGGCGAAGGCCGACGCAGAGGCGCAAGCCGCGAGCGAGGCTGCGGCGGCCGAGCAGAGCGAGACCGGCGCCGAGGACCAGTCGTGAGCGACGACGACTACGACGACGACTACGACGACGACTACGACGACGAGGTCGCGGGCGAGGGCAACCGGGTGCTCGGCGGACGTGCGAAGGCCGTCGTGGAGCACGTGACGCGGGCGATCGCGGACGAGCCCGAGGCGATCGAGGTCGACGTCGTCGAGCGGCGCGACGAGGTGATGCTCCTCGTGCACGCCGACCAGTCCGACATGGGTCGTCTGATCGGCAAGCGGGGCCGCGTCATCCAGGCGCTCCGCCAGGTGACCCGGGCCGCGGGCGCGGCCGAGGGGATCAAGGCCTCCGTCGACATCGTCGAGTAGCGACCGGTGAGCGCGCCGGCGCACCTCGAGGTCGGCCGGATCGGACGGGCGCACGGCCTGCACGGGGAGGTGAGCGTCACGCTCACGACCAATCGCGAGGAGCGCGTCGCCCCTGGCGCGACGCTGCACGCGGCCGACCGTGACCTCGTCGTCGCTTCGTCCCGGCGGCACCAACGACGATGGCTAGTGCGGTTCGAGGGCGTCGACGACCGCGATGCTGCCGAGGCGCTGCGGGGCGAGGTGCTCACCGCTGAGCCTCTCCCGAGCGAGGAGGGAGAGCTGTGGGTGCACGAGCTCGTGGGCGCGACCGTCGCCGACCGTTCGGGCACCACGCTCGGCACGGTCGTCGCGGTGGAGGCGAACCCTGCGAGTGACCTCCTCGTGCTCGCCCCGGTCGGGGGAGGCAGCGACCTGCTCGTCCCGATGGCGTTCGTGGTGCATCACGGGCACGGGCGGGTGGTGGTGGACGTGCCCGAAGGGCTCTTCGACCTGAACTCGTAAAAGGAACGGCATGCGCATCGACGTCTTCACGATCTTCCCGGAGTACCTCGAGGGTCCGCTCGGCGTGTCGCTGATCGGCCGGGCGCGAACCGATGGGCTGATCGATGTGCGTCTGCACGATCCGCGCGAGCACGCGACCGACCGTCACCGCAGCATCGACGACGCTCCGTTCGGTGGTGGCGCGGGGATGGTGATGATGCCCGAGCCCCTCTTCGCGGCGGTGGAGGCCGAGACCCCGCCGCGCCCGCTGTTGCTGCTCGGTGCCGGTGGCCGCCCGTTCGACCAGGCCTTCGCGCGGGAGCTGGCGGCCGGTGACGGGTTCTCGCTGCTGTGCGGGCGCTACGAGGGCGTCGACCAGCGCGTCGCCGAGCACCTCTGCGACGGGGAGCTGAGCGTGGGCGACGTCGTGCTCGCCGGTGGGGAGGCCGCCGCCTTGGTGGTGATCGAGGCGGTCGGGAGGCTCGTCCCCGGGGTCATGGGCAACGAGGCCTCGGGATCCGAGGAGTCCTTCAGCGAAGGGTTGCTCGAATACCCCCAGTACACGCGCCCGGCCGAGTTCCGAGGCTGGGCGGTACCGGAGGTGCTGCGTTCGGGTGACCATGCCCGGGTCGCTCGCTGGCGCCGAGCGGCAGCGCTGCGCCGAACGCTCGCGCTCCGTCCCGACCTCCTCGGCGGGCGCGCACTCACCGCCGACCAGCAGGCGGCGCTCGACGAGTTCGAAGCCCAGCACGAGTCGCCCTGAGACGGGCCCTCCGCTAACATCGTTGGTCGCTCCGAACCCCGAGCCGAGGACCACCCGCGCCATGAACCGCACCGATCTCGTCGACCGCGCCTCGCTTCGCGACGACGTTCCGCCCTTCGCTCCCGGCGACACCCTCAAGGTGCACGTCCGCGTGGTAGAGGGGAACCGGGAGCGCGTGCAGGTCTTCCAGGGCCTGGTCATCCGACGTCACGGCTCGGGCTTGCGCGAGACGTTCACGGTCCGCAAGGTGAGCTTCGGGGTGGGAGTTGAGCGGACGTTCCCGGTCCACTCGCCGATCATCGCCAAGATCGAGGTCGCGACCCTGGGTGACGTCCGCCGCGCCAAGCTCTACTACCTGCGCGACCGCATCGGGAAGGCCGCGAAGGTCAAGGAGAGGCGCGTTCAGTAGAACTCGGGGGGCATAGACTGCGGGATGTGAGGAAGCCCTCTCCCGGAGTCCGCTGGTGAGCGCCGAGGACCTCGAGCGCTACGAGACCGAGATCGAGCTCCAGCTCTACAAGGAGTACCGCGACGTCCTGCCGATGTTCGCGTACGTCGTGGAGACCGAGCGTCGCTTCTATCTGGCCAACGACGTGAAGATGGTTCCGCACAGTGAGGGTGGGCGCGTCTACTTCGAGCTCGAGCTGCGCGACGCCTGGGTCTGGGACATGTACCGGCCCGCGCGATTCGTCACCAACGTGAAGGTCGTGACGTTCAAGGACGTCAACGTCGAGGAGCTGGCCGGCAAGGAGCTGTAGCGAAGGAGCGCACCATGAGCGGCCACGGACGGCCGGATCCGCGACGCAGCCTCGGGCAGCGAGGCGAGACGTTGGTCGCGCAGTGGTACGAGCGGCGCGGGTACACGGTGCTCGACCGGAACTGGCGTTGCCGCGACGGGGAGATCGACCTCGTGCTCGCGGTCGGTCGCGTTCTCGTCTTCTGCGAGGTGAAGACCCGCACGAGCACGGCGTTCGGGACGCCGGCCGAAGCCGTGACGCTGCGCAAGCAAGCACGGCTGCGGCGTCTGGCTTCTCGTTGGCTCGACACTCATCCGGGCCGCGCGCGCTCGCTGCGCTTCGACGTCGCATCCGTGATCGCGCAGAGGGGTGGACCGGCGATCGTCGAGGTGCTCGAAGCCGCGTTCTAGCCCCGAGCGCGTCGGCGCTGCTCGCGGTGCCAGCAGCCCGAGTGCCAGTGCCTACGGAGCTCGGGCGCGTCGATGGGCACGACGACCTCGTGGCCGAGCCCCCTGCCGATCTCGTGATCGCAGCCCGGGCAGCGGTATGCCTTCACCGCTTCGTAGGGCTGGACGTGGCGGACAGCCACCTCGGTGTCGAGCGGGAGCTCGTTCATCCGCCGAAGCTTGCCCATGCGAGCAGCGCGGCGATCACGACGAACGCGGCGGCGACGAGCGCCACGTCCGCGGCGCGGCGGCGGCGCCCCCGGAAGGGGTTGAAGCCCATCCGGGTACCGTACCCACGCCTCTCGTGTCTGCAGTCACGCGTTCGTGGTGAAGCGCGAGCCGCACTTCACCGGGGCAGGAGCGGGTCGGGGCGGGGTCAGCTCGGAGGCGGGGGAGTGGTGCTCGTGACCGCGCCTTCGCGGCTGGCCCGCACGGCATCCCAGTCGGGTGGCGTCACCCGTCGGACGAGGGTGTTGTGCGCCTCCCACTCGGCGCCGCAGGCGCTGCAGGTGAGCAGGAACGAGCCGCCCGAGTAGCCCATGGCCTCGATGGGCGTGGCGTCGTAGGGGCACCGCTGGATGTTCACACCGGGTGCATCGGCGTCACCCGCGCACAGCTGTAACTAGAGCGGCCAGACGAGGCCGTGGGCCCGGCTGGCGCCGCCGCCCCGGACGAGACCGGCGATGGCTCGGGCCACTTCGGCGGGGCCGAGGCCGGTGCGCCCGGCGATCTCGTCGGCGGTGGCCGGCTCGCCGTGCAGGCAGCGATGGATCGCCCGCTCCTCCGGCGTGGCCCCGGGCGCGCCGCCTCCCTTCGGTCCCCGGCGGCTTGCCCCGGTGAGCCCGAGTGCCTCCAGCACGTCGGCGGGCTCCAGCATCGGGTGGGCCTCACCGAGTCGGAGCAGGTCGTTGCAGCCGGCCGCCGCGCCGTTGCGGCGGGAACCCGGCATCGCGAGCACGTGGCGGCCGTACTCGAGCGCGGCCCTCGCGGTGATGCGCGCACCGCCGGTGATCGTCGCCTCGACCACCGCGGTGACGTCGCCGAGTGCCGCGATGACCCGGTTCCGGATCGGAAAGCGCTCGCGGCTCGGACCGGTGCCGTACCGCTGCTCGGTGACCAGCAGACCTTGGCCGCGCACGCGCTCGTGGAGCGCGACGTGCCGGCGCGGGTACACCACATCGAGCCCGGTGGCGATGACGCCGATGACCGCGCCGCCCGCGTCGAGCGCGCCCTCGTGCACCGCTCCGTCGATCCCGATCGCCAAGCCGCTGACCACCACCACCCCGGCGTCGGCCAACGCCGACCCGAGCTCGCGTGCGTCGACGAGCCCCTGCGGTGATGCCGCGCGTGTCCCCACGACCGCGACCCGGGGTCGCTCGAAGACGTCGGGGCGATCGCCCTCGCTCAACAGCGCGGCCGGACGGTCGGGGATGCCTTCCTCGATCGGGTAGTTGGGATGACCGGTCCAGCACACCCGCGTGCGTCGCGTCGCGAGCACCTTCGCGGCCGCGGCCGTATCCAGCGCGCGGGCCCAGCTTCCGGCCAGGTCCGCGGGGTCGGCGCAGCGGAGGCCCTCGAGTGCCTCCCCGGCCCGGCCCGCGCCGACCGCGGCCGCAGCCGCGTCCGGTTCGGGCCATCGCTCGAGCAGGCGGCGCAGGCGAGTGGGCGTCATGGCTGGCAGGTGCACGAGGGCGGCGATTGCAATGTCGGGGCTCATGGCACGTCTTCGCGCATCGAGGCCGCGAGCACGATGTCGTCAGGCGACACGTCCTCGTCGCCGCGCAGGTCGGCAAGCGTGCGCGCCACGCGGCGGACGCGCGCGGCACCGCGCCCGGTGAGCATGTTGTCCTCGATCACGAACCGCCAGGCCTCGTCGGCCTCGGGCTCCAGGCGGACGAGGATCCCCAGTGCGCCCGCCGGAACGTGCGCGTTGCGACGCCAGGGCGTGCCGCGCAGGCGCCACTGCTGGCGGTGCACGGCGTCGAGGACCTGCCTGGCGGTCTCGGCCGACGTCTCGCCCGGGCCGTCGCCCGGGGTCGGCCCGGCGAGGCGGACGCGGAGGTCGAACCGGTCGAGCAGCGGGGCCGAGAGCCTCCGGCGGTAGCGAGCCTTGGCCTGGTCGCTGCAACGGCACGCCGGTCCGCCGAGGCCACACGGGCACGGGTTGGTGCAGGCGACCAGCACGAAGTCGGCGGGGAAGGTCAGGCTGCCCGCCTGGCGGGCGATGCGAACCACCCGCTCCTCGAGCGGCTGGCGCAGCGCGTCGAGCGCGGTCGGCGGGAACTCGCCGAGCTCGTCGAGGAACAGGATCCCGCGGTGGGCCAGTGTCACCTCCCCGGGGCGCAGCCGGCGGCTGCCCCCGCCGACGAGCGCGGGGGTGGTGGCGGTGTGGTGGGGCGCGCGGAACGGGCGGTGGGTGACGAGCCGATCGGGGGGTCGGCCGCCCGCGGCCGACTGGATGCGGGTGACGTCGAGGGCCTCGTCGGGCTCGAGTGGGGGCAGGATCGTCGACATCCGGCGGGCGAGCATGGTCTTGCCGGTGCCCGGCGGGCCGGCGAAGAGGAGGTGGTGCGCGCCTGCGGCCGCGGCGGCGAGCGCCATCCTGGCCTTGGGCAGCCCGCGCACTTCGGCGAGGTCGAGCGGGTCGGTGTCGAGGGGTTCCTCGGGAGGCGACGGCGGCTCGGGGTCGGGCCAGGGTTCTTCGCCGAGCAGGCACGCGTGGAGCTCGGCGAGCGTGCGCGCAGTGCGCACCTTCAGGCCGGTGACGAGCGCGGCCTCGGTCGCGTTCTCGGGGGGCACGACGACCGCGTCGGCCCCCGAGCGGTGGAGGGCGTCCGCGAGCACGAACGTGCCCGGCACCGCGCGGATCGAGCCGTCGAGGCCCAGCTCGCCGAGGACGCCGACGCCGTCGAGACGGTCGGCGGGCAGGTGATCCTCGGCGAGGAGCAGGCCGAGCGCGATGGCGAGCTCGAGACCGGCGCCGGTCTTGCGCAACGTCGCCGGGGCGAAGTTGACGGTGACCCGCTTGACGGGGAACTCGAGGTCGGACGAGAGCAGCGCGGCGCGCACGCGCTCGCGCGACTCGCGGCCGGTGGTGTCGGGCAGGCCGACGACGGTGTAGCCGGGCAAACCGCCCGAGACGTGCACCTCGACGCGCACGGGGTGACCGTCGACGCCGAGCAGGGTGGCGCTGCGCACCGAAGCGAGCACGGGACCTCCCGAGGATGACAGGGGACTCGGTGGGGAGGGCCGATTGGTCGTTGCGGGTCGGTTGCCGCGGCATCCTCGACGGCGTGCCGCGAGGGTACTTGGGGGGTGTGACACGCACGGCCCCGGCCCGCCGGTACCCTGAGGGGATGCCCTGGGACGTCGACGGTTACGTCGCGTCGCTCACCGCGTCGAGCCCGCACACGGTCGAGGCCTACGAGCGTGACGTGCGCCAGCTCGTCGCCTGGGCCGACCGCGGCGGCTGCGCGGAGCCGGCCCGCCTCGACCACACGACGCTGCGGCGATACCTCGCGTACCTCACGACGCGTGGGTTCTCGCGACGAACCGTCGCCCGCAAGGCCGCCGCGGTCCGGTCGTACCTGCGCTACCTGAAGCGCCACGGGGTGGTGGTCTCCGATCCGGCGCGGTCCCTGCGGGCACCGAAGGGCCCGGCCCGCCTCCCGCGCGTCCCGCGCTCCGCCGAGGCCGTGGCGCTCCTCGATGCTGCCGCGGCCCGGGCTGACGAGCCTGTCGCCGGGGGAGTGAACGAAACAGTCGCGCCCGGGGAAGAAGCGCCCGTGGAAGACGCGGTAGCGCGGGCGGTCGCGCTGCGTGACTTGGTGGTTCTGGAGCTCCTCTACGGCACCGGAATCCGGGTCTCGGAGCTCTGCGGGCTCGGCCCGGCCGACTGCGACCTGCGGCGCCACACGCTCACGGTGCTTGGCAAGGGGGCCAAGGTTCGCCGGGTCCCGCTGGGCGCACCGGCCGCGGATGCCCTCGCCGCCTGGCTCCGGGCCGGCCGTCCGGTGCTCGCGACTCCCGAGAGTCCGCCCGACGCGGTGCTGCTCAACCGGCGGGGCCGGCGGCTCTCGCCCCGGGACGCCCGGCGTGTCCTGGAACGCCACCCGCTGCCCGATGGGCGCACCTTGCACCCACATGCCCTTAGACACGCCTACGCTACGCATCTGTTGGAAGGCGGAGCCGACCTGCGGACCGTGCAAGAGCTGCTCGGTCACGCCGACCTCGCGACCACGCAGATCTACACCCACCTCACCCGCGAACGCCTACGAGCCGTCTACGAGGCCACTCATCCCCGTGCCTGACGAAATCACGACGACCACGGTGAACATCGACGCGGCCGAGGTCGTCGCCGCCCTGTGGCAGCAGTACAAGGACGACGGCACCACCGAGGTGCGCGAGCTGCTGATCCTGCACTACTCGCCGCTGGTGAAGTTCGTGGCCGGTCGTGTCGCGGTCGGGCTCCCGCAGAGCATCGAGCAGGCCGACCTCGTGTCGTACGGGATCTTCGGGCTGATCGACGCGATCGACAAGTTCGACCCGGCGCGCGGCTTCAAGTTCGAGACGTACGCGATCAGCCGCATCAAGGGCGCGATCATCGACGAGCTGCGCTCGATCGACTGGGTGCCGCGCTCGGTGCGCTCGAAGGCCCGCTCGATCGAGAGCGCGTACTCCAAGCTCGAGAACGAGCTGAAGCGGACCCCCGAGGACAAGGAGGTCGCGCGGGAGCTCGGCGTCAGCGAGCAGGAGCTCAGCCAGTCGCTCAGCCAGATCAGCTTCGTCGGCGTGGTGGCGCTCGACGAGCTGCTCAGCGCGGGAGATCGCGGCAGCGGCACCACCGTGGGCGACACGGTGGCCGACCGGGTGAACGACCCGGTCGCGGCGTTCGAGGTCGACGAGATGAAGCACCTGCTCGCCGACGCGATCAACCGGATGCCCGATCGCGAGCGCCTCGTGCTCACGCTCTACTACTACGAGGGCCTCACGCTGGCCGAGATCGGCGACGTCCTCGGGGTCACGGAGAGCCGGGTGTGCCAGATCCACACCAAGGCGATCCTGCAGCTGCGCTCGCGCCTCGCAGAGCCGGCGTAGAGCTCTCGTTCCGCTCGTGCCCCTGGCGCGTGTCGCACCCTCGGGGTAGGGTCGCCCGCAGCTTCCTCCACGGCTTCCCCCTCCCGCGCCCGTCCTCCTGCCGGGAGTCGCCATGGAGCACCGTGCCCCGCTTCGCCTCGCCGTCGCGATCCTCGTCGCGATCCTCGTCGCGATCCTCGTCGTCTTGCCGCCGCCCGCACGCGCCGTGGTCGGTCCCTGGATCCGTCCCGTCGACGGCGTCGTCGTCCGACCCTTCGTCGCGCCCGTCGCCCGATATGGCGCCGGTCATCGGGGCGCCGACCTGGCTGCGCCGCCCGGCACTCCGATACGCGCCGCGAACGAGGGCGTCGTCGCGTTCGCCGGGTCGGTCGCCGGGTCGCTGCATGTCGTCATCGCACACTCGGGCGGTCTGCGCACCTCGTACTCGTTCCTCCTGCGTGTCGACGTGCGCCGGGGGGACGGCGTCACTCGCGGGCAGGTCCTCGGCGCGACCGGCGGCTCGGGCAACGAGCACGGCCCGGAGGTGCTGCACTTCGGGTTGCGGGTGGGCGACCGGTACGTCGACCCGATGGCGCTGTTCGCGCCCGCGGATCTCTCGCGGCTGATCCGCCTGGCACCCGTGGCATCGTCGGCGCAGGAGGGCTTCGACCCGCCCGCGCTCGAGCAGCGCGCGCTCGCGGCCTCGTTGCACCTGCCGGCCGCGCCGCTCCTCGGCGGGGACTCCGACGGCGCCGGCAGCGAGTGGTCGCTGTTGGCCGGCGTGGCCTCGGGGATGGTGGGCGGCGCCGCCGATCTCGTCGTACCCGCCGGCCGGGCCGGGTGGCGCCTGCTCCGGGGCACGCCCCTGGGCGCGGCCGCCGACGACACCCTATCGGTGTCACGACGGCTGATCGCCTGGGCCCGGTCGCGTGCGGAGTGCAGCGCCGACACGGCCGCTGGTCCCGACGGTGGCGGGTCGGGCCATGCCCTCCTCGCCGTGGGTGGCGTCAACAGCTCGACGGATCGCGCGACCGGATCCACCTTCGGGCTCGACTGGCGGTCGCTCGGCTATCGCGACGACGAGGTCCACTGGTTCTCGTACGCAGCCGGTGGCGGCCCGTACCGAGTACGCGACACGTGGGGCGACCTGCTGCTCCAGGCGCTCGCGCTCCGAGAACAGCTGCGGGAGCGGCAGCGGGCGGAGCCGGGGCGCGAGGTCGACCTGGTCGCGCACTCGCAGGGTGGCGTCGTCGTCGGCGCGTTCCTGCAGCTCGTGTACGACCCCGGCGACCCGACGCTTCCACCGCTCGGCAACGTGGTGACGCTCGCGTCGCCGCACCAGGGTGCGCCGATCGCCACCGTGACGCGCTGGCTGCGGTCCACTGCCGAGGGTCGCGCGGCGCTGCGCGCGATTCGGGACCTCTCCGGCGACACGGTGCCCCCCGCCGACAGCCCGGCGGTCCGCCAGCTCGCGGAGGCCTCGCCGCTGCTGCGGTCGCTGTGGGACCACCGGCTTCCCGACCACGTCGATGTCACCACCATCGGCGGCACCGACGACCTGATCGTGCCGGCCGACCACACCGGTGTTCCCGGTGCGACCGAGGTGACGGTGAACCCGCGTGGGCTCGGCGACCACGCGGGGATCGTCGCCGACGAGCGGGCGATGGCCGCCGTGCGTCTGACCATCGAGCAACGTCCGCCTCCGTGCGTCGGCTGGCTCGACGGCATCCGGGGCGCGGTGCAGCCGGTGATCGTCAGTCGCCTCGAGCACACGGCCGGGCGGCTCGCCGATCGCGCGTCGCGGCTGGCGCGCTCCCTCGATCGGAACCCGACCCTCGAAGGACACGGAGGTTCTCGATGAGCTTCTGGACGGCAACCTCGCACAGGCGTTCCCGGCGACGTCGCTCGCGGGCTCGCCGGGCCCGGTGGCTCGCCGGCATCGGCGCGGTGCTGGTGGTCGGCGCCGTGTCCGTCGCGGTCGCCGTCCCTCGTGGCGGCGAGGCCGCGTCGACGCGCCGCGACCGATCGGTGAACACGGCCCGACCTGCCCCGCCAGCCCGGTTCGTGGGGAAGGCGTGGGCGCACACCGCGCTCGACGAGCCTCAGGGCGTGCTGGTCGACGGGACCACCGCCGCCCTCCTGGGCAGTCGCTCGGTCACCCTGCTCGACGGGCGCGATGGCGCGGTGCACTGGCAGGCACCGGTCGACGCGCCGAACCCCTGGTGGGCGCTCGACCGCGACACGGTGCTCGTGAGCACCGAGGCCGGGTTCGTCGCGCTCGACCGCGCCACGGGGGACCTCCGGTGGCGGGCGAGCGCGTCCGAGGCTTCCGGACCGGTCGGTCTGGTCGACCCGCCCGACGCCGACCCGTTGGCCCTGGTCACCACCACGGCCGGCGGGATCGCGGGCCTCGACGCGGCGACGGGCGCGACGCGCTGGTCCGGGCGGCTCCCGGGCTCGCCGCGGGGCCTGCTCGCCACCGATGACGCCTCGGGCACCGTCGCGCTCGTGAGCAGCGCAGCCGACACCCGGCTACGCGTCCTCGATGCCCGCAGCGGCGCGCCGGCATGGGAGACGCCGGTGGGCGCGCGCGCCGGCTCGCCGCTCGTCACCGACGGCACCGTCGTGCTCGGCGCGGCCCACCTCGAGCTGGCCGGCGAGGTCACGGCCTACGAGCTGGCGGACGGCGCGCCCCGGTGGTCCGCGCCTTCGCTCGGGGCGTTCCAGCCCGGTCTCGTCCCCACCCGGGCCGGCGATGCCGTCTACGTGGTCGACGAGCTCGGCGAGGTGGTCGCGCTCGACGCCGCGACGGGCGCCCCCCGCTGGCGCCGCGACCTGGAGGAGGCAGTGGTCATGGGCGGTCCGGTCGTGGTCGGCGACACGGTGGTGGTCACCGACTACGCGCGGGAGGTCGTGGTGCTCGACCGGGCGAGCGGCCGGGTCCGGGCCCGTCCGCTCGCCGGTGGGGTGCCGATCGCGCTCGCCGGGACCGACCGGTTGGTCCTCGTGGCCCAACGGCTCGTCACCGACGGCCAGCTCAGCGCGTTTCGTCCCCACGAGCTCTCCCAGCCCTGAGCTGGACGGCTCGGAGCCAAGAAGGTCGCCTCCGCTACACTGCCCGCCGACCCGAGCGCTCGCGCCCGGGATCTCGCACGCCCGTCATCCAACGGTCGCCGCCGGGTCAGAACCCGACCGGCGCAGCACGGGCGGAGGACACAACCGAAGGAAGGAACACTCGCGTGGCTGTCGTCACCATGAAGCAGCTGCTGGAGGCCGGGGTCCATTTCGGCCATCAGACGCGTCGTTGGAACCCGAAGATGCGCAGGTTCATCTTCGGGGAGCGCAACGGCATCTACGTCATCGACCTCCAGCAGACCCTTGGCCGCATCGATACCGCCTACCGCTTCGTCCGCCAGACGGTCGAGGACGGCGGGACCGTCCTGTTCGTCGGCACCAAGAAGCAGGCCCAGGAGCCGATCCGCAAGCAGGCGGAGCGCTGCGGCATGCCGTACGTGAACTACCGCTGGCTCGGCGGGATGCTCACGAACTTCTCCACCGTGCACAAGCGCGTCGCGAAGCTGCGCGAGATGGAGCGCCAGGTCGCGACGGGCGAGACCGACCAGATGATCAAGAAGGAAGGTCTCAAGATCAAGCGCGAGGTGGTGAAGCTCGACCGGAACCTCGGCGGCATCCGCAACCTCGAGCGGCTTCCGAGCGCGGTCTTCGTGATCGACACCGGCAAGGAGCACATCGCGGTCACCGAGGCCAACCGGCTCGGCATCCCGGTCGTCGCGGTGGTCGACACCAACTGCGACCCCGACGTCATCACGTACCCGATCCCTGGCAACGACGACGCGACCCGGTCGGCGAACCTGCTGTGCCGGGTCATCGCCGACGCAGCCGACGAGGGCCGGCACCTCGCGCAAGAGAAGGGCGCGCGCCCGGGCACGAAGGCCGAAGCCGCCCCGGCCGCCGAGCTCAGCCCCGAGGAGCAGCGCGCCCGTTCCGAGCAGCAGGCCAAGGCCCGGGAGGAGGCCGCGGCGGCCCAGGCCGCACGCGAGCAACGGCTCGCCGAGGCCAAGGCCAAGGCCGCGGACGAGCAGGCGGCCTCGCCGGATGCCGCGACCGAGGCCGTCGCCGAAGCGGCAGCCGACGCACCCGCGGCGGCTGCCCCGACGAACGACGAGGGTGAGCCCACGAATGGCTGAGGTGTCCGCGAAAGAGGTCGCGGCGCTCCGGAAGCAGACCGGCGCCGGGATGATGGACTGCAAGCGCGCGCTGGAGGAGTCCGGAGGAGACCTCGAGGCGGCGAAGGACTGGCTCCGCAAGAAGGGACTTTCCGGTGCTGCGAAGCGGGAGGGTCGTGAGGCCGACGAAGGCGCGATCGACGTCGTGGTCGACGGGAGGGTCGCCGCCCTCGTCGAGGTCAACTGCGAGACCGACTTCGTCGCCAAGGGCGACGACTTCAAGGCCGTCGTCGGCCAGTTCGCAGCGCAGGTCGCCGCGTCGGGGGACACCGATGTGAGCTCCCAACCGTTCGGCGAGAGCACCGTCGCCGAGGAGATCACGCAGCTGGGATCGAAGCTCGGCGAGAAGATGCAGCTCGGCCGGGTGATCCGCTACGAGACCGACGGCGGCCTCCTCGACGGCTACAAGCACGTGCAGAACAACCGTGGCGTGATCGGCGTGCTCGTCGAGCTCGACGGCGTCGACCCGTCCGACGAGAAGGCCCAGACGGTGGCGCACGACATCGCGCTCCACATCGCGAGCGCCGCGCCGCGCTATGTAAGTCGCGACGACGTGCCGGCCGACGCCATCGAGAAGGAGCGGGTGGTCCTCACCGAGCTCACCCGCAACGAGGGCAAGCCCGAGAACGCGATAGAGAGGATCGTCGAGGGACGGCTCAACGGGTTCTACAGGGACTACGTGCTCCTCGAGCAGGGCTTCGTGCGCGAGCCGAAGACGACCGTTGCGATGCTGGTCGAGGGTCTCGGTGCCGGCGCAGCCGTGAAGCGCTTCGCCCGGGTGAAGATCGGGGAGGAGTAAAAGGTTGCCGGCCCGGTGGAAGCGGGTGGTGCTGAAGCTCTCGGGCGAGGTCTTCGCCGACACCTCGATCGGCTTCGGCATCGACGCCGAGATCGTGCACCGGATCGCCGAGGAGCTCGCCGCCGCACGGCGCGACCTCGCGATCGAGATCGCGGTCGTCGTCGGCGGCGGCAACATCTTCCGGGGCATGACCGGCGCGACGCGGGGCATGGACCGCGCCCGCGCCGACTACATGGGCATGCTCGCGACGGTCATCAACGCGCTCGCGTTGCAGGACGCGCTCGAGAAGGTCGGCCAACCGACCCGGGTGCAGACCGCGATCACGATGGCTCAGGTCGCGGAGCCGTACGTCCCCCTGCGCGCCCTGCGCCACCTCGAGAAGGGCCGGGTCGTGGTGTTCGCTGCGGGTACCGGCAACCCGTACTTCACCACCGACACCACTGCGGCTCTGCGTGGCGCGGAGATCGGGGCGGAGGCGATCCTGAAGGGCACGCACTCCGGGGTCGACGGGGTCTACAGCGCCGACCCGCGCCTCGACCCGACCGCCGTGAAGCTGACGGAGGTCAGCCACTTCGAGGTCATCGAGCGGGGGCTCAAGGTGATGGACTCGACGGCCATCACCTTCTGCATGGACAACGCACTGTCGATCGTCGTGTTCGACGTCTCCGCGCCGGGCAACATCACGCGGGCGCTCGTCGGCGAGCCGATCGGCACCTTGGTGAGCACGAGGGAGGACTGAGGTGGCGACGGTGTCGGAGATCACGGCGGACTGCCGAGACAAGATGCGCAAGGCCGTTGTCCACCTCCAGGAGGAGTTTTCGGGCGTCCGTACCGGTCGGGCCACGCCGGCGCTCGTCGAGAAGCTGCGGGTCGACTACTACGGCAGCGAGGTCCCGCTCCAGCAGCTCGCGGGGTTCTCGGTGCCCGAGCCGCGCGTGCTCGTGATCCAGCCGTACGACAAGAGCGCGATCGGTGCGATCGAGAAGGCGATCCAGCAGAGCGACCTCGGGATCAACCCGGGCAACGACGGCCACGTGGTGCGCCTTGCGTTCCCGACGCTCACCGAGGAGCGGCGCAAGGAGCTGGTGAAGGTCGTCAAGCACCGCGCCGAGGAGGGCCGGGTGGCGGTCCGCAACGTCCGCCGCCATGCGCGCCACGAGCTCGAAGCGCTCGAAAAGGGCGGTGAGATTTCCCGCGACGAGCTCGACCGGGTCGAGAAGGACCTGGAGAAGGCCACCCACGAGGTCGTGGCGGAGATCGACGCGATGCTGGCCCACAAGGAGCAGGAGCTGCTCGAGGTCTGAGTCCCTGCGGGGTCGAGACGGGGTCCGGGCCGAGGCCGCGGCGCCCGTCTAGCCTGGCCTCGACGGGCGATCGGGGGGGTGTTGGCGTGACCGACCGTCACGACGAGTACGACGCACAGGACGACGCACAGGACGAGCCGCGCGAGGCGGTGCCGCCCCGCGGTCCGGGGGAGGGTGTGCGGATCCTCGGGGCCGAGGAGGCGCAGGCCGCGCTCGACGCGGGCTCGGTCGCGCGCCGGCTCGGTGACGAGGAGACGCGCTTCGGCGACGTCCCGCCGCGGCCCGATCCGTCGGTCCGACCGGCGGCCCGCTTCCCGCGCCCGTCCGACGAGCCGCTGCCCGAGGTGGAGCCCCGTCACGGCGACGCAAGCGGCTTCGTCGAACCGATGCCCGCGGGAGGCGCGGCGGTCGAGCCGGAGCTCCCGGAGGCGACCCCCTACGAGCCGCTGCCCGAGGTGTCGGGTGCACCGGAGCTGCCGCACTGGACCGAACCCCCGACCGGGGAGATGCCGATCATCCTTCCGGAGGCCGAGTCGGGGGAGGGCCTCGAGGACGAGGACGGCGCCCTCGCCGCGGCCGCGAGCACCTCGCCCCGGTTCCGCACGGGAATGGGTGACTGGACCGACGGCGATTTCGAGCCCATCGAGACCCTCGGCGACGAGGGCACCGACGTGGGCGCGCTGCGTTCGCCACCCGAGGACTACGACACCGTGTTCGAGCGCGAGGTGGAGGCGCGCCGGCACCGCACCCCCGGCCGACGGGCCGGTGGTGGCGGGGGCGGGGCCCGCCGCCCGCCGACCGAAGAGGCCCAGCCCGCCGCCCAGGCCGACCTCGCGACCCGGGTCATCACCGGCATCGGGATCGCGGTGCTCGCGCTCGTGTGCCTGAAGTACGGCCGCAGCTCCACGATGGTGCTCGCGACCGCGATCATCGGGGTCGCCGCGTTCGAGTTCTTCCAGGCGCTGCACCGGCGCGGCTTCCGGCCCGCCACCTTGGTCGCGATCCTGGGCTGCGTCGCGGTGACGCCGATCGCGTACGACCGCGGCGAGTTCGCGTTCGGCTTCGTGCTGGCGCTCGTGACCGTGTTCAGCCTGCTGTGGTACCTCCTCGAGGTGGTGCATTCCCGCCCGATCGTCAACGCCGCGGTCACCGTCTTCGGGTTCGCGTACGTCGGCATCCTCGGTGGCTTTGCCGGGCTGTTGCTCGCGTTCGAAGACGGCGTCGGCCTGATCCTCGGCGCCGCGATCTGCGTGGTCGGCTACGACGTGGTCGGATACCTGATCGGGTCGCAGTTCGGCAAGACGCGGTTGGCGCCGTCGGTCTCACCGAACAAGACCTTCGAGGGTCTGATCGGCGGCATGGTCGCCTCGATCGCGCTCGCCCTGTTGGTGGTCAAGTGGATCGCCCCGTGGGGAGGCTTTCGCGAAACACTGGCACTTGGGTTCACGATCGCGGTGATGGCACCACTCGGCGACCTCTGCGAGTCGATGCTCAAGCGCGACTTGGGCATCAAGGACTTCGGATCGGTGCTGCCCGGCCATGGCGGCCTGATGGACCGTTTCGACGCGCTGCTCTTCTGCCTGCCGGCGACGTACTACCTCGCCCGGGCGCTCGACATCATCGGGTGATGACGGGCACGACCGGCCTGTTCCGATGAGGGGTCCCGATCCCCGGCGCCGCGTCGTCCTGCTCGGCTCGACAGGCTCGATCGGCACGCAGGCCATCGAGGTGATCGCGGCGCATCCCGACGACTACGAGGTGGTGGCTCTGGCGGCCGGTCGCAACACCGAGCTCCTCGCCGAGCAGGCCGCCGCCTTGGGTGTTCCCCGGGATCGAGCGGTGTGTGCAGCGGGCGATCCAACGGCGCTCGCCGCGCTCGCGGCGCTGCCCGAGGCCGACGTGGTCCTCAACGCGGTGGTCGGCTTCGCCGGGCTTCCCGCGACCCTGGCCGCGCTGGAGCACGGCAAGCGCCTCGCACTCGCGAACAAGGAGAGCCTGATCGCCGGCGGACCGGTGGTCGCCAAGGTCCGCGCCGCGGGTGGCGGCGAGATCGTGCCCGTCGACTCCGAGCACTCCGCGGTGTACCAGGCACTGCGTGCCGGCCGGCCGAGCGAGGTCGCGAAGGTCGTGCTCACCGCAAGCGGCGGGCCGTTCCGTGGCCGCACCCGCGCCGAGCTCGCGACGGTGAGCGTGCAGGACGCGCTCACACACCCCACGTGGAACATGGGCCCGAAGATCACGATCGACTCGTCCACCCTGATGAACAAGGGCCTGGAGGTGATCGAGGCCCACGAGCTGTTCGGGATCGGCTTCGACGCGATCGAGGTGGTGGTGCACCCGCAGTCGGTGCTGCACGGGATGGTCGAGTTCTGCGACGGCGCGACCCTCGCGCAGTTGTCGATGCCCGACATGCGTCTGCCGATCGGCCTCGCCCTCGGCGCACCCGATCGGCTGCCGCAGGCGTTCGGGCCGGTCGACTGGGCGACGATCGGCGCGCTGAGCTTCGAGGCGCCCGACCTCGACGCCTTCCCCTGCCTTGCGCTGGCCTACGCCGCGGGCCGGGCCGGTGGGGGCGCCCCGGCCAGTCTGTCGGGGGCAAACGAGGTGGCCGTCGAAGCCTTCCTCGCCGGCCGGATCGCGTGGCTCGCGATCGCCGACGTGGTCGACCAGGTGCTCCAGAGCGGCACCGGGAACGTCGAGAACACAGCAGACGTTCTGGAGGCAGACCGGGTCGCGCGCGAGCGGGCCCGGGTCGCCGTCGCCGAGAGAGAAGCTGCCTGAATGAAGGACCCCCTGGGGGACGCTGCGCCCGTCGAGACCCGAAAGGCCGTGAGCGGGATCCTGGTGATCGTCGCCTCGCTGGTGCTGCTGGTGGCGCTCCGGCCGTCGCTGCTCGTGACGGTCGCGATCATCGTGGGCCTGGTCGTGACGATCATGCTGCACGAGTGGGGCCACTACTACGCCGCCAAGAAGGCCGGGATGAAGGTCACCGAGTTCTTTCTCGGGTTCGGACCGCGCATCTGGTCGTTTCGGCGGGGCGAGACCGAGTACGGGATCAAGGCGATCCCCGCGGGCGGTTACGTGCGCATCATCGGGATGACCAACCTCGAGGCGGTCGATCCCGCCGACGAGGCGCGCACCTACCGGCAGTCGACCACCCCCAAGAAGCTGACGGTCGTGCTCGCGGGCATCGCCGTGAACCTGGTGCTCGTGTTGGTGCTCACGTACACGATCTTGGTGGTGCGCGGCCGCGAGTCGCTCTCGACCCAGGTCGACAGGGTGACCGCGGGCTCCCCGGCCCGTGCCGCCGGGATTCGCGCCGACGACCGGATCGTGTCGATCGACGGCACCCCGGTCGGGGACTGGGAGACCCTCAGCGAGCTCGTCCGGCCCAACGCGGGAACCGCCCTCACGGTGGTGGTGCTTCGAGACGGCCGTGAGGTGCCGATCTCGGTCACACCCGAGATGGTCGAGGGGGCCGGACGGATCGGTGTCACCTCACGGATCGTCAGCGATCCGGAGTCGCCGATCACCGCCCTTCCGAAGTCGTTCGCAGTGCTCGTCGAGGGCACCAAGCAGGTCGCGGAGGTGCTCGGCCGCATCTTCAGCCCGAGCGGACTCGAGAGGTACGGCAAGACCGTCACGAATACCAAGGGAGGCTTCACCGGACAGGAACGGCCCCGGTCTGTCATCGGCATCGTCGCCGAGGGCGACGACATCGTCCGCGGCGACTTCGTGGTCCTGCTCGGCCTCCTCGCGTCCATCAACCTGTTCCTCGCCCTGTTCAACGCGCTGCCACTGCCGCCGCTTGACGGCGGGCATGCGGCGATCGCGTGCTACGAGGGAATCGCCTCGAAGGTGACCCGACGCCGGGTGCGGGTCGACTATCGGCGGGTGATGCCCGTCGCGGCGATCGTCATGATGTTCTTGCTCATGTTCGGTCTCTCCGCTATGTACCTCGACATCCGCGGTCTCTAGGGCATTCTCCCCGCTCTTGCCACTCCGTCGCGGGCCGGCGCACCGTCCCGACAGATGCGCACGCTCGGGCACTCACCCGGTGGGTCCTAGGCTGAGGGTGTGACGTTCGAACGCCGGACGACCCGGCAAGTGGTGGTGGGGCGCCCGCCCGGGCCGAGCGTGGCCGTGGGGGGTGGCGCACCCGTGTCGGTGCAGTCGATGACCACCACCAAGACGGCCGACGTCGACGGCACGCTCAGCCAGATCTACGCGCTCGCCGGTGCCGGCTGCGACATCGTCCGCTGCACGTGCAACGAGGAGGAGGCGGCCGAGGGCCTGGCGCGGATCGTGCCTCGCTCGCCGGTGCCGGTCGTGGCCGACATCCACTTCCAGCACACCCTCGCGCTCGCGGCGATGGAGGCCGGGGTGCAGGCCCTTCGGCTCAACCCGGGCAACATCCGCAAGCCCGCGCACATCAAGGCCGTCGCCGCCGAGGCCAAGGACCGGGGCATCCCGATCCGCATCGGAGTGAACGCGGGCAGCCTCGACCCGGAGATCGCCGAGCGTCACGGCGGCGCGACCCCCGAGGCGCTCGTCGCGTCCGCCCAGCGCGAGCTCGCGTACTTCGCCGAGATCGGCTTCGACGACGTGAAGATCTCGGTGAAGGCCAGCAACGTGCGGTTGATGATCGACGCGTACCGCTTGCTGTCCGAGACCGTCGATCATCCGCTGCACCTCGGCGTCACCGAGGCCGGTCCGCCGCCCGCGGGACTGGTGAAGTCGACCGCGGGGATCGGGACGCTGCTGGCCGAGGGCATCGGCGACACGATCCGCTACTCGCTCACCGCCGATCCGGTCGAGGAGGTCCGCGCCGGTCGCACCCTGCTCGAGGCCCTCGGGCTGCGCGAGCGCAAGGGGCTCGACCTGATCGCGTGCCCGAGCTGCGGCAGGGCCGAGGTCGACGTGATCCAGGTCGCGAGCGCCGCCCAGGCCGCGTTGACCGATCGGAACATCCCGCTGCAGGTCGCGGTGATGGGCTGCGTCGTCAACGGCCCGGGCGAGGCGCGCGAAGCCGACCTCGGCATCGCGGCCGGTCGGGGCAAGGGCCACCTGTTCGTGAAGGGCCATGTGGTGCGAGTGGTGCCCGAGGCCGACATGGTCGACGCCCTGGTCGCGGAGGCCGAGCGGATCATGGAGGAGGGCGTCGACGCGGTGCTCGCGTCGGCCGACGCGGGTGCGGAGGCGGAGGCGGAGGCGACTCGGCTGGAGCTGCTCGCGACGCAGGGCGAAGACGTGAACCACGTGGAGGAGCACGTCGAGCGCATCCGCGAGATCACCGGCGACTGACCCGTCGGCCGACTCCCCGGCCCGGCCCCTCACCAGTCCCTCGCCGAGTTTGTACTCGCAGGAGCGCATACCGCTCCTTTCGCAACGAACCCGGGGCAGTCCCTCGGCGAGGGGTTGGGGTCAGCCGCGGGTGAGGCGGCGGTCGCGGCGCCGGGCCCGCCGGCCCCTCAGACGGGCCTCGTGCAGGCGCTCGGCGCGCAGCTCCTCGACCAAAGTGTCGCCGAGCGGGGTGAGCGCGTCGGTGCCCAGCACCCAGCCGAGCAGGAGGTCCGCGAGGTCCGGGTTGCGGGGGAGCACCGGCCCGTGGAGGTACGTGCCGATGAGCCGATCGGCCAGCACCCCGTCGACCGTCGCACCGTCCGATTCCGGTACCCCGTTGCCGTGTCCCACCGTCACCCGTCCGAGCGGGCCGACCCCCGGCCCGAGCCGGGTGCGACCGCCGTGGTTCTCGAAGCCGGTGAGCGTCCGGAGCCGCAACGACGGGTCGGGCTCCACCACCACCTCGCCGATGCAGCGCCCCTCACCGGCCCGGGTCTCGAGCTCGACGAGGCCGAGCCCGTCGAGCACGTCACCGTCACCGGCCGCGTAGCTCGTGCCGAGCAGCTGGAGCCCGGCGCACACCGCGAACACGACCGCCCCGCCGCCCCGGGCCCGGTCGAGCGCGGCGGACGACGCGCGCATCCCCGCTGCCGCCATCACTTGCGCGTCGTCCTCGCCGCCACCGAAGAGGTAGACGTCGAGCGAGTCGGGCAGGGGCTCGCCGGCCGCGACCTCCACGATCTCGGCCTCGACGCCGCGCCGCCGGCACCGCTCCACCAGGACGAGCGCGTTGCCGCGGTCGCCGTAGGTCCCGAGCAGATCCGGGTACACGAGCCCGATCCGCACCGGCGACTCGCGTGTCACCACGAACCCCGCGTCAGGTGCGTGAACTGCGTGTACGACGCGACGACGACCACCTCGCCGGGGAGGCCGTTCGCGGCGCGCAACGGGTCGCGCTCCACCACGTGCGAGACGTCGCCGTAGTCGAGCCTCACCGCGACGTCGAGCGCGCGCTCGCCGCTGGCGGCGACCGGTTTTCCGCGCAACAGCTCGTAAGGGACGTCGAACAGCCACGACGGGTCACGCCCGTCGGCGAGATGCGCGTTGACGGCCAGCACCACCGACGTGTCGGTGGGCGCGAGCCAGCGGAGCACCTCGGTCCAGCCGGCAGGGTTCTTTGCGAGCAGCACCCGCGCGTCGCGGCCGTCGGCGAGGCGACGGGTCGAGAAACGACCCGAGACCATCTCGAGGTCGCGGATCCCCGCGGCGGCCCGCTCGGCGTCGATCCCGAAGTGCGCGATCGCGGCGGTCAGTGCGAGCGCGGCGTTCATGCGGTTCCAGGCCCCGGGCAGCGCGAGGTCGAGGTCGATCCGGCCCTCGGGCGTGACCAGCACCTCACCGTCGAGCCGGTACGGCGCGTCGGGCTGGGCGAACCCGCACGCGCGGCAGGCGAACGTGTCGGCCGACCAGTCGAGCAGCGCGGCGCAGCGCGGGCAGGTGGCTGCGTCCGAACGCCAGGGCGCGCCGAGCGCGACCCAGGTGACGTCGGTCGCGGGCTCGACCGACCACACCACGTGAGGGTCGGACGCGTTCGCGACGACCGCGAGGTTCGGGTGTGACCCGCACACCTCGCGCCAGCGCACCGCGATCGAGCGCACCTCGCCGAAGCGGTCGAGCTGGTCGCGAGTCAGGTTGCCGAGCACGAGCAGCTCGGCCGCGAGCGGGTCGACGACGCGCGGCACCCACCGCTCGTCGACCTCGAGGACGGCGACGCGCGGCTCCGGGTCGCGGCCCAGCGCGGCGGCGAGCCCGGCCGGCATGTTGGCGCCGGTGTGGTTGCTCGTCACCGGGATCCCGGCGCTGCGCAGCGCCTCGGCGAGCAGCCGGGTCGTGGTCGTCTTGCCGTTCGTCGCGGACACGATCGCGCACCGCCGGCCACTGCCGACCTGTTCGAGCAGGTCGGGCGCGATCGCGAGCATCACCCGCCCGCTGACCTGCGTCCCCGCACCGCGTCCGGTGACCCGCGACGCCCAGCCCGCGGCGCGCCCGGCGCCGAGCGCGACCCTCGCTCGAAGACTCACCGCGGTGCCCGCTTGCACCAGTAGGCGTCGACCCGGTAGGGGATGGCGATCGTGTCGCGCCCGCGCGTCTCGGGGTGGGTTGCCAGGACCTGGCGGACCTCGGCCAGCACCGCGTCGCGCTCGGCGGC
>Ga0194128_10000273_pt1 | contig 95984 bp, 84 predicted proteins | sample TA2KigCa65mmetaG_FD_148650 | JGI IMG/M metagenome (GOLD analysis project Ga0194128, IMG submission 148650) | Freshwater microbial communities from Lake Tanganyika, Tanzania - TA2015037 Kigoma Deep Cast 65m | ecosystem: Environmental > Aquatic > Freshwater > Lake | place: Tanzania: Lake...
ACGCCGCGCGCGACCGGCGGCGCCGCGATGGCGCGCGGCGTGTGCGCCGTCTCGCGCGGCGCGGCCAGCACACCCAGGACGCCGACCGCCATCAGCGCCGCCATCACAGCGTAGGACGGCCCCCAGCCGATGCGCTCGGCCAGGATCAGCGGCGCCGCCCCGGCCACCACCATGGCGATGCGGTAGCCCCACTGGTACGCGGCGGCCATGGCGCCCTGGCGCGCCGTGTCGGCCACCTCGATGCGCCAGGCGTCCATGACGATGTCCTGGGTGGCGCCGGCGAACCCGACCATGACGGCCAGCGCCGCCATGGCGCCCAGGCCGCCGGCCGGGTCGAACCCGGCGATCAGCCACAGGCCCGCGATGACGACGCCCTGGCACGCCAGCATCCACGACCGGCGGTGACCGAGCAGGCGGCCGAGGATCGGCACGTGGGCGCGGTCGACCAGCGGCGCCCACAGGAACTTGAACGAGTAGGCCAGCGTTGCCAGGCTGAAGAAGCCGATGACGGCGAGGCTGGAGCCGGATTCGCGCAGCCACGCCGAGAGCGTGTCGAAGATCAGCAGGAACGGCAGGCCCGAGGCGAAGCCCAGCGCCAGCATGACGAGCGCGCGCCGCTCCAGATAGACGGCGATGCCGGGTCGGGGCGCGGTGGGCGCGCGGCTGGCCATTGGGCTGGCGGGCTCGGGCGGTGCGGTCCGGGCGGAGCTTCGCCCGATTCGCCCGCCACTTCAAGGCGAGGCGCCGCGTGGCGTGCCCGTCGGACATTGCCCAGGGCGCCGCGTCCGACCACACTAGGCACGCGATGAACGGAGACCGTGCCGTGCGAGCGATGATGGCCCTGATGCTGGCGGTGCTGGCCGTCCTGGCGGCGCCGGCCGACGCGCGCGCCGCGACCACCGCGCCGACCGCGCTGCCCTCGCTCGCGCCGATGATCAAGGCGGTGACGCCCGCCGTGGTCAACGTCGCGGTGAAGGTGCGGGTCCAGGCGGCCGATCACCCGCTGTTCGCCAACCCCCTGTTACGCGATCCACTGTTCCGCAACTTCTTCGACGTGCCGGGCCTGCGCCGCAACAAGGAGACGGTCAGCGCCGGATCGGGCGTCATCATCGACGCCGAACGCGGCCTGGCGGTGACCAACTTCCACGTCATCGCCAACGCCGAGGCGATCGAGATCACCCTGCGCGATCGCCGCGTGCTCGAGGCGCGTCTCGTGGGCGCCGACCCGGAGACCGACATCGCCCTTTTGGAAATCCCGGCCAGGAACCTGACCGCGATCGGGCTCGGCGATTCCGACGCGCTCGAGGTGGGCGACTTCGTGGTCGCCATCGGCAACCCGTTCGGCATCGGCCAGACCGTGACGCTCGGCATCGTCAGCGCGCTGGGGCGCGGGCTGGGCATCGAGGCGTACGAGGACTTCATCCAGACCGATGCCTCGATCAACCCGGGCAACTCGGGCGGCGCCCTGGTCGACATGAACGGCGAGCTCGTCGGTATCAACACGGCGATCCTGGGGCGCGGCGGCAACATCGGCATCGGCTTCGCCATCCCCACCGCGATCGTGCGCCGCATCGTCGGGCAGATCGCCGAGCACGGCGCGGTGGCGCGCGGCCAGCTCGGCGTGCGGACCCAGGACCTGACCCCCGACTTGGCCGAGGGTCTCGGCCTCGACGCGGACGCGCGCGGCGTGCTGGTGGTCGACGTCATGGCGCAGTCGCCCGCGGACGTCGCCGGGCTGCAACCCGGCGACGTTGTCACGGCGGCCAACGGCTCGCCGGTCGAGCGCAGCTTCGATCTGCGCAACGCCGTCGGCATGACGCGCGTCGGCGAACCCATCACGCTCGACGTGCTGCGGGCCGGCCAGCCGATCACCCTGACCGTGACCATCGCCGAGCGCGTCGACGAGCCGGACGCGGGCGCCGAGCAGCGCTTGGCGGGCGCGGTGTTCGCGGCCACCGACCCGGCGACCGAACCGGCGGGCGTGCGCGTGGTCGAGGTCGAGCCGGACAGCCCGGCCTACACGGCGGGCCTGCGCGCCGGCGACATCGTCGTGGCGATCAACCGTACGGCCGTGGGGTCGACGGACGAATTGGTGGCGGCCCTGCGCGCGAGCCGCGGCCGCCTCAGCCTGGCCGTGCTGCGCGGCAGCGCGCGGGTGTTCATCCTGATCGGCTGACGTCGCTGCCGCGAGCGTCGCTTGGCACCCAGCGCAACGCCGCGGTGTTCAGGGGCCGGGGGCCTCGTAGGCGCTCAAGTCGGGCGGGCCGACCGAAATGCGGGACCGCGTGCCCGCCGGCGCGTCGAACTCGCAACCCGGCGGCGCGTCCCCGACCGAAGCGGCGTCGATGGCGGCCGAGCCAGCGGCGAGCCGGTAGTCGCCGTCCAGAATCGCGACCAGGTCGCGCGCGTGGCCGCGCACGTTGCCGGGCGGCAGGGGATCGCCCTCCAGGACCGGCGCCGCGCCGATGAACAGATTGCCGACGATGCGGGGCCTAGCACCGTCGGCCGCGCGCACGAAGGCCGCCGCCTGCTGGGCGTCGACAAACGTGTCGAACGCGATCGCCAGATCGCGGCCCTCGTTGCGCAGCCCCTTGGCGCCGAACGCGATGGTGTGCGGGTTGTCGGCGTAGCGACCCTTGTGGAAGACGTTGCCCGCGATCGTCACGTCGCCGCCGTTCGCGATGTCGATGGCGTAGCTGGCGGTGCCGTGCGCGCCGTCGACGAACCGGTTGCACGTCACGGTCGTTCGCGCGGCCCGGCTCTTGACGTGGTGGCCGATACGGATACCCTCGAACGAGGAGCCCACCACCACCAGTTCGGAGATAATGCCGGCGTAGATCGCGTGGCCCTGGCGGCCGCCGCCCGCGCCCGCGCGGCCGTTGTTGATGAAGCGCGAAGCCTCGACGATCAGCACCTGCGGCGCACCGTTGCGTGTCAGGATGCCCATCTCGTTGTCCTTGAAGGTGCTGTCGCGCACGATCAGGGTGCCGCCTTCGTTACGGATTCCGGCGCCGTTCAGGTCCGCGACGCGGGCGTGGCGGAAGGTGATGCCTTCGACGACCACGCGGTCTCCCTTGACGACCCAGATGGCCTTGCCCTCGGCCGACGCTCCGTTCGCCTCGAGGATCACGGCGCCCACGCCACCGATCGTCAGGTCGCTCGCGCGCCACGTCGCCACATCGCCGGTGTAGGTGCCGGCGGCGATCGCGACCTCGTCGCCGTCGCGCGCCGCCGCCGCGCGGATGGTGGCGAATTCGCCCTCGGGCCCGACCGTGATCGTGCGCGCCGCGGCGGGCGCGGCCTGGGCTAATGTTGCGGCGACGACAACCGCGAGCGCGGCCGAACCGCAAGCGAGCGCCTACGACGCTTTCGCGGCGGCCTCGGCGTGAGCCTGGACGATCTGGTCGGCGACGCGACCCGACAGTTCGGCCAGATGGTCGAAGCGGCTCTCGAACGTACCGACGCCCTGGCTGAGCGAACGGAGCTCGAGGATCAGGTCCTGCATCTCGGCCGCCGGGATGTTGGCGGCGACCACGTCCCAGCCTTCCCAGTCGGCCTTCGATTCGAAGCCGAGCACCTGGCCGCGCCGGCCGCTGATCAGCTGGTTGACCTTGGACGTGGCGCTGCTGGGCACCGAGATCTCCACGTGGTTGATTGGCTCCAGCAGAATTGGGCTGCACTTGGGCATGCCCTCGGCCATGGCCGTGCGCGCCGCCAGCTTGAACGACATTTCGTTGCTGTCGACCGAATGGTACGAGCCGTCGAACAGCGTCACCGACAGGTCGACCACCGGGAAGCCGAGCGGGCCCTTGACCAGGAATTCGCGCACGCCCGCCTCGACCGCCGGAATGAAGTTGCGCGGCACCGAGCCGCCGACCACGCGTTCGGCGAACTCGAAGCCGGTGCCGCGCGGCAGCGGTTTGATCTCGATGTGCACGTCGCCGAACATGCCGTGGCCGCCGGTCTGGCGCTTGAACCGGCCGTGCTGGGTCACCGGCTTGCGGATCGCCTCCTTGTACGGAACCTTGGGCCGTTCCGAGGCGACCGGCAGCTTGAAGCGGTTCTTCAGACGCTCGAACGCGATCAGCAGGTGGATGTCGCCGTAGCCGTGCAGCACGAGCTGGTTGGTGGCCGCGTCCTGCTCGACCCTGAGCGAGGGATCCTCCTCGACCAGCTTGGCGAGCGCCGGCGTCAGCTTGACGTCGTCGTCGCGCCGCTGGGCGTGGATCGCGAGCGCGTAGGTGGGCGGCGGCAGCGCGGCGCGCGGCAGCGGCTGGCCGGGCGCCGCGTCTCCCGCGACCAGCGTCTCGCCGGTGTGGACGGCGTCGAGCCGTCCGAACGCCACCACATCGCCCGCCTCGGCCCGGTCGATCTTGGTCTGGGTCGCGCCCAGCAGGCGGTAGATGCCGCCGATGCGCTGGCCGTTCACGGTGTCGCCGTCGGCGAAGGCGCCGCGCCAGACCCGCACCACGGTCAACCGGCCGCCCTGGCCGCCGGTGAAGGTCTTGATCGCCTGCGCCAGGGCCGGGCTTGCGTCCGCGATGCCGCGGCGCTTAGCTGTCGCCGCCGGGCCAGGGGCCATGGCGGTCATGTGCTGGATCAAGCGCCGCACGCCGTTGTCGTGCTCGGCCGCGCCCAGGAACACCGGGACGATCTGGTTGTCGGCGACTTCGTGGCGGAAGCTCTGCTCGATCTCGTCCGGGCTCGGTACCTGGTCCTCGAGCAGCTTCTCGAGCAGGTGATCGTCGTGATCCGCCAGCTTCTCGAGCATCTCGGTGCGCGCCGACCGTTCGCGCTCCTTGACGGATGCGGGCAGGGCGATCTGGTCCGACGGTGCGTCGGGGCGGAAGGCGTAGGCCTGCCCGCTGACCAGATCGACGTAGCCGGTCACCGTGTCGCCGTTGCGGATCGGCACCTCGTGCAGCACCAGCGGCCGGCCCGACACCGCCTGGATGGCGGGCAGCACGTCGCGCAGCATGGCGGCGGCGCGGTCGACCTTGTTGATGAAAAGCAGGTGCGGGATCTGGTGCTGGTTCAGCAGGTGGAATAGAGGGGCCAGCGGCAGCACCCGCTCGGCCACCGGTTCGGCCACCACGATCGCCGCGTCGGCGCCCAGCACCGCGTTGTGGCTCTCGGCCAGGAAGTCGATGGCGCCCGGGCAGTCGATCAGGTTGAACTCCGCGTCGCCGAAGCGCGCGCTGGCGAACGTGACCTCGACCGAGGACTGGCGCGCGCGCGCCTCGGGCGAATGGTCGCCAACCGTGTTGCCTTCCTTGGTGCTGCCCTTGCGCTGGATCGCCTTGCCGATCGACAGCATACTTTCGAGAAGGCTCGTCTTGCCGCTGAGCGACGGCCCGACGAGCGCGATGGTCCTCCTGCCGGTCATGGATTCTCCCACACGTTAGGCGTTGCGTTCGCACGCCGTGTTGCGGGCCCGGCCGGATTCGCGCCGTTCCCGGCCGAGGCATCTTGACGCATGGTGCCGGGAAACGCGAGTCTGCCCGATGGCAGCGGATCGGGGCGCGGTGAGCATCTGGGACAAGGTCATCGGCGGCGCCGCCGGCTTCGCGGTCGGCGGGCCGCTGGGCGCCCTTCTGGGCGCCATCGCCGGGCACCTGGCCGGCAAGGTGCTGATCGATCAGGGCACGCCCGGCGCCGCCGCCACCGCCGGCACCGACAACCGGACCTTTGCGGTCGCCGTGATCGTGCTGGGCGCCAAGATGGCCAAGGCGGACGGCGTGGTCACCGACGACGAGATCGCGGTCTTCAAGTCGCTGTTCAAGGTGCCGAAGCAGGAGCTGGCCAATGTCGCCCGCCTGTTCAACGAGGCGAGGCGCGACGCCACCGGGTTCGAGCCCTACGCGCGCCAGGTGGCCGAGCTGTTCAAGGCGACGCCGGCGCGGCTCGAGGAGCTGCTCGGCGCTCTGGCACGCATCGCCGCCGCCGACGGCGCAATCGACGCCGCCGAACTCGACTACATGAAGCGCGTCGCGCGCATCTTCGGGCTCGACGACGCGGTGGTGGAACGGCTGCGCCGCCAGCACGATCTTGGGCTGGCCGATCCGTACAAGGTGCTGGGCGTCGGTCGGCGCGCGACCGATGAGGACGTCAAGGCGGCGCATCGCGCCCTGGTGCGCAAGCACCACCCCGATCAGGTGGCGGCGCACGGAGCCCAGGCGGTGGCCGAGGCGACCGAACGGGTCGCGCGCATCAACGACGCCTACGACCGCATCCGGCGCGAGCGCGGGTCCAAGCCTTGACCGCGCCCGTGGTCGAGTGGCCATCGCCCAACCACGACGCGCGAGCGCCCGGGCCCGTCGACATGCTGGTGCTGCACTACACGGGCATGATCGATGCCGCGTCCGCCCTTGCCCGCCTGACCGACCCGGCTGCCAAGGTCAGCGCGCATTACGTGATCGACGAGGACGGCACGATCCATCGCCTGGTCGCTGAGGATCGGCGGGCCTGGCACGCTGGCGACGCGTGCTGGCGTGGCGCGACCGACATCAACGGCCGCTCGATCGGCATCGAACTGGTCAACCCGGGCCACGCGTTCGGCTACCGGCCGTTCCCCGAGGTGCAGGTGCGGGCCGTGATCGACCTCGGCCTAGCGTTAGTGGGGCGCCATCCCATCCCGGCGCGCAACGTGGTGGGCCACGCCGACGTGGCGCCGCGACGCAAGGAGGACCCGGGCGAGCTGTTCGACTGGCGGCGCCTGGCGGACCACGGCCTCGGCCTGTGGCCGCGCCAGCGCCCCGTGACAGGCGAGCTGGGCCTGGCGCTCGGTCCGGGCGACGGCGACGGCGCGGCCGCCGCGCTGCAGGGCGCATTGGCGGACTTCGGCTACGACGTGCCGACCCACGGCGGCTACGACACCGACACCGAGGCCGTGGTGCGCGCCTTCCAGCGCCACTTCCGTCCGGCCCGCGTGGACGGCCGCGCCGACCCGGAGACCGCCCAGCTCGCCTTCGCGCTCCAGGCGATGATCGGTTGACGCCGCCCGTCCCGGCCCTTACCTAAGGTTTAGGTCAGTCGGCCGGATGGCCGCCGTCCCTTCGGGGGCGGAGGAAAGTCCGGGCTCCACGGAGACACGGTGCCGGGTAACACCCGGCGGGGGCGACCCCAGGGACAGTGCAACAGAGAGCAGACCGCCGGGACCGGGCAACCGCGACCGGCAAGGGTGAAAGGGTGCGGTAAGAGCGCACCGCGCCGCTGGTAACAGCGGCGGCACGGCAAACCCCACCGGGAGCAAGACCGAATAGGGGCGGCACGCCGGGTTTCGGCCCGGCAGGCGGGTTTCCGAGCCCCGCCGCCCGGGTTGGTCGCGCGAGGCGTCCGGCGACGGGCGTCCCAGAGGAATGGCCATCCCCCGTCAGGGGACAGAACCCGGCTTACAGGCCGACTGACCGTTTTTGTCAATAAAATCTGAGCCTTGGGTCTCGATCGGCGACGCCGGTATCGCGCGGGTGCCGCGATCGTCTCAAGGAGAACATTAGATGAACAAAGTCCTGACACAATTGGCGACCACCCTGCGTGAAGGAAAACCTGCGTCGGTCATTTGCGGGGGCGCCGTGGAGACCAGCCGAACGTGCCCGCGCGGTTAATAAGTTATTAAGGCACAACAAAAAAAACGTATGATGTCGTTGACGCCCATTCAGTCCCATGGTATCCCAATCCAACCCAAGCTCGGACTGGTTTGGGAGACCGTGACATGGCGCTGGCCGGCGCGGGGATGCCCGGTGACCAGGCGTCTGGGGAGTGGCACTTGGCGGCGACCTTCATGGGAGCCTTCACCAACCGGGTGGACCGCAAGGGGCGGGTTTCCGTTCCGGCGCCATTCCGCGCCCAGATCGCGGCCCAGGGCCACCAGGGCATCGTCGCCATGCGCTCGATCCGCGATGGCGTGGACGCCATCGAAGCCTTCGACGCGGACGCCATGGCCAAGCTGGCGTCCAGCCTGACCGAACCCTTCGCGCCGGCCGGCGACATGGCCGGCGGCCTGTTCACCGAGGCGGTCGAGGTGCCGTTCGACGGCGAGGGCCGCATCGTGCTGCCCGAGGCGCTGCGCGCTTTCGCCGCCATCGACGAGGAAGCGATGTTCCTGGGCCGCGGCCCGTACTTCCACATCTGGGCGCCCGCGGCGGGCACCGCCTACCGCGAGCAGATGTTCCGCCAACTGCGCGCCGAGCGCGCGCGCCTCGCCCTGTCGCTCAAGGGATCCGGCCATGGCGCCTGAGACCACAGCGCTCTGCCACCAGCCGGTCATGGTTGAGGCCGTGGTCGCGACACTGGCGCCAGCGGCGGGCGAAATCTATGTCGACGCCACGTTCGGCGGCGGCGGCTACAGCCGCGCGATCCTCGACGCGGCGCCGTGCCGGGTGTGGGCGATCGACCGCGACCCTGCGGCGATCCAGCGCGGGCGCGCGCTCGAGGCGGCGTACGGCGGCCGGCTCACCCTGATTGAGGGGAGCTTCGGCGCGTTCGGGACGCTGCTCGACGCCGCCGGCGCCGCCATGGTCCACGGTGTGGTGCTCGATCTCGGCGTCTCGTCGTTCCAGATCGACGATCCGGCGCGCGGCTTCTCGTTCCAGGCGGATGGGCCGCTCGACATGCGCATGGGCGCCGCGGGCCGCACCGCCGGCGCCATCGTCAACGAGGCCTCCGAGGCCGAGCTCGCCGCCATCGTTCGCCGCTTCGGCGAGGAACGGCGCGCCGGCGCCATCGCGCGCGCGATCGTGCGCGCCCGCGCCGCGGCCCCGATCGAGCGCACCGCCACGCTGGCCGACATCGTGCGCACGGTCGTGCGCCGCTCGCCCAACGGCATCGACCCGGCGACGCGCACGTTCCAGGCGCTGCGCATCGTGGTCAACGACGAGCTGGGCGAACTCGAGCGCGCGCTGATCGCGGCCGAACGCCGGCTGGCGGCGGGCGGCCGTTTGGTCGTGGTCGCGTTCCATTCGCTCGAGGACGGCGTGGTCAAGCGCTTCCTCGTCGGCCGCACGGGCCACGACCCCGAGGCCAGCCGGCACGCGCCGCCGCGCCCCGACCGGCGTCCCGCCAGCTTCGAGGCGATCACGCGCAAGCCGCTGCGCCCGGACGCCGCCGAACTGGCCGTCAACCCGCGCGCCCGCTCGGCGCGGCTGCGCGCAGCCCGGCGCACCACGGCGCCCGCCTGGTCCGAGGCCGCATGATCCCGACCAACGCCATCATGGCGATCCTCGCCGCGTTGACCGCGTTTCTGATGTTCGCGGTCAGCTACCGCGTCAAGGGGCTGGAGGAGGACCTCGTCGCCGTCGAGCGCGCGCGCGTCGAGAGCGAAAGCACGATTCACGTGCTGCGCGCCGAATGGAGCTTCCTGACCCGGCCCGACCGGTTGAGCGACCTGGTGTCCCGCCACCTGGAGCTCGGCGCCGTCGGCGTCGGCCAGGCCGTGGCGTTCGACGCCGTGCCGACGCTCGCCGCTCTCGCGGCCGGCGACGTCGGTGCCGAGACCGGGGCCGCCCTGCCATGACGTCGACCTCCCCGGCCATGCGACTGTCCCTCTCGCTCGAGGCGGCCGGCCGACCACGCGTCAACGTCGAGGGCGAGGTCAAGCGCGCGGTCGAACTGGCGCGCCGCCGCATGGCGTTCGCGGCCGTGCTGTTCGCGTTCTCGTTCATCGTGCTGGCGGGCCGCATCGCCGAGATCGCGCTGCTGGGCGGCGCGGATGCGCCCGTGGGCGCGCGCGAGGCGGCCGAGCACACGGTGGGCCGTGCCGACATCGTCGATCGCAACGGCGCGCTGATCGCCACGAACCTGCCGACCGCGTCGCTCTACGCCGATCCACGCGCCGTGATCGACGTGGACGAGACGGCGCGCGCGTTGGCCGGCGCGTTGCCCGGCCTGGACGTCGACCACCTGCGCCGCAAGCTGGCGAGCCCGCGCAGCTTCGTGTGGCTCGAGCGCGGTCTGGCGCCGGCGCAGCAGGCGGGGGTCCACGCGCTGGGCCTGCCCGGCATCGCCTTCGTCGACGAGGAACGGCGGGTCTACCCGCAGGGATCGCTGCTGGCCCACGTGCTGGGCTACACGGACATCGACAACCAGGGCATCGCCGGCGTCGAAAAGACGCTCGACGAGACGTTGCGTCGCCAGGCGATCGACGGCAAGGGGCCACTCGCGCTCAGCCTGGACGTGTGCGCCCAGGCGATCCTGCGCGAGGAGCTGGCGCGCAGCGTCGAGACGTTCCGGGCGCTGGGCGCCACCGGGCTGATCCTCGACCCGACCAACGGCGAGGTGCTGGCGCTCGCCTCGCTGCCCGACTTCGACCCCAACCAGCCGGTGTCCGAGGCGACGGACGAGCAGCGGTTCAACCGCGCGACCCTCGGCGTCTACGAGATGGGGTCGATCTTCAAGGTGTTCACCACGGCCATGGCGCTCGACTACGGCGTGGTCGGGCTCGCCGACGGTTTCGACGCCACCAGCCCGATCCGCGTCGCGCGCTACACCATCAACGACACCCACCCCAAGGCGCGCTGGCTCAGCGTGCCCGAGGTGTTCATCTACTCGTCCAACATCGGCTCGGCCAAGATGGGCGCGGCGGTCGGCGCCGAGCGCCAGCGCGCCTTCCTCGACCGTGTCGGCCTGCTCGATCCGCTGACGCTCGAGCTGCCCGAGGTCGGCCAGCCCATGGAGCCCGGCACCTGGGGCGAGCTGACCACCATGACCGTCGCCTTCGGCCACGGCGTGGCGGTGACGCCGATCCAGACCGCGGCGGCGTTCGCGGCCTTGGTCAACGGCGGCACCCTGATCCACCCGACCCTGCTGAAGCGCGCGCCCGGCCCGGTGCCCGGTAAGCGCGTCGTCGACAAGACAACCTCGGACGTCATGCGCGCGCTGCTGCGCCTGGTCGTGGTCGATGGTACCGGCAAGGGCGCGAACGTTCCGGGCTACAGCGTCGGCGGCAAGACCGGCACCGCCGAGAAGGCATCGGCGCGCGGCTACCGGCGCGACGCGCTGTTGTCCTCGTTCATCGCCGCGTTCCCCATGGACGCGCCGCGTTTCGTCGTCCTGGTCACGCTCGATGAACCCAAGGGCACCGAGGAGACGTTCGGTTACGCCACTGGCGGCTGGACCGCGGCGCCCACGGTGCGGCGTATCATCGAACGGCTCGCGCCCCTCTACGGCCTCGCGCCCGTCGCGCACGAGCCGATCGAGGACGAAATGGCGGTCACCTTCGGCGGGACGTCGACCCTTGCGTCTCTCTCTGCTCCTTGAGGCCGCGGCCATGGACCGCGAGCTCAACGGCGATCCGGACGTCCGCGGCGTGACCGCGGACTCGCGCGCCGTCGGGCCGGGCTTCCTGTTCGCCGCGCTGACTGGGCGGCGGACCGATGGCCGCCGCTTCGTCGACGAGGCAGTGCGCCGCGGCGCCGCCGCCGTGCTGGCGTCCCAGGACGCGGCGGTCGAGCTGCGCGGGCTCGGCGTTCCCGTCCTGGCCGACGACAACCCGCGCCGCCGCTTGGCGCGCGTCGCCGCGAAGTTCTATGGGCCGCAGCCGGCCCACGTGGTCGCCGTCACCGGGACCAGCGGCAAGACCTCGGTCGCCTGGTTCACGCGCCAGATCTGGCAGGTGCTGGGCAAGGACGCCGGTTCGATCGGCACGCTCGGCGTCATCGCGCCGGCGTTCCGCGACACGCTCGCCCACACGACGCCGGATCCGGTGACGTTGCACAAGGCGCTGGCGGGCCTGCGAGCGCGCGGCGTCGACCATGTGGCGATCGAGGCGTCCAGCCACGGGCTCGACCAGTTCCGCCTGGACGGCCTGACGCTCGAAGCCGCCGCGTTCACCAACCTGACCCAGGATCACTACGACTACCACCCGACGCCCGAGGACTATCGGCGCGCCAAGTTCCGCCTGTTCGAGGCGCTGCTGCCCGCCGGCGCGACCGCCGTGCTCAACGCCGACGCGCCCGAGTTCGAGGCGCTGGCGGCGATCGCGCGGCGCCGACGTCACCGGGTCATCGCGTTCGGCCGCGCCGGCTGGGACCTGACGCTGGTCGAGACGCGGCCGACGCCCGGCGGCCAGACCATCGTCGTGCGCGTCAAGGGCCGCACGCGCGAGCTGCGGCTGCGCCTGGCCGGCGTGTTTCAGGCGTCGAACCTTCTCGCCGCGCTCGGCCTCGCGGTCGGCGGCGGCGCGCCGCTCGGGGCGGCGCTCGAGACGCTGCCGTCGCTCGACGGCGTGCCGGGCCGCCTGCAGGAAGCCGCCGTGCTGGCCAACGGCGCCCGCGTCTATGTCGACTACGCGCACAAGCCCGACGCGCTGGAGACCGTGCTGACGACCGCCCGCGCCATGACGCGGGGGCGCCTTGTTGTCGCGTTCGGCTGCGGCGGCGACCGCGACACGGCGAAGCGCCCCTTGATGGGCGCCATCGCCGCGCGTCTGGCCGACCGTGTCTTCGTCACCGACGACAACCCGCGGTCCGAGGATCCCGCCGCCATTCGGCGGGCCATCCTCGCGGCCGCTCCCGGTGCCGTGGAGGTCGGCGACCGGGCCGAGGTGATCGCCCAGGCGATCGCCGAACTCCGCGACGGCGATTGTCTCGTCGTCGCCGGCAAGGGCCACGAGCAGGGGCAGATCGTGGGCCCGATCACAGTGCCCTTCGACGACGTCGCGGTCGTCCGCGCCGCCGTCGCCAACTTGAAATGCTGACCTCATGACCGCCACCTCGCTCTGGACCTCCGACGCCGCCGAGCAGGCGACCGGCGGCCGCTCGATCCGCCCCTGGCAGGCGACCGGCGTGGCCATCGACAGCCGCCCCATAGGGCGTGGCGACCTGTTCGTCGCGCTTCAGGGCCCGACCAATGACGGCCACGACTACGTGGCCCAGGCGTTGGCGCGCGGCGCCGTCGCCGCCATGGTGCGCCGCGACCGGGCGGACGCGCTGCTCGCCGGCCTGCCGCTCCTGGTGGTCGACGACACGCAAGCGGCGCTCGAGGCGCTGGGTCGCGCGGCGCGCGCCCGCACGACCGCGCGCATCGCCGCCGTCACCGGCAGCGTCGGCAAGACCGGCGTCAAGGAGGCCCTGCGCGCTGCCCTGGCCGAACAGGGGCCGACCGCCGCCAGCGTCAAGAGTTTCAACAACCAGTGGGGTGTGCCGCTTAGCCTGGCGCGCATGTCCGCGGACACCTGCTACGGCGTGTTCGAGATCGGCATGAACCATCCGGGCGAGATCGCGCCACTGGCGCGGCAGGTCGCGCCGCACGTCGCCCTGATCACGACGGTCGAGGCGGTGCACCTGGGCTATTTCTCGTCGATCGCCCAGATCGCCGCCGCCAAGGCCGAGATCTTCGAGGGCATGGCCGCCGACGGCATCGCCGTGCTGAACCACGACAACCCCTTCTACCACCACCTGGCGCGGATGGCGCGGGAGCGCGGCGTGCGCCGCATCCTGAGCTTCGGCGCGCACCCGGATTCGACCGTGCGCCTGGTCGACGCGGCCATCGGCGCCGAGACCAGCCGCGTCGTCGCCATGGTCGAGAACGAGCGGATCACTTACGACGTCGGCATTCCCGGCCGACACTGGGTGTTCAACAGCCTGGGCGTCCTGGCGGCGCTGTCGGCGCTGGGCGCCGACGTGGCGCGGGGCGCCGCGTCGCTGGCCAAGCTCGCGCCCCTGCCGGGACGCGGCGAGCGGCACCGCATCGACCTCGGCTGCGGCGCCATGACCGTGATCGACGAAAGCTACAACGCCAGCCCGGCGGCCCTGAAGGCGGCGCTGCAGGTGCTGGCCGCAGCCCAGCCCGAGCGGGGCGGGCGGCGCATCGCCGTGCTGGGCGACATGCTCGAGCTCGGCGACCAGGCGCCCTCGATGCACGCGGCGTTCGCCACGTGCGCCCAGGCCAAGGGCATCGACCTGGTGTTCACCGTGGGCCAACACATGGCGCACCTGCGCGATGCATTGCCCGCGGCCATGCGCGCCGGCCACGCGGCCGACGCCGAAGGCATCCTGGGCGCCGTGCTCGAGGAGGTGCGCGGCGGCGATGTCGTCCTGGTCAAGGGCTCGCGCGGCATCAAGCTCGAACGGGTCGTCGCCGGTCTGATCGATCTCAGGCCGCAGCCCTGCTGCTGCAAAGGTTGAGACCTCGGATCGGCGATGCTGTTCAACCTCCTCGCTCCGCTCGCCGACGAGTTCGTCGCGTTCAACCTGTTCCGCTACCTGACGTTCCGCACCGGCGGCGCGATCCTGACCGGGCTGCTGGTCAGCTTCGCCATGGGTCCGTCGGTGATCCGCTGGCTGCGCGCGCGCCAGGGACACGGCCAGCCGATCCGCAGCGACGGGCCGGCCGACCACCTGCTGCGCAAGAAGGGCACGCCCACCATGGGCGGCTTCCTCATCCTGCTGGCCGTGGTCGCCGCGACGCTGCTGTGGGCAGATCTCGGCAGCGCCTACGTCTGGGCCGTGCTGCTGGTGACCATCGGGTTCGGCGCCGTCGGCTTCGCCGACGATTACCTGAAGGTCATACGGCGGCAAAGCCGGGGCCTGCGCGGCAAGGTCAAGCTGGTGCTGGAAGTGGCGATCGCCGTCGTGGCGGCCGTGTGGATCGCCTCGATCACCAAGGCGCCGCTCGCGCACGGCCTGACCGTGCCGTTCTTCAAGGACGTGCTGGTCGACCTGGGCTGGTTCTTCGTCCCTTTCGCCGTCGTCGTCATGGTCGGCGCGTCCAACGCGGTCAACCTGACCGATGGGCTCGACGGCCTGGCGATCGGACCGATCGTCATCGCCACCGGCTGCTTCGGCTTCATCGCCTACCTGGTGGGCAACGCGGTCTACGCCGAATACCTGCAGATCCTGCTGGTGCCCGGCGCCGGCGAGCTGGCGGTGTTCTGCGGCGCCATGCTGGGCGCCGGGCTCGGCTTCCTGTGGTTCAACGCGCCGCCGGCCATGGTGTTCATGGGCGACACCGGCAGCCTGGCGGCGGGTGGCGCGCTGGGCGCCATCAGTGTGGTGACCAAGCACGAGTTGGTGCTGGCCATCATCGGCGGCCTGTTCGTGCTGGAGACCGTCTCTGTGATCGTGCAGGTCGTGTCATTCCAGACGACCGGGAAGCGCATCTTCCGCATGGCGCCGCTGCACCACCACTTCGAGCAGAAGGGCTGGGCCGAGCCGACCGTGGTGATCCGCTTCTGGATCATCGCCATCGTGCTCGCGCTGGCCGGGCTCGCCACCCTGAAGCTGCGGTGAGGCGATGATCCCGGTCGAAGTCTATCGCGGTCGCGCCGTCGCAGTCCTGGGCCTGGCCCGCACCGGGCTGTCGGCGGCGCGCGCGCTCGCGGCGGGCGGCGCCACCGTGCTCGGCTGGGACGATGACGAGGGCGCGCGTCGGCGCGCCCGCGACGCCGGGGTCGCCGTGCGCGATCCGGCCGCCATCGCATGGCCCGACCTCGCCGCCCTGGTTGTCAGCCCCGGCGTGCCGTTGCACCATCCGAAGCCGCACGATGGCGTCGCGCGCGCGCGCGCGGCCGGCGTGACGTTGGTCGGCGACCTGGACCTGTTCGCCGCCGCGCGACCCAAGGCGCGTGTCGTCGGCATCACGGGGACCAACGGCAAGTCGACCACCACGGCCCTGATCGGCCATCTGAGCGCGGCGCTCGGCGTGCCCACGGCGGTCGGCGGCAATCTCGGCACGCCGGTGCTCGACCTGGCGCCGCTGCCCGACGATGGCCTTTACGTGCTCGAGCTGTCGTCCTACGGGCTCGACCTGGCCGGCAATCTGCGTTGCGCCGTCGGCGTCTTGCTCAACGTCTCGCCAGATCATCTGGACCGGCATGGCTCGATGGCGGCGTACGTCGCGGCCAAGCGTCGCCTGTTCGCCCTGCAGCCGGCGGGCGCCACCGCCGTGGTCGGCGTCGACGACGCGATCGGGCGCGAGACCGTCGCGCTGTTGCGCGCCGAGGGGCGCCTGTGCGTCGTCCCCGTCGCCGTGGGCCAACCGCTCGAGGACGGCGTCGTCGTCGTGGATGGGCGCATCGTCCACGCGAGCGGCGGGCGGCGGACGCCCGTCGCCGATCTGACCGGCCATCCGACCCTGATCGGCGCGCACAACGCCCAGAACGCGGCGGCGGCGGTGGCTGCCCTGCTGGCGCTCGGCCACGAGCCCGCGGCCATCGCGGCGGCGCTCACCACGTTCCCTGGCCTGCCGCACCGGCTGGAGACCGTCGCGACCATCGACGGTGTGCGCTTCGTCAACGACAGCAAGGCGACCAACGCCGACGCGGCGGCGCGGGCGCTGGCGTGCTTCGAGCGCGTGCACTGGATCATCGGCGGGCGCGCCAAGGCGGGCGGGCTGGCGGGCACTGAGGCGCTGTGGCCGCGCGTGCGCCGCGCCTACCTGATCGGCGAGGCGGCCGAGGCGTTCGCCCAGCAGTTCGGCGGCCAGGTCGCCGCCTTGCGCTGCGGCACGCTGGACGCCGCCGTGCGCCGCGCCGCGTGCGCGGCGCGCAAGGACGGCCCGGGCGCCGTGGTGCTGCTGTCGCCGGCGTGCGCCTCGTTCGACCAGTTCCGCGATTTCGAGGCGCGTGGTGCCGCGTTCCGTGCCGCCGTCGCCGAACTGGGCCCCGGCTGCGCCACCGGAGACGCCGCATGATCACGCTGGCGCGCGCCGATCGCAGCCTAGTGGCCCGCTGGTGGTGGTCGGTCGACCGCTGGACGCTCGCGGCCATCCTGCTGCTCGCGCTGATCGGCGCCCTGCTCGGCATGGCGGCAAGTCCCGCGGTGGCCGAGCGCATCGGGGTCGCGCCGTTCCACTTCGTGCACCGCCAGCTCGCCTATCTGCCGCTCGCGGTCGCCGTGCTGATCGGCACCTCGCTCCTGAGCGCCGACGGGGTGCGCCGCGTCGCGCTCGCCGGGTTCGGCGTTGGCCTGGTGCTGCTGGCCGCGACACCCATCGTCGGCGACGAGATCAAGGGTGCCACGCGCTGGCTGAGCCTGGGCGGGCTGACGATCCAGCCGTCCGAGTTCGTCAAGCCGACGTTCGCCGTGGTCGCGGCGTGGTTGTTCGCCGGCCAGCGCTGGGATCCGGCGTTTCCCGGCAACGTTGTCGCGATCGCGCTGCTGGCCCTGGTGGTCGGTCTGCTGGCGCGGCAACCGGACGTGGGCATGGCCACGATGGTCACGGTGGTGTGGTGCGCGCAGTTCTTCCTGGCCGGCCTGGCGCTCGGCTGGCTGGTGCTGTGCGCGCTGGGCGGCGTCGGCCTGCTGGGTCTCGGCTATGTCCTGCTGCCTCACGTCAGCGACCGCATCGACCAGTTCCTCGATCCGTCCTCGGGCGATACGTACCAGTCCGACGTCGCCATGATGGCGATCGAGCAGGGCGGGTTCTTCGGCCGCGGCCCCGGCCAGGGCCAGGTCAAGGACATCCTGCCCGATGCCCACGCCGACTACATCTTCGCCGTGGCCGCCGAGGAGTTCGGCAGCCTGGCGTGCCTGCTGATCATCGTTCTGTTCGCCTTTGTCACCTTGCGCGCCTTCGCGCGCGCCTCCGGCGACCGCAGCCTGTTCGGCCTGCTGGCCGTCACCGGCCTGGCCACGCAATTCGGCCTGCAGGCACTGATCAACATGGCGGTCAACGTCCGGCTGCTGCCGCCCAAGGGCATGACGCTGCCGTTCGTGTCCTACGGCGGGTCGTCGCTGCTCGCGCTGGCGCTAGGCATGGGGATGCTGCTGGCGCTGACGCGACGCCGCTACGACGGAGGCGCCGAACCATGACCGAGCCGATCCTGCTCGCCGCCGGCGGCACGGGCGGCCATCTGTTTCCGGCCGAGGCCCTGGCCGAGGTGCTGTGCCGGCGCGGCGTGGCGTGCGCCTTCGTCACCGACCGGCGCGGCGCGGCGCGGCTCGCGGGGCGTGACGTGGCCGTGCACGTGGTGCGCTCGGCGCCGCTGGCCGGGCGCGGCGTGGGCGGTCGCGTGCGCGGTGTCGTCGACCTGCTGGCCGGCACGTTCCAGGCACGCCGCTTCGTGCGCGCCGAGGGCGCGCGCGCGGTGGTCGGCTTCGGCGGCTACCCCTCAGTGCCGCCCGTGCTGGCCGCCAGCCGGCTCGGCGTGCGCACGGTGATCCACGAACAGAACGCCGTGCTGGGGCGCGCCAACCGGCTGCTGGCGCCGCGCGTCGACGCCATCGCGACCTCGTTCGTCGAGACCCTGCGCGTGCGCTCGGCCGATCGGGCGCGCTGCCGCGTGGTCGGCAACCCGGTGCGCCGCGCCATCGCGGCCCTGGCCGAGACGCCGTACCAGGCGCCGCGCGACGGCGGGCCGGTGCACATCCTGGTGACGGGCGGCAGCCAGGGCGCGCGGGTCATGGCCGACGTGGTGCCGGCGGCGCTGGCCCGGGTACGCGCCACGGTGCGCGCCCGCGTGAACGTGGCGCAGCAGTGCCGGCCCGAGGACCTGGAGCGCGTGCGCGCGGCCTACCACGAGGCCGGCATCGCCGCCGACCTGGCGACGTTCTTCGACGACATGCCGCGCCGGCTGGCCTGGGCGCACCTGGCGGTCATGCGTGCCGGCGCCTCGACGGTGGCCGAGCTCGCGCTGGCCGGCCGACCGGCGATCCTGGTGCCCTACCCTTTCGCCAGCGACGACCATCAGACGGCCAACGCGCGCGACCTCGAAGCGGCGGGTGCGGCCTGGGCCGTGCCTGAGGCCGCCTTGACGCCCGAGGCCCTGGCGGTGCGCATCGAGGCCCTGGCCGACGCGCCCGACACCCTGGCCGCTACCGCCCTGCGCGTGCGCACCCAGGGCTGCGCAAACGCGGCCGAGGCGCTGGCCGACCTGGTGCTCGGCGTCGCGGGGGCCAACGGTGGCCACCATCCCAGGGAGGCCGCGGCATGAGGGCGCTCCCGCTCGAAATCGGGCTGATCCACTTCGTCGGCATCGGCGGCATCGGCATGAGCGGCATCGCCGAGGTGCTGCACAACCTCGGCTACGAGGTGCAGGGCAGCGACGTCGCCGAGAACGCCAACGTTCGCCGCCTGCGCGCGCGCGGCATCGCCGTCGCCGTCGGCCACCACGAAGACAACCTGGGTAGTGCCCAGGTGATCGTCGTGTCCTCGGCGATCAAGGCCGGCAACCCCGAGGTGGCGGCGGCGCGCGCGCGCCTGCTGCCGATCGTGCGCCGGGCCGAGATGCTGGGCGAGCTGATGCGCCTCAAATGGTCGATCGCCATCGGCGGCACCCACGGCAAGACCACGACCACGTCGCTGATCGCCGCCGTGCTCGACGCCGGCGGCTTCGACCCCACGGTCATCAACGGCGGCATCATCAACGCCTACGACACCAACGCGCGCCTGGGCGCGGGCGACTGGATGGTGGTCGAGTCCGACGAGTCCGACGGCAGTTTCATGAAGCTGCCGGCGACCATCGCGGTGGTCACCAACATCGACCCCGAGCACATGGAGTACTACGGCACGTTCGACGCCGTGCGCCGGGCCTACGCCACCTTCGTCGAGAACATCCCGTTCTACGGCTTCGCCACGCTGTGCATCGACCACCCCGAGGTGCAGGCCCTGATCGGTCGGATCAGCGACCGGCGCATCGTCACCTACGGGCTGAGCCCCCAGGCGGCGGTGCGCGCCGCCGACGTGCGCGCCACGCCCGCGGGCTACGTCTTCGACGTGCTCTTCACCGACCGGGCGAGCGACGCGGTCGCCACGTGGCCGGGCCTGACGCTGCCCATGTACGGCCGGCACAACGTGCTGAACGCGCTGGCCGCCATCGCGGTCGGCCACGAACTCGGCATCGACGTCGCCGACATCACGCGCGCGCTGGCCGGGTTCAAGGGCGTCAAGCGCCGCTTTTCGGTCACCGGCGTGGTCGGCGGCATCACGGTCGTCGACGACTACGGCCACCACCCGGTCGAGATCGCGGCGGTGCTGGCCGCCGCGCGCGAGGCGTTCCAGGGCCGCGTGCTCGCCGTGGTCCAGCCGCACCGCTTCACCCGGTTGCACGACCTGTTCGAGCAGTTCCGCACCTGCTTCAACGACGCCGACACAGTGATCGTGGCGCCGGTCTACGCCGCCGGCGAGGACCCGATCGAGGGTGTGGACCGCGACGCCCTGGTCGAGGGCCTGCGCGCCAGCGGCCATCGCCACGTGGAAGCGATCGACGGACCGGGCGATCTGGCGCCCTTGATCGCGCGCCTCGCCCAGCCCGGCGACGCGGTGATCTGCCTGGGTGCCGGCTCGATCACGTCCTGGGCCAACGCCCTGCCGGGCGAGCTCGGCGCCGCGGGGCCGATGCGGGCGGGGGCCGGGGCATGATGCCGGCGCGTCGCATGGAACCGCTGATCGACCGCCTGCCGCCGGTGCGCGGCCGGCTGACCGCCGAGGCGCCGCTGGCGCCGACCACGTGGTTCCGCGTCGGCGGCCCGGCCGAAGTGCTGTTCCGCCCGGCCGACGAGGCCGACCTCGCCGACTTCCTGGGGGCGCTCGACGGATCCGTGCCGGTCACGGTGATCGGCGTGGGCTCGAACCTCCTGGTGCGCGACGGCGGCGTGGACGGCGTCGTCGTGCGCCTGGGGCGCGGCTTCGCCGGCGTCGCGGTGACGGGCCGGCGACTGCGTGTGGGCGCCGGCGCGCTCGATTCCACCGTCGCCGAGACCGCCGCCGCGGCCGGCGTCGCGGGCTTCGAGTACCTGTGCGGCGTGCCGGGGACCATCGGCGGCGCGCTACGCATGAATGCCGGCGCCTACGGCCAGGGTACTGCGACGATCACCGCCACGGCGCGCGCGATCGACCGGCAGGGGCGCGTGCACGAGGTCGCGCGCGAGGAACTCGGCTTCGCCTACCGTCACGCATCCGCGCCGGCCGACTGGATCTTCACCGCCGTGACGTTCGTAGGCACGCGCGACGAACCGGCCGCGATCGCGCGGCGCATGGCGGCGATCCGCGCCGAGCGCGAGCAGGCCCAACCAGTGCGCAGCCGCACCGGCGGCTCGACCTTCACCAACCCGCCGGGCGCCAAGGCGTGGCAGCTGATCGACCGCGCCGGATGCCGCGGGCTCCGCCGTGGCGCCGCCCAGGTCTCGGAGCAGCACTGCAACTTCCTGATCAACACCGGCGGCGCGACCGCCGCCGAGCTCGAGACGCTGGGCGAGGACGTGCGCCGGTGCGTGCTGGACGCGACCGGCGTCCAGCTCGCCTGGGAGATCCAGCGCATCGGGCGCCCCGGACCGGGGGGCCAGCCATGACGAAGGCGGTCGCCGTGCTCATGGGCGGTCGTTCGGTCGAGCGCGAGGTCAGCTTGGTCACCGGGCGCGCGGTGGCGCGCGGTCTGGAGGACGCCGGCTACCGCGTCATGCGGCTGGAGGTCGGCCGCGACATCGTCGAGTCGATCACCGCCCTCGCACCGCGCCCCGACGTCGTGTTCAACGCGCTGCACGGCCGCTTCGGCGAGGATGGCACGGTGCAGGGCCTGCTCGACCTCTTGGGCATCCCCTACACCCACTCCGGCGTGCTCGCCTCGGCGCTTGCCATGAACAAGGCGATGGCGAAACGCCTGTTCGCCGAGGTCGGCCTGCCCATCGCCGAGGGCTTGGTGGCCGAGCGCGACCGGATCGACGGCCCGGCGCCGATGGACCCGCCCTTCGTGGTCAAGCCGGTCGCCGAGGGCTCCAGCATCGGCGTGCGCATCGTCGCGAAGGGCGAAAACCGGCCCAGCCTGCGCGAGGCGGACTTTCAGCACGGCGACAGCGTGCTGGTCGAGCGCTTCGTGCCGGGGCGCGAGTTGACCGTCGCCGTGATGGGCGATCGCGCGCTGGGCGTCACCGAAATCCGCCCGCGCAAGGGTTTCTACGACTACCGCGCCAAGTACACCGAGGGCGTCGCCGACCACGTAGTCCCGGCCCAGATCCATCCGCACGCCTACGACGAGGCCATGCGCATCGGCCTGGAGGCCCATCGTGCGCTCGGCTGCCGCGGCGTCAGCCGTGCCGACCTGCGCTACGACGACACCGAGGGCGAACCCGGCCGGCTGATCCTGCTGGAGGTCAACACCCAGCCCGGCATGACGCCGCTGTCGCTGGTGCCGGAGCAAGCCGCCCACGCGGGCATCGCATTCCCCGCGCTCGTCGCCTGGATCGTCGAGGAGGCGCGATGCGACACCTGATGAGCGAGGTCAGACCGCGCCGCAACCGGCGCGGTGCCGGCGCCCGGCGCGAGCACCGGGCGTGGCTGCGCTCGCCCTGGGCGCGGTGCGGCGCCGCGGGCGGCGTGGCGCTGGCGGTGCTCGGCGCCGTCTGGGCGGTGCTGCAGGCGCCGGGGCCCTCGGCCTGGCTGCAGGCGCAACATGACCGCCTGGTCGCCACGGCGATCGCGGCGACCGTCGACGCCGGTTTCGCCGTGCGCGGGGTCTACGTGCGCGGCCGGACCGAGACCGTGCCCCAGGATGTCATCGCTGCGCTCGGCGTCACGGTCGGCGATCCGATGCTGTTCATCGACCTGGACGACCGGCGCGCCCGGCTCGAAGCCCTGCCTTGGGTCGAGCACGCGGCGATCGAACGTCTGCTGCCCGACATCCTGGTGGTGCGCCTGGTCGAACGCCGGCCGCTCGCGCTGTGGCAGAACGACGGCGTCGTCGCCGTCATCGACCGGGGCGGCACGGTCATCGCCGGCGTCGACCCGCGCCGCTTCGCCCACCTGCCGCTGGTGGTCGGGCCGGACGCGCCGGCCCATGCGGCCGAACTGATCGCCGTGCTGGGCGTCGAGCCCCTGCTGGCGGCGCGGGTGACCGCGGCCCAGTGGATCGCCGGCCGACGCTGGGACCTACGGTTCGACAACGGCGTCGCGGCGGCCCTGCCGGCGCAGGGCCTGGACGCGGCGTGGCGCCGGCTCGCGGCGCTGGAACGGGATCACCGGTTGCTCGCGCGCGAGCTGGTGCGCATCGACCTCCGGTTCGCCGACCGGGTCGTGCTGCGCCTGACCGACGAAGGCCTTGCGGCCATGGACGAAGCACGGGAACGCGCCAAGGGGGAGAGCACATGACGCGCGTCGGAGTATTCGGGGGGGACGACCGATGAGCCGCGTGGCCAGGACGGCGCACCGCACCATCGCCGCGCTCGACGTCGGCACGTCCAAGATCGCGTGCCTGCTGGCGCGGCGCGAGGACGAGGGCGGCGTGCTGGCGCTGGGCGTCGGCCAGACGGTCGCGCGCGGCATCGAGGCCGGCGCCGTGGTCGACATGGAGGCGGCCGGGCGCGCGGTGGCGATGGCGGTCCAGGCCGCCGAGCAGGCGGCGGGCGAACGGATCGACGAGGTCTACGTCAACGTCTCGGCCGGCGCGCCGGCGTCCCAGACCGTCGTGGTCGAGGTCGCCGTGGGCGGCCACGAGATCAGCGAGCGCGATGTGCGCCGCATTCTGGGCCACAGCCGGTCGGCGACGGACGCGCCCGACCGCGCGGTCGTGCAGAGCTTCACCGTCGGCTACACCATCGACGGCGGCAACGGCATCCGCGACCCGCGCGGCATGGTGGCCGACCGGCTGGGCGTCCACGTGCACCTGGTCACCGCCGGCTCGACGCCCCTGCGCAATCTGGAGACCTGCATCGCGCGCGGACACCTGGATATCGCCCAGCGGATCGTGACGCCGTACGCCTCGGCGCTCGCCGCGCTGGTGGACGACGAGATGAAGCTGGGCGTCACCGTGGTGGACATGGGCGCGGGCACCACCTCGGCCGCGGTGTTCGTGGACGGCACGTGCGTGCGCACCGAGATCGTGCCCATCGGCGGGCAACACGTCACCAACGACATCGCGCGCGTGCTGTCGACGCCGACGGCCCACGCCGAACGCATGAAGACGCTGTTCGGCAGCGCCGTGGCCAGCCGCGACGACGACCGCGAGGTCATCGACGTGCCGACGCTGGGCGAACCGGGTTCGTCGGGCATCAACCACGTGCCGCGCTCGCTGCTGATCGGCGTCATCCGCCCGCGCGTCGAGGAGACGCTGGAAATCCTGCGCAGCCGGCTCGAGGACGCGGGCGTGCTCAAGGCGGCCGGGCGCCGCCTGGTGCTGACCGGCGGCGCCAGCCAGCTTCCCGGCGTGCGCGAGCTCGCCGCCCAGGTCCTGGGCAAGCAGGCGCGCATGGGCAAACCGATGTGGGTCAAGGGCCTGCCCGCAACCGCGGCCGGCCCGGCGCTGGCCACGTGCGCGGGCCTGCTGCGCTACGCCCAACGCGAAGCCGTCGAGCCGCTCGCCATGCCGTGGGTCGTGCAGCCCGGGCTGCTCGATCGCTTCGGCCGGTTCGGCCAGTGGCTGCGCGAGACATTCTGACGGGGAGAGGGGAATTCATGCGGGGAACAGCAGCGATCGCGCCGGCGTCCGAGCCGGTCAAAAAAGGATTCAATGCCCCCTGGGCAAAGACACCGAATCACATGCAGTGTGCGAGTTAGGAGGAGCGAACATGACCATCAATCTTGGCGTACCCGACGCGCCGCGGCTCCGGCCGCAGATCGTCGTTATTGGCGTCGGCGGGGCCGGCGGCAACGCGGTCAACAACATGGTCCGGTCCCACCTCGAAGGGGTCGATTTCGTCTGCGCCAACACCGACGCCCAGGCGCTCGCCCAGGCGCAGACCGAACGGCGGATCCAGCTCGGTGCCTCGTTCACCCAGGGCCTTGGCGCCGGATCGCGGCCCGACATCGGCCGCGGCGCGGCCGAGGAGGCGATGGAGGACATCGTCGCCCACCTGGAGGGCAACAACATGTGCTTCATCGCCGCCGGGATGGGCGGCGGCACGGGCACCGGCGCCGCGCCTGTGGTGGCTCGGGCGGCGCGCGAGCTCGACATCCTCACGGTCGGCGTGGTCACCAAGCCGTTCCACTTCGAGGGTTCGCAGCGCATGCGCATCGCCGAGGACGGCATCCGCGAGTTGCAGCAGTACGTGGACACCCTGATCGTCATCCCGAACCAGAACCTGTTCCGCATCGCCAACAACAAGACGACGTACGCGGACGCGTTCAAGATGGCGGACAACGTGCTGCACGCCGGCGTGCGCGGTGTCACCGACCTGATGGTCCAGCCCGGCCTGATCAATCTCGACTTCGCCGACGTGCGCACGGTGATGGCCGAGATGGGCAAGGCCATGATGGGCACCGGCGAGGCCGAGGGCGAACGGCGCGCCATCGAGGCGGCCGAGGCGGCGATCAGCAACCCGCTGCTCGACGACGTGTCCATGAAGGGCGCGCGTGGCGTGCTGATCAACATCACCGGCGGCTACGACATTACCCTGTTCGAGATCGACGAGGCGGCCAACCGCATCCGCGAGGAGGTCGACTCCGAGGCCAACATCATCTTCGGCGCCACGTTCGACGAGGCGTTGGAAGGGCGCATGCGGATCTCGCTGGTCGCCACGGGCATCGAGGACCAGGCGGCGGCCCAGGATGCGCCGTTCCGCAGCCAGACTCCGCGCGGCCAGGCCATGCGGCCCGTGCTGGTCAAGGGCGGCGAGGCCGCACGGTCGGGCGCCGCGCGCGCCGAAGCGGCCCCGGCCGGCCACGTCGCGCTCAGCAGCACCGGTGTCCTGGAAAGCGACGGCCCGCCCGAGCCGACCGACCCGGGCATGGTCGACGATGCCCCGGCCGTGACGGCCCCGGCCGCCATGGCCGAGCCGCTGCCCGCGGCCCCCATGCCCGAGCCGGTGGTACGTCCGGCGGCGGCACGGGTGACCGAGACCCCGATCCAGGCACAGCCCGAACCGGTGGTGCATCGGGCCGTGCCGGCCGCGCCGCGCGATCGGTTCATCCCGCCCCGGCCGGTCGAGCCGCGGCGCGTGCCGACGCTGTTCGAGCGCATGACCGGCACCGGCCGCGACCGGAACGAGACGCGGGCGCCCGAACCGCCGGTCCAGACCCGTCCGGTGCCGGCCGCCGAACCGCTCCGGCCGCAGCAGGGCGATCGCATTGCGGTCACCAGCTACGAGGACGTGCTCGACATCCCGGCGTTCCTGCGGCGCCAGGCCAACTAGGGCAGGGGTCGATTGGATGGTGCTGGTCCGCGCACCCATCCGGTCGGCCCGCCCGGCGAGGCCACGACGCGGGTTCATCTCCCCGGCCGGCAGGACCGACCATCGGTCCAGCCGGCCGGGGGCAGCCCCAGCGCTTGGTTCGTTCGGGTGAAACGGGCGGACATCGGCCCGATCGGCCGCCGCAAAGGGCGCGGCGCGGCGGGGCGACAGACTTGGAAACAAATCGTGACTTGAGCCTACCAGGGCTCGTTGGTAGAACGGGCCCAAGGGACTACATCTAACGTCACTCGCGCGCCGCCCCGAGCCGCTCGGCCGGTGACGGCGGATCGGTTGGTCTGCGGGAGGTACTCCGTGCGCGTGATCCGGCAAACGACCTTGCGATCGCCGATCTCGTTCAGCGGGATCGGCCTGCACAGCGGCGCGCCCGTCGTGCTGACGATTCGGCCCGCGCCGGCCAACAGCGGCATCGTATTCGTGCGCACCGACGGCAAGGGCGCGCCCGCGCGCATTCCCGCGCGCCACGACCACGTGGTCGGCACCACCATGTGCACGACCCTGGGCCTGCCCGGCGGCCCGACCATCGCGACGGTCGAGCACGTCATGGCGGCGCTGGCCGGGCTCGGCGTCGACAACGCGCTGCTCGAGATCGCCGGCCCCGAGGTGCCGGCCATGGACGGCAGCGCGGCGCCGTTCGTCGCCGCCATCGATCGGGTCGGCCTGACCACGCTGGCGCCGGCGCGCCGCCGCATCCGGGTGCTCAAGCCGGTCACCGTGACCAACGGCGCGCGCTCGGCCACGCTGGCGCCGGCGTCGTCGTTCATCGCCGGCTGCGCCATCGCCTATGACGGCCCGCCGATCGACCGGCAAAGCGCGTCCTTTCGCATCACGCCCAGGATGTTCCGCGGCCAGATCGCCAGCGCGCGCACCTACGGCTTCCTCGAGGATATCCAATCGCTGCACGCCCGTGGGCTCGTCCTCGGCGGCTCGCTCGACAACGCCATCGTGGTCGGCGACCGGCGCGTGTTGAACGACGGCGGCCTGCGCTACGCCGACGAGTTCGTGCGCCACAAGATCCTCGACGGCATCGGCGATCTGGCGCTGGCCGGGGCGCCCATCATCGGCCACTTCCACGGCGAGGCTTCGGGCCACTCGCTCAACCACACGCTGCTGCGCGCGCTGTTCGACGATCCGACCGCCTTCGCCGTCGAGGTGGCGCGCGAACCGGCCCACGCCGTCGCCGTCGCCTGGGCCCAGCCCCAGTTCGCCTCCATTTGATCCGCCTTCGCGCGTGTTCCACGCGCGCGACGGTGCTAGTCTCCGCGCCATGATGATCGGTTCGTTCGCTGGCGCCCGGCGCGCGGCGGCGCTGGCGTTGCTGCTGGCGCTGGGTGCGTGCGCCGAGACCGAGGAGCCTTACGTCGAGCGACCGGTCGAGGAACTCTACAACACGGCCGCCGACCTGCTGGCCGACGGCCAGTACGAGCAGGCGGCGATCGCCTTCGACGAGGTCGAGCGCCAGCACCCCTATTCCCAGTGGGCCACGCGCGCCCAGGTGATGGCCGCCTACTCCCACTACCAGGCCGACGCCTACGACGAGGCGATCATCGCCGCCGACCGCTTCCTGCAGGTTCATCCCGGCCACGAGAGCGCGCCCTACGCGCGCTACCTGATCGCGCTCAGCTATTATGAGCAGATCTCCGACGTGCAGCGCGACCAGCGCTTCACCCAGCTCGCGCTGCAGGCGCTCGACGAAGTCGTGAAGCGCGACCCTGGCACCGACTACGCCCGCGCAGCCCGGCTCAAGATCGACCTGACCTTCGATCACCTGGCCGGCAAGGAGATGGCGGTCGGCCGCTTCTACCTGCGGCGTGGCGACTATGTCGGCGCCATCAACCGCTTCCGCGCGGTGATCGAACGCTTCCAGACCACCAGCCAGGTGCCCGAGGCGCTGCACCGGCTGGTCGAGTGCTACCTCGAACTGGGCGTCGAGACGGAGGCGCAGACGGCGGCGGCCGTGCTGGGTCACAACTTCCCCGGCAGCCCGTGGTACGAGGCCAGCTATCGGCTGCTGGTCGAGAAAAACCTCGAGCCCGTCGAATCGGAAGGGTCCTGGCTGGCCCAGGCCTGGGACTCGGTGTTCTGACGCCGGCCATGCTGCGCCGGCTCTGCGTCCGCGATGTCGTGCTGATCGAGGCGGTCGATGTGGACTTCGCCGCCGGCCTCAATGTGCTGACCGGCGAGACCGGGGCGGGTAAGTCGATCCTGCTGGACGCGCTCGGCCTGGCGGTCGGCGCGCGCGGCGACGCCGCCCTGGTGCGCGCGGGCGCGGCCGCCGCGTCCGTGGTGGCCGCGTTCGACCTGCCGGCGCGCCACGGCGCGCGCGACGCCCTGGTCGAGGCCGGGTTCGCGCCCGGCGACTCCCTGGTCGTGCGCCGCGTCGTGCAGGCCGACGGCCGCAGCCGGGCCTTCATCGACGACCAGCCCGTGACGGTCGGCCTGCTCAACACGGTCGGCGAGGCCCTGGTCGAGGTCCACGGCCAGCACGACCAGCGCGGGCTGCTGCGGCCCGAGACCCATCGGCGCCTGCTGGACGCCTTCGGTGGCCACGAGGAGCGGCTCGCGCGGGTCGCCGGCGCCTACCGGGACTGGCAGGACGCGCGCGAGGCCGAGACGCGCATCGGCGCCGAGGCGGCGGCGCGCGAAGCCGAACGGGCCGCGCTCGACGCCACCCTCGGCGAACTCGGCGCGCTCGATCCCAAGCCCGGCGAGGACGCGGCGCTCGCCGGGGCGCGCACGCGGCTCGCCCACGCCCAGCGTATCGCCGAAGCCGTCGAGACGGCGCGCGCCGCGCTGGCCGGTGGTGGCGGCGTGGTCGACCGCGTGCGCGGGGCCGAGCGCGCGCTGGCCAAGGTCACCGAGGCCGCGGCCGGCGCGCTCGACGGCGCGGCCCAGGCGCTCGAGCGCTGCCGCATCGAGGGGGCCGAGGCGATGGCGCTCATCGAGGCAGCGGCGCGCGACCTTGCTGAGGAGCCCGCGCGACTCGACGAGATCGAGCGGCGCCTGTTCGCCCTGCGCGCGCTGGCGCGCAAGCTGGGCGTGGCGCCCGACGATCTGCCGGCGACCGCCGACGGGCTCAAGCGCCGCCTGGCGGCGCTGGAGGACGACGATGCGGCCGGCGAACGGCTGGGCGCCCGGACCGTGGCGGCCGAGGCGGCGTTGCGCGCCGCCGCGGCCGCGCTGAGCGAGGCGCGCGACAAGGCGGCGAAGGGCCTCGCCAAGCGCGTCGCGACGGAGCTGGCACCACTCAAGCTCGGCGCCGCCACGTTCCGCGTCGCCCTCGAGGCGCGCCCCTTCGAGCAGTGGAGCGTCGAGGGCGCCGAGCGGGTCGTGTTCCAGGTGGCGACCAACCCGGGGGCGGAGCCCGGACCGTTGCACCGCATCGCCTCGGGCGGCGAACTCGCGCGCTTCATGCTGGCGCTCAAGGTCGTGCTGGCGCGCGCGGCCGAGGCCGCGACCCTGGTGTTCGACGAGGTCGACGCCGGCGTCGGCGGCGCGGTGGCCGACGCGGTCGGCGCGCGGCTCGCGCGCCTGGGCCACGATCACCAGGTGCTGGTGGTGACGCACTCGCCCCAGGTCGCGGCGAAGGCGGGCCATCACCTGCGCGTGGTCAAGGCCGCGCGCGGCGGCCGGGCCACCGTGTCGGTCGAGACGCTCGACGACACCCAGCGCGCCGAGGAGATCGCGCGCATGCTGGCCGGCGCCAGTGTGACCGCCGAAGCGCGCGCCGCCGCCGTGAGCCTGTTGCGCGCGGGCGCGTCGTGACCGCCGAGCGCACGGCGCCCGAACGTCTGACCGAGGACCAGGCCGCCGCCGAGCTGGCGCGGCTGGCCGCCGCGATCGCCCGCCACGACCGGCTCTACCACCAGGAGGACGCGCCCGAGATCTCGGACGCGGCGTACGATGCCTTGCGCCGGCGCAACGACGCGATTGAGGCGCGCTTCCCCCAGCTGGTGTGCGCCGACAGCCCCAACCGGCGTATCGGCGCCGCGCCCGCCTCCGGCTTCGCCAAGGTCACCCACCGCGTGCCGATGCTGTCGCTCGACAACGCCTTCGAGGACGCGGACGTGCAGGCGTTCGACCAGCGGGTGCGCCGCTTCCTCGGGTTGGGCGCGGACGAGCCCGTGCCGCTGGTGGCCGAGCCCAAGATCGACGGCCTGGCCATCGCGCTGCACTACGAGGACGGCCGCTTCGTGCTGGGCGCCACGCGGGGCGATGGCACCACCGGCGAGGACGTGACGCGCAACCTGGCGACGCTGCGCTCGATCCCGGCGCGCCTGAAGGGCCGCACGCCCGCGCGCCTCGAGGTGCGCGGCGAGGTCTACATGGAGCGCGCCGACTTCCTCGCGCTCAACCGCGCGCGCGAGGCGGCCGACGAGCCGGTCTTCGCCAACCCGCGCAACTCGGCCGCCGGCAGCCTGCGTCAGAAGGACATGGCGGTCACGGCGTCGCGACCCTTGCGCTTCTTCGCCTACGGCTGGGGCGACCTGGCCGAGGATCTGGGTCCGACCCAGTGGGCGTGCCTCGATCGGTTGGACGCGCTCGGCTTCACGACCAACCCGGAACGCAAGCTGTGCGCCGGCGTGGACGAGGCGCTCGGCCTGTGGCGCGCCATCGAGGCGAAGCGCGCCAGCCTGCCCTACGACATCGACGGCGTGGTCTACAAGGTCGACCGGCTGGACTGGCAGGCACGGCTCGGCTCGGTCGGCCGCGTGCCGCGCTGGGCGCTCGCCCACAAGTTCTCGGCCGAGACGGCGCGCACCACGGTCGAGGACATCGTCGTGCAGGTCGGGCGCACGGGCGCGCTCACCCCGGTTGCCAACCTGGCGCCGGTCACCGTGGGCGGCGTGGTTGTCAGCCGCGCCACCCTGCACAACGAGGACGAGATCCAGCGCAAGGACATCCGCGTCGGCGACACGGTGGTGATCCAGCGCGCCGGCGACGTCATCCCCCAGGTGCTGGCCGTCGACCTGGACCAGCGGCCCAAGGACGCGCGGCCCTTCGACGTCCCGACCGCGTGCCCGGTGTGCGGCAGCGCGGCGGTGCGCGAGGACGGCGAGGCGGTACGCCGCTGCACCGGCGGCCTGACCTGCCCGGCCCAGGCGGTGGAACGGCTGCGCCACTTCGTCGGCCGCGACGCCTTCGACATCGAGGGCCTGGGCGAGAAGCAGATCGCGGCGTTCTTCGAGGCCGGCCTGGTGCGCGCGCCGGCGGATCTGTTCCGGCTCGAGGCGCGCGACGCCACCGCCGAGCCGAGGCTGGCCGAACGCGAGGGCTGGGGCACGGTGTCTGCCGCCAACCTGTTCCATGCCATCGCTGAACGTCGCCGCGTGCCGCTCGCGCGCTTCATCCACGCGCTCGGCGTGCGGCGCGTCGGCGAGGGCATGGCGCGCGTGCTGGCACGCCGCTATCGCACCTTCGCCGCGTGGCGCTCGGCGATGGACGCGGTGGCCCGGGGCGACGCCGACGCGCGGGCCGATCTGCTGGCGATCGACAAGGTGGGCGACGCCGTGGCTGACGCGCTCGCCGCCTTCTTCGCCGAGCCACACAACGAACGCACGCTCGATGCGCTCGCCGCCGAAGTCACGGTCGAGGACGCGGAGGAGCGGGCGGCGGGCACGACGCTGGCGGGCAAGACGGTGGTGTTCACCGGCACGCTGGAGCGGATGACACGCGACGAGGCCAAGGCGCGCGCCGAGGCCTTGGGCGCCACGGTCGCCGGTTCGGTGTCGCGCAAGACCGACTTCGTCGTGGTGGGCTCAGACGCGGGCTCGAAGGCGGCGAAGGCGCGCGAGCTGGGCGTGACCACGATGACCGAGGATGAGTGGCTGGCGCTGGCGGAAGCGGCGCTAGGCGGACGTCCCCCACCGGCCGGACGAGGCGGAAGGGGGAAATGGCGGGGGACGTCCTAAGGACATTGCTGTCCCTGTCCAGCCATCATCAAGGATCGTGCCCGGAACCCGGCTTCGCGATCGTCGCGTAGGATCTACGCGAAGAAAAACACGAGGATTTTCGACGCTCGACGTGGCGTGGCGGCGTGGTTTGGCGCGGTTAGGCTAGGGCCGGCGAATCGTGCCAATTCGGGAGCCGGCGCGCCCCGAACCGGGCTTTCTGATCCACCGCGGGTCACGCCGGGGACCCTCACAAGCGCCCGTGCTGGCGCATCAGGTCGCACAGGCGGTCGTGGGGCAGGGCGGGGATGGTGATGCCGTCGCGTCCGGTCATGGCGCGGTTGGCGACCATGGCGTCGATCACCGCTTCCTCGGCGGCCTGGACGGTCGCCTCGAACAGCGGGTCGATGTGCACGTCGTGCAGGAAGCTCGCCTGGCGCAGGCCGTCGGTCGCGGCGAGCGTGCCGGGGTTCGCGGTCGAGACGGCGAGGAACATGTCGCCCGAGCCGTTGCGCGCAATCGCGCCGGTGCGGGCGAGGCCGAGCCCGAAGCGTTGGGCGATGCGCCGGAGCTGGGGCGGCAGGAGCGGCGCGTCCGTCGCGACCAGCGCGATGATCGAGCCGCAGTCGACGGGGCGCACCGCGGGCGCTTCCAGCAGGCGCCCGACCGGCACGCCGGCGACGATCAGGTCGCGGCGCAGCCCGTGGTTGGCCTGGGCGAAGACGCCGAGCGTGAAGCGCCCCACGGCGGTCTCGACCGTGCGCGAGGCCGAGCCCGAGCCGCCCTTGAACTCGTAGCAGATCATGCCCGTGCCGCCGCCGACGCTGCCGAGCTCGAGCGCGCCCGGCCGCGCGCCTTCGATGGCGGCGACCACGTGGTCGGGGCGCACGTGCTGGCCGACGATGTCGTTGAGCGTGCCGTCGTAGGTCTCGCCGACCACGCGCATGCCCAGGCCCATCAAGTCCATCATGCGTTCCGGGTCCTGGCTGGTGGCCAGCCAGCGCGCCGCCGCGTCGCGCACGACGCCGACCGACATGCTGTTGGTGATCAGGATCGGGCCGCCGCACAACCCGGCGCTGTCGATACGGTGCGTGCCGGTCAGCTCGCCCCAGCCGTTCAGGTCGTGGGTGCCGGCGAACACCGGGTCGAGCACGCCGGAGCGGCCGCGCGGCAGGATCGCGGTCACGCCCGTGCGCACCGGGCCCCGGCCCAGCACCAGCGGCCCGTCGCCCGCGATCAGGGTGGTGTACCCGACCTCGAGGCCGGGGACGTCGGTGATGGCGTTGCACGGCCCGGGCGCCCCGTCGAACGGGACGCCAAGCGCGCGGGCGCGCGCGAGGCCCGACGGCGTGCGGGCGTGGGCGTCGGGCGGGCTCATGGCGTCATGGCACCTCGCGCAAACGCAAACCGCCGCCCCCTCCGGGGGCGGCGGTTTCCACGTTACGCCAGGACTTGGCGCGGCAACAGGCCGTCTCTCGACCGCGACCCGTGATCGCGGCCCCCCTCACCCTCCCGTTGCGTGCCGCGCCGGGCCCCACCCTCTCCCACGAGGGGAGAGGGGGTTGAGTGCGCGCTCCGTCTCCCCTTGCGGGAGAGGGTCGGAACGAGGGGTGACCCGAATCACCCGAGCCGAGCCGGACGATAGGGGTCCGAGATCCACAGCCCGCGTCGTCACACGCCCGCCTTGACCTCCTCGAACATGGTCGAGATCTCGGCCTCGTGCGGCATGGGCGCCTGGAAGATGCCCGAGGCAAGCAGCGGCTCTGGATCACGCGGCAGACCCAGGCTCTGCAGCAGCTCGTCGCTGACGCCGTCGAAGCCGCCCTTGGTCGACGAACCGTAACCGAAGTTCTCGATCTCCCACGCGCGGCTGCGCGGGTCGAGCACGGCATCGATCAGGTCGTGGGTCATGTCGAGCTTCTCGGAACCCTTGACGATCGACAGGCCGCACACCCAGGTCATCGCCCCTTCCTTGGGGTTCATGAAGGCGACCGGCAGGCCCTGCTTCTTCAGGTTGACGAACGAGGAGTTCCACGCCGCCATGGCGACCAGTTCGCCCGAGGCGAGCCCCTGTTCCATGCTGGTCAGGTCATTGGAGTAGAAGCGCAGCAGTGGCAGCTGCTCCTTCAGCTTGACACGGACCTTCTCCATGTCCTCGCCGGGCCCGAAGTTGAACGGATCGACGCCCACCATGATGGCGGCGACGGCGACACCGTCGATCAGGCTGTCGAACATGGCGAGCCGGCCCGCGTACTTCTCATCCCACAGGATGTTCCAGCTCTCGTTGCCCACGTAATCGGGCGCCAGGTCGGTGCGGTAGAGCACCGAGGTCTGGCCCCAATCGATGGGCACCCATACGGTCTCGCCGCCGATCTCGACCACGTCCATGGTGCGCAGCGAGGGGAAGATGTCGTCCCAGTGGCTCAGCTTCGCGGGGTCGATGGCACCGAGGAAGCCGGCGTCGTGCCACTTCTGCACCTTGTAGGAGCAGGGGAACGTCAGATCGGGCGTAAAGCCGGCGGCCATCTTGGCCAGCGCCTCGTCCTCGTCGCCGAACAGTGAATACTCGGGCGGGCTGCCGTACTTCTCGATGTACGCCGGGATCAGCTCGGGCACTTCGTAGCCGGCCCACAGGAAGAACGTCGGGTGGTCGGATTCGGCACGCGCCGGCCGGCTCGCCAAGGGCACGGTGCTCATGACCAATCCCGCCGAGGCGAGCGCGCGCTTGAAATCGCGCCGCGACAGGCAGCCCGACCAGAGATCCTCCTTAAACTTCGCGATATCGCAAGTCATTTTGGTCTCCCTATGTGTCGCTTGGTTTGGCTGGTCCGGCGGATATGTATCGGTTATCGCCGGACGGCGTTCAGACTGTGGGCAAACGCTACCATGGGTCCCCGGTCATGCCAATCGGCCGTAGCGGCGCAGCAGGTCCTTCACGCGATCGTGCGGCAGGGCCAGCACCGTGTTGCCGTCGCGGCCCACCATGGTCTCGTTGGCGACCATGGCGTTGAGAATCGCTTCGTCGACGGCCTGGATCACCGCGTCGAAGAACGGCCCGATGCGGCCCTCGGGCACCATGGCGAGCGCCGCCTGGCCTTCGTTGGCGCGCAGCGCGGCGGCGTTGCCCGTGGCGAAGGCCAGGAAGATGTCGCCCGAGCCGTGGCCCGAGACGGCGCCCGACCGGCCGACGCCCAGCCCGATGCGGCGCGCCAGGCGCTTGAGCTGGTGGGGCAGCAGCGGCGCGTCGGTCGCCACCACCGCGATAATCGAGCCGGTATCGTCCTGCCAGCGGACCGTCTCCTCCGGGATGTGGACGCCGATGGGCACGCCGGCGATGGTCAGCTGGTGGCGCATGCCGAAGTTGGCCTGGACGAAGGCGCCCACCGTGTAGTTACCGCCCGAGGCCCTGAGGCGCCGCGACGCGGTGCCCGAGCCGCCCTTAAACTCGTAGCAGATCATGCCCGTGCCGCCGCCGACGCTGCCCTCCTCGATCGGCCCGCCGCGCGCGCCGTCCAGCGCCGCGAACACATGCTCGTCGCGCACGTGGAAGCCGTTGATGTCGTTGAGCAGGCCGTCGTACGTCTCGCCCGCCACCGGCAGGCCCCAGACGTCGATGAAGCTGGGGTGATGGTTGACCATCCAGCGCAGCGTCGCATCGCGGGTGACGCCGCAACTGTGGGTGTTGGTGATGGTGATCGGGCTGCCGAGCTGCCCGGCTTCCTCGATCCAGATCGTGCCGGTCAGCTCGCCGTTGCCGTTCAGGCTGTGGTAGCCGGCGAAGCACGGCGTCACCAAGTCGGCGCGGCCGCGCGGCAGGATCGCGGTCACGCCCGTGCGCACGGGACCTTGGCCGACCACTAACGGGCCGTCGCCGGCGATCAGGGTGGTGTAGCCGACCTCGACGCCGGGCACGTCGGTGATCGCGTTGGCCGGGCCGGGCTCGCCGAGCAAGGGGATGAGAAGCGCGCGCGCGCGGGCCTTGCCGGACGGGGTCGCCAGGTGCGGGTTGCTCATCGGGCTTTCGCTTTCTCCAGGGTGGCGCGGGCGGACGCAACCAGTTCGCGCCGCTCGCTCGCGGTCACGACCCGCTGGCGCACGACGGCGCCGCCCTGCTTGAGATCGGCGAACAGGCCGGCCGGATCCTCGTGGAAGTGCAGGAAGGCGACGGAGCCGCGGTAGAAGATGCCGGGCCTGCGCTCGGTCAGGCCCGGAAGGGCGCGCAACGCCGCGAGCAAGGACTCGATCGACGCCAGGCTCGCGGGTCCGGCGTGTTTCACGGCCCCTCGGCGATGGGCCGCGTCGCCCGTTCGAGCCAGGCGAGCGCGGCACCATCGAGCTGCGGCGCGACGATGGCGCGCACGGCGCGGTGATAGTCGTCGAGCCAGCGCGCCTCGGTCGCGTCCAGCATGGCCGCGTCGACCAGCGCGCGGTCGATCGGTGCGTGCGTCAGGGTCTCGAAGGCGCGCATCGGGCGGCCCGTTGCGCCGACGCCGTCCTCGATGACCACCACCAGGTTCTCGATGCGGATGCCGAACGCGCCGGTCTGGTAGTAGCCCGGTTCGTTGGACACGATCATGCCCGGATCGAGCGCGACCGTGTTGGGCACCTTGCTGATGCGCTGAGGCCCTTCGTGGACGCCGAGGAAACTGCCGACGCCGTGGCCGGTGCCGTGGTCGTAGTCGAGCCCCAGGTCCCATAGTGGCCGGCGCGCGAAGGCATCGAGCTGCGAGCCCGACGTACCGGCGGGAAAGCGCGCGCGCGCCAGCGCGATGTGGCCCTTGAGCACGGCCGTGAAGGCGCGGCGCATGGCGTCGTCCGGCGTACCGATGGCGATCGTGCGCGTGACGTCGGTGGTGCCATCCAGGTACTGGCCGCCCGAATCCACCAGGAACAGCGAGCCCGGCTCGATCAGGCGGTTGGTCGCGGGCGTGGGGTGGTAGTGCACGATGGCGCCGTTCGGCCCAGCGCCGGGGATGGTCTCGAAGCTGGGGCCCCGGTAGTGCTCGCCGCCCTTGCGCATGTCGTAGAGCTTCGCAGCCGCGTCCATTTCGGTCAGGCCGCCCTTGGGCGCTTCGGCCGCCAGCCAGGCGAGGAACCGGCTGAGCGCGGCGCCGTCGCGGCGGTGTGCGGCGCGCGTGCCGGCGATCTCCACGGCGTTCTTGCGCGCGCGGCAGGGCGCACGGATCGGGCGCCTCGACGATCGTGCCGCCCGCCTCGGCCACGCGGTCGAACAGCCACGCGGCCATGGTCTTGGGATCGGCGAGCACGGGTGCGGCGCGCGCCGCCTCGGCCAGGGTCGCGGCCAGGGCATCGGGCCGTCGCACGGTGACCTCGGCGCCCAAATGTTGGCGCGCCTCGGGCGCCAGCTTGCGCGGGTCGGTGAACAGGTCGACCCGGCCGTCGGCGTGGACGATGGCGAAGCCCAGCGGCAGCGGCGCGTTGGGCACGTCGCCGCCGCGCAGGTTGAGCAGCCAGGCGAGCGACGCCGGGTCGGTCAGCACCGCCGCGCCGGCGCCGGCGCACGCGATCGCCTGGGCCACCTCGGCGCGCTTGTCGGCGCCGAGTCGCCCGGTGAAGGTCTCGTCATGGGCGACGACGGGCGCCAGCGGCGGCGGTGGCTGGTCGGTCCACACGGCGTCCAGCGGGTTCGGCGTCGCGGGCGCCAGGCGCCCCCCCGCCTTGGCCGCCGCCTTGGCCAGGCGGTCCACCTCGGCCTTGGTGTGCAGCCAGGGATCGTAGCCGAGCGTCCGGCCGCGGCCCAGGCGCGCCCCGATCCAAGTCTCGGGTGGGTCGTCGGTCAGGTGATGGCGCTCGAACGCGGCGCCGTCCACCTGCGCCTCGGCCTGCAGGGTGTAGCGGCCGTCCACAAAGATCGCCGCCGCGTCCGCCAGCACCACGGCGACGCCGGCCGAGCCGGTGAACCCGGTCAGCCACGCCAGGCGCCGCGCGCGCGCCGGGAAGTATTCGCCCTGGTGCTCGTCGGCGACCGGCACCAGGAAGCCGTCGAGACCGCGCCGCGCCAGCTCGGCGCGCAGCGCGTCCAGGCGCGCGGCCGTCGCGTCGTGGTCGGGCCGCGCCGGTTCGGCCATCACATCCTTGAGCGCCAGCAGTTGATCGCGCAGGGCAGCCGACGGCTCGGGCACCACCAGCCGGGTCCATGCCGCGGGGTCGTGGCCTTCGGCGGCGGCCAGCACGCCGGCCACCAGCGCGCGCACGTCCGTCACCGAGACGCCCGCGTGCTCGGCGCGCAGCAGGCGCGCCAAAGCCGCGTCGCCGCCATACCCGCTGGTCACGATCCGGCCTCCCCGCTGATCGGGACGCGCCCTACTCGGCCGCGCGGCGGTTGCCGTCGCGCGGCCCGAAGTCGAGCACGTTGGCCTGGAAGAAGGTCAGCGGCGTCGCGACCCGGCGGGCGAGCGGCCCGACGCCGAAGCGGGGCGAGTTGAGCGCCTGCTGCTGACGCTCGACGATGTACATGTCCTCGATCTGGAAATCGAGGCTGTCCATGGCGTGGCACGACAGCGTGTCGGTCGCGATGACGCGCTTGGCCGTCCTTGCGCACGTGGCCGTGGCTCGAGGTGCCCGAGGGGCGGCTCCGCTGCTCGGCGCTCAACAGCTCGGCGCGCGGCATCATCCAGGTGCGCAGCTCCAGCGCGCAACGCTCGGGCCCGACCGGCTCGATGACGTAGGCCGAGAAGAAGATCGACGAGGCCAGCACGCCCGAGTTGGGGAAGAACTGCCAGACCACCGGGTGCCGACCTCTGGTGTCGACGCCGGGGATGCGCTGGTAATCGGTCTGCTGGCGGCTTGGCGATTTGCCGTGGCTGATGAACACCCAGTGACGCCCCACCTCATCCCAGTCCTGGTCCATGGAATCCGGGCCCTTGAGCGTCTGATCGTGCAGATAGCTCAGGTGGTAGCCGTCCATGGCGTTTTCGCAGAACAGCTTCCAGTTGACCGCGATCTCGTAGCGCACGGGGCGCTTCTCGGCGAGGTCGGCGACCCGGTGCGGCCACATGCGCGTGGTCTCCATGCCGGCGAGCCAGCTCTCGAACGTCTCGGCGTGGGGGTCGGGGTTGACGAAGATCAGGTCGCCCAGCACGCCGAGGCCGCCCCGGTGCAGCCCGAGCCCCCGGGTGTCCAGGTCGGGGAACAGCTCCTTGCGCTTGGGCAAGCCGCGCAGGCCGCCGTCCAGCTCGTGGGTCCAGGCGTGATAGCGGCAGACGATGCCGTGGTGCTGGTTGCCCGAGCCCTTGAGGATCAGGGTGCCGCGATGGCGGCAGATGTTGTGGTAGGCGTGCAGCGTGCCGTCGGCGCCGCGGATCACGAACATGGGGAAGCGGCCGATCTGCACGACCCGGTAGTCCCCGGGCTGGGGCGCGTCGGTGGTGACGCACGCGCAGGTCCAGACGTGGGCGAACATCTCCGCTTGCTCGCGCTGGTACCACTCGGGCGAGCGGTAGGCGGCCGGCGGCACCAACTGGCGGGCGATCTCGGGCTTCGGCTGGACGGGGCGGGCCATGGGATCCTAGCGGGGATCGGGTCTGTATCCACCTTACGGTATCCAGGCCGCCGGGGCGATCCCCTCGGACGATCGCTCGCTCCAGAGCAACATCCGATCGGGCGGAACCGCCCAGGCTCCATCCGATGGGATAAAGTTGCTCGCGATTCAAGAATCGAGAGCGGCTTGCCCGATCACGTGGTGATCCCACGTGATCGGTCTCCGCTCTACCATCGCCGCCGCCCTTCCGTAGCGGGAACAGACACGAGCGATGGTATCCGAGGCACCACGAGAGAGCCGCCGGGCGAGCCCGCCTGGCCGCGCGATGTGTTCGCGGCGCTCAAGGCCGCGGATGTGCGCCAGGTGGCCTACGTGCCCGACGCCGGCCACGCCGCGCTGATCCGCTGGGCGCACGCCGACCCAGCCATCACGGCCACGGTGTTGACCACCGAGGAGGAGGGTGTCGCCCTGGCGTGCGGCGCGTGGCTCGGCGGCCAGCGCGCGGTGCTGCTGATGCAGTCGAGCGGGGTCGGCAACTGCATCAACACGTTGGGACTGGTGGCGAGCTGCCGCTTTCCGTTCCTGGCGATCGTGACCATGTGCGGGGAGTGGGGCGAGTTCAACCCGTGGCAGGTGCCGATGGGCCAGGCGACCGCGATGGTCCTGGGCGCCATGGGGGTGGGCACCGTTCGCGTCGAACGGCCGGACGAAGCGGGGCCGGCCGTCGCCGCGGCCGCGCTCCGGGCGTTTGGACGCGACCAGCCCGTGGCGCTGCTGCTGTCCCAGCGCCTGATCGGGCCCCAGCGATGGTAGCGCGAAGCGGGCTCGATCGGCGCGCCGTGGTTGCGGCGCTGCTGCGCGAACGCGGCCGGCTCCTGGTGGTCGCCGGGCTCGGTTCCCCAGCGTACGACGCCTTCGCGGCCGGCGATCACGATGGCGCGTTCTATCTGTGGGCGGCGATGGGCGGCGCCGCCATGGTCGGGCTCGGCCTGGCGCAGGCTCAGCCCGACCGGCCGGTGCTGTTACTGACCAGCGATGGCGAGCAACTCATGGGGTTGGGCGCGCTCGCGACTATCGGTGTCGCGCGGCCCGGCAACCTGACGGTCGTGGCGCTCGACAACGGGCACTACGGCGAGACGGGCATGCAGCCGAGCCACACGTCCCACAGCGTCGCGCTCGCGGCCGTCGCGCGCGGCTGCGGCTTCGCGGACGCTACGACCATCGACACCATGGCGGGAGTCGAGGGCCTGCGCGCCGTCGTGCACCGCGCCAAGGGCGGACCACGGTTCGCCACGGCCGTCATCGGGGCCGAGCCCTTGCCGCGTGCCCTGCCGCCGCGCGACGGCGTCCTGCTCAAGAACCGCTTGCGCGCCCACCTCGGCCTGCCGGTCGTGTGAGGCGGGGGACGCGGCACCCGCGCGCGGGTTAAGGTCGCGCGCGGCCGGCGGGGAGGGCGACGTGGCGCATGGCATCGTGCACCTGGTGCAGATCACCGATTGTCACGTCACCACGGGGCCCGACGTGCCGTTCCTTGGCGTCGATCCGCTGGCGACGCTCGGCACCGTGCTCGACCATGTTCGCGCCGGCGCGGCGCCCGACGCGATCCTGGCCACCGGCGATCTCGCGGCCGGCGGGGCGGAGGCCGAGTACCGCCGGCTCAAGCCCTTGCTCGCCGGGATGGGCGCGCCGGTGTTCCTCGTGCCCGGCAACCACGACGATCCCGCGACGATGCAGCGGCAACTGGCCGGCGGCGCCGTGCGCGCGCAGTCGCTGTGGGCGGCGGGGCGCTGGCGCATCCTGTTCCTGGATTCGACCGTGCCCGGCAAGGACGCGGGCCGGCTCGGCCCGGACCGGCTGGCCGAGCTGGACCGCGTGCTCGCCGCCCACACCACGCGTCCCGTCTTGGTGGTGCTGCACCACAACCCGGTGCCCACGGGCAGCGCCGCCGACGCGTGCCCGCTTGAGGACGGCGTCGGTCTGCTCGACGTGCTCGACCGCCACGGCCACGTGCGCGGCGTGCTGTGGGGCCACATCCACAGCGCGTTCGACGCCGTGCGGCGCGGCGTGCGCCTGATGGGCTCGCCGTCCAGCGCGGCCCCGGTCGCCGTCGCCCCCGGCGGCGTCGCCTGGGCCGAGACCGCGCCAGGCTACCGCCGCCTCGCCCTGCACCCCGACGGCGCCATCGCGACCGAGGTGGTGTGGGTCAAGCCGTAGGGTGCGGTGCCGCGACGACCAGCGTCGCCCACTCACCGATGACGCGGCGGCGGACCAGGCGCAGGCCGGCGCGGCGGCACGGAACCAACACCTGGCGTTCCTGGCGGGTCAGCAGGCCGCTCAGCACGGCGTGGCCGCCGGGCACCAGGGCGCGTGCCAGGTCACCGGCCATCGCCGCCAGCGGCGCGGCCAGGATGTTGGCGAGGATAAGGTCGTAGGGCCCGCCGCGCCGCGCCGCCGCCGAGCGCGGCCCGTTCGAGCAGGCGACCATCACGTGCGCGCGGTTGAGCCGGGCGTGGCGCGCGGCGACGCACACCGCCTCGGGGTCGATGTCCACCGCGACGACGCGGGCCGCGCCCAGGCGCGCGGCGGCGATGGCCAGCAGGCCCGAGCCGGTGCCCAGGTCGAGCACGCGGCCCAAAGGGCGGCGGCACGCAAGCGCCTCGAGCATCTCCAGGCAGGCGCGGGTGGTCGGGTGCTCGCCGGTGCCGAAGGCGGTGGCGGCGTCGATGCGCAGGCCCCAGCGATGGCGCGGCGGGGCGTGGTGGGCGCCGTGGACGACGAACCGGCCGATGCCGACCGGCGTGAAACTCGCCAGGTTGAGCGCCAGCCAATCCCGTCGTTCGATCGCCGCCACGGTGAAAGGGAGCGGCTCGACGCCGGCCAGGTGCGCGGCGAGCGCGAGCCTTGCGGCCAGGTCCGCGCGGTCCGGCGCCTCGGGCACCACGGCCTCGATGGACCACGGACCGGGCCCCTCGAACGCCGTGACCACCGTGCCGTCCGCTTCGAGCGCGGCCATGAAGGCCTCGACCGCGCCGGCCGGGCAGAGAAGCGCGATGCGCCAGCCGTCGTCGGCGCCCGGCGGATCAGGCCTTCTGGACAAACCCGGCCATGACCTTCTTGTCGCCCGCCTTGTCGAAGGCGATGTCCAGCTTGTCGCCGTCGACCGCGCGCACCCGGCCGTAGCCGAACTTCTGGTGGAACACGCGGCCGCCCACCGCGATGCCCTCGGGCGTTTGGGCCACGGGCTTGGCAAGGGGCACCGCCGGCTTGGCGCGCGCGTCCAGCACCCGGTGATAGTTGCTGGGCCGCAGGCCGTAGCCGGGCCGCGCGGACTCGGCCACGTGGCCGGCGCCCGGCGTCGCGGCGTGGCCCAACGGCTGGCCGAGCGCGTCCTGGCGGATCACGTGCTTGGCCGGCAGCTCGGCCAGGAAGCGCGACGGCAGGTTGGCCTGCCACTGGCCGTGCACCAGCCGGCGCCCGGCGTACAGGACGCAGGCGCGCCGACGCGCGCGCGTCAGGCCGACATGGGCGAGCCGGCGTTCCTCCTCGAGCCCGGCGATCCCCTTGTCGTCGATGGCGAGCTGGTTGGGGAACACGCCCTCCTCCCAGCCGGGCAGGAACACCGTGTCGAACTCCAGGCCCTTGGCGCTGTGCAGGGTCATGATGCTGACCATGTCCTGGGCGTCGCCCGTGGCCATGTCCATGACCAGGCTGACATGTTCGAGGAACGCGGGCAGGCGCTCGAACTCGGCGATGGCGCGCACCAGCTCCTGCAGATTGTCGAGCCGGCCCGGCGCGGTAACCAATTTGTCCTGCTGCCACATCGCGGTGTAGCCGGATTCGTCCAGCACGACGGCGGCGATCTCGGCCGCCGGCATGGTCTCGGCCGCCTGGCGCCAGCGCGCGAAGGACTCGATCAGGCGGCGCAGGGTGGCGCGCCGCTGCGGCGGCAGCTCGTCGGTCTCGACGGCGAACGCCGCGGCTGCCAGCAGCGAACAGCCGCGCGCCCGGGCGACCGTGTGCAGCAGCTGCAGCGTCGTGTCGCCCAGGCCGCGCTTGGGCTGGTTGTAGATGCGCTCGAACGCTAGGTCGTCGTCGGGCTGGGCGATCACGCGCAGGTAGGCGAGCGCGTCGCGAATCTCCTGGCGTTCGTAGAAGCGCAACCCGCCGACCACGCGGTAGGGCACGCCCAAGGTGATCAGCCGCTCCTCGAAGGCGCGGGTCTGAAAGCCCGCGCGCACCAGGATGGCGAAGGCGCCCAAGGGCAGGCCCGCGCGCTGGCCGGCCTCGATCTCCTCGCCGATGGCGCGCGCCTCCTCGGCGTCGTCCCACACGCCGCGCACGGCCACCGGCTCGCCGTCGCCCGCTTCGGTCCACAGGGTCTTGCCGAGCCGCCCGGCGTTGTGCGCGATCAGCGCCGAGGCGGCGCCCAGGATGTGGCCGGTCGAGCGGTAGTTGCGCTCCAGCCGCACCACCGTCGCGCCGGCGAAGTCGCGCTCGAAGCGCAGGATGTTGTCGACCTGCGCGCCGCGCCAGCCGTAGATCGACTGGTCGTCGTCGCCGACGCAGCACAGGTTGCCGTGGCTTTGGGCCAGCAGGCGCAGCCAAAGGTATTGGGCCACGTTGGTGTCCTGGTACTCGTCGACCAGGATGTAGCGGAAGCGATCCTGATACTGCGCCAGCACGTCCGGATGGCCCGTGAACAGCGTCAACCCGTGCAACAGCAGGTCGCCGAAATCGGCGGCGTTCAGTTCGATCAGGCGTTGCTGGTAGGCGCGGTAGATCGCTATGGCGCGGCTGGGGCCCACCGCCTGGTCGTCGTCCCCCGGGACCTTGTCGGGGGTCAGGCCGCGGTCCTTCCAGCGTTCGATCAGGCCCAGCACGCCGCGCGCCGGCCAGCGCTTGTCGTCGACGTTGGCGGCCTCCAGCACCTGCTTAACCAGACGCAACTGGTCGTCGGTGTCGAGGATGGTAAAGGTCGACTTCAGCCCGACCAGTTCGGCGTGGCGGCGCAGGATGCGCGCGGCGATCGCGTGGAAGGTGCCGATCCACAGGCCCTCGGTCGGCCGGCCCAGGAGCTGCGCGACGCGCTCGGCCATCTCGCGCGCGGCCTTGTTCGTGAAGGTCACCGCCAGCAGCGAGAACGGCCCGGTGCGCCCGGTGGCGATCAGATAGGCGAGCCGGGTGGTCAGCACCCGTGTCTTGCCGGTGCCCGCGCCGGCCAGCACCAGCACGGCGCCCTCGGTGCGCACGACGGCGGCCTGCTGCCCGGGGTTGAGCGACGCGAGCAGAGGATACGGCTCGATGGGCGCGGGAACCGCGTTGCTCAGCATGGGCCAGGACTACAGCATCGTGACCGGCGACACCATCCCGTCGCGCGACGGCGCGCTGGCGCGCGGCGCGCCGTCAGTGGCGCGGTTCGATCGGCGTCGTCGTGTCGTCGTTGTCCGGCGACTCGGGCGACACGGAGCCACGCGGCCGATCGCACGCCTTGCCGGCCAGCGGACCCGGGTCGTAGCGGTAGGGCCGCGGGATGCGTGGCCGGGCCGGGGCCTCGGTCGCGAGGCGTCGGCGGAACCGTTCCAGGTCGACGATCTTGCCCATGATCCGTTCTCCTGCCCAGGCTTGGTCGGGCCCCGGGCCGCCGCTATTGTGCGCCCATGAGTCGAGGACGCTCAACGGGTTGTGCGAACGCCCGCGACGACGGACTCGAGCCGTGAGGCGTGCGCTCGTCGGATTCGTCGTCCTGATCGCGCTGGCGCTCGGCGCGCTGCTGATGGCGCCGTCGTTCGTCGACCTCAACCCATACAAGGACCGCATCGCCGCCGAGGTGGCGCGGGCCTCGGGCCGGACCGTGGCGATCGACGGCACCATCGCGCTGCAGCCGCTACCGACGCCCCACGTCCGGCTGACCAAGGTGCGCGTCGGCAACATCGAAGGCGCGCTCGCGCCCGACATGGCGCAGGTCGCGGCGCTCGACGCCTCGGTGGCGCTCGGCCCCCTGCTCGGCGGAGAGCTTCAGGTGACCAGCGTGACGCTGCTGGCGCCGGTCATCACCCTGGAGCGTCTGGCCGACGGCCGCGCCAACTGGGTCTTCGCGACGACCGAGGGCGGCGGTGGCGGCGACAGCGCGGCGGTGCGCTTCGACAGTATCGCCATCGAGGACGGCACGCTGATCGTCCGCGACGAAGCGGCGGGACGCACGGTGCAGGCCGACGCGATCGATCTGACCGCCACGGTCGCGTCGCTGCGGGGCCCGTTCGAGGCGGAGGGTTCGCTGGTCGTCGCCGGGTCGACGCTGGGTTTCAAGGGCCGTGTCGGCGCGCTCGATCGCGACGCCATCGCGGTCGCGCTGGACGTGGACTTCGGTCAGGACGCGCGCGTCGGTTTCGCCGGACAGGTGAGGGCCGGCGCGGCGTTCGCGGTCAACGGCACGCTCGAAGGGTCGGGGCCGTCGCTCGCGCGCGCGCTGGGGCGCGCCGGCCTGGGCGCGGCATTGCCGGCCGCGTTCGACGGCGCCTTCACGCTGGGTGCCGCGATCGCCGCTACCGAGGCCGGCGCCAGCCTGACGGATGTGTCCGCGACTCTCGGCGAGGCGCGCGCGACGGGTGCCTTCGAGCTGGCCTTCGGTGCACCCATCCGACTCGACGGCGTGATCGCCGTGAACCGGCTCGATCTGGACGCGCTGCTCGCCTCGGCGGGCGAGGGCGCGGGCGCGACGCCCGCGGCGCCGGCCGACGGACCGTTGGTCCCGGCGGATCTGGCCGGCGATCTGTCGGTGACGGTGGACGCGGTGGTGCTGCGCGGCGAGGTGGTGCAGCAGGCGCGCCTCGATGCTTCGTTCGGCGACGGCGTGGTGACGATCCGGCAGGGCGGCGCGCTGCTGCCCGGCGGTTCGGACCTGGCGCTGTTCGGCGTCGCCGAACGGCGCGACGAACAGCCCAGCTTCGACGGCCGCGTCGAGATCGCGTCCGACAACCTGCGCACGCTGCTGGCCTGGGCCGGTGTCGCGCTGGGCGACGTTCCGGCCGAGCGGCTGCGCCGCTTCGGCCTGGTCACGCCGATCGTCGCCGCACCGGGGCGTGTCACGCTGGACGGGCTCGACTTGCGCCTCGACACCTCGCGCGTGACCGGCCGGCTCGACGCGGCGCTCGGCGATGCGCCGGCGATCGAGGCCGACCTGGCGATCGACAAGCTCAACCTGGACGCCTACCTGCCCGAATCCGACGGTGGCGCGGGCGCGGCGCCACCCGCGAACCTGACGCTCGACCTGACACTCGCCGCCGACCAGATCACCTACCGCGGCCAGAACGCCCAGGGCGTCACCGTGGCGGCGCGCCTGGCCGGTGGCCAGGTCGCGGTCGAGCGCTTCGCGGCGCGCGACCTGGCCGGCGCGGCGGTCGCGTTCGACGGCGCGCTTGACCCGCTGGCGCCCCGCTACGACGGCACGCTGAGCGTCGCCGGCAAGGACCTATCGGGCCTGGCGCGCGTCGCCAGCCTGGACCCGGCGTGGCGGCTGGACGCCCTGGGTCCGGTCGAGCTCGAGGCGCGCGTGCAAGGGGCGACCGGCCCGGTCGACCTGGACGCGACCATGACCAGCGGCGCGCTGGACGCGCGGGTCACTGGCACGGTCGACATGGCCACGGTGAACCTGGATGTCGCCTACGACGCTATGGTGCGCGACGCTGGCGGCGCGCTGGCCGCCTTCGACATCGCCGGGCCCGCGGCTCTGGCGGACGCGGGCATCGGCCGTGTGCGCGGCACCTACAAGGGCGGCGCCTCGGGCGGCGAGGGCGCGCTCGCCGTCGAGGGCCCGTTCGGGACGGTCGACGTGAAGGGTCGGCTCGACGCCGCCGCCCAACCCATGGCCTTCGACGTCGCCGTCGCAGCCAAGGGCGCCAGCCGCGACGCGGCGCTGGCCTTGCTCGGCGTCGCGGGCCTGGGCGCCGACGGCGCCTACGAGCTCTCCGGCACGGCCAAGGGCTCGCTCGCCTCGGCGACGCTCGACGCGACACTTGGCACCGCCGGTGCCACGGCCACGGCCAAGGGCACGATCACCGGTCTTGCGTCGTCGCCGGCCTATGATCTGGCGCTCGCCGTCGACCACCCGGACATGGATGGATTGATGGCCGCGCTGGGCCGGTCGCCGACCGGCGCGGCCGGGCCCTTCGCGCTCGACCTGGCGGTCAAGGGCGACAACGCCCGCGTCGGCACCGAGACCCTGGTCGCGACCCTGGGCCCGGCGCGCCTGACCGGCAGCGTGAGCGCGGCGCTCGACCGCGATGTGCCGTTCATCGAGGCGACGCTGGAAGCCGGCGACCTGGTGCTCGACCCCTTCCTCGGCGGCGGCGCCGCGCGCTGGTCGCGCGAGCCCCTGCGACTCGGCGCGCTCGCCGGCGTCGAGGGCCGCGCACGCCTCGACGCCGCCAGCCTGACGTTCGGCGCGATCCGCCTCGAGCAGGCGGTGCTGGAGACATCGCTCGACGGCGGCGTGCTGACGGTCGACCGCTTCGACGGCCGTGTGTTCGACGGCGCGTTCGCGGTGCGCGGCAACCTGGCGCCCGGCGAGGTGCACGGGCTGGACGCGACGATCTCGCTGACCGACGTCGATGCGCGCGCCGCGCTGGCGCAAACGGCGGGCTACCAGGACCTGGGCGGCCGGCTGGACGTGGCGGCGCGCGTCGACAGCCTGGGCGCCAGCGAGGCGGAGTTGGTGGGCAACCTGGCGGGCGATGCCACCGTCAACCTGCGCGACGGCGTGATCGACGGCTACGACCTGACCGCGATCAACCAGCGGCTCGGCAACCTGGACAACGTGGTCGACTTCGCCGCGCTGGTGGGGACGTCGCTGCAAGGCGGCTCGACGCCCATCCAGCGCGCCGACGGCACCTTCACGATCCGCAAGGGCGTGGCCGAGTCGAACGACCTGACCGCCCTAATGGAGGGGGCCGAGGCGTTCGGTACCGCGATCATCGACCTGCCCGACTGGGAGATGGACGTGGTGGGCGAGGCGCGCCTGCTCAGCCACAGCGAATCGCCGCCGCTGGGCGTCACCATGCGCGGTGCTTTGGATGCGCCCAAGACCAAGTTCGACACCGGCGCGCTCGAGGCGTTCGTCGCCAAGCGCGCCGTGGGCGCCGCGATCCAGCAGTGAACCCGGGCTTGAACCCGGCGAACTCGCGCCGCCGGACAGCGGAACGCTGGAGGCGGCGCCCGAAGCACCGGCCACCGATGTGCCGCCCGAGTTGCTCGACGAACAGGCGCTGGAAGGCGGGCCCGCCGAACCGGTCCTGGTCGAACCCGAGCTCGCCGAGCTCGAGGCCGTCGAGCTACTGCCCGAGGACACCGGCGTGCTGCCCGAACCGGCCCTGTCCGACGCCGGCGAAGTCCCGGCCGAACAGCAGCTCATCGACAACCTGCTGCAGGGCGTGCTGAAGGGCTAGTAGGCGTCAGCCCGACGCCACCATGGCTTCCGCGCGGACCCAGCGGTCGAAGTCGGCGGCCGTGACGTGACCCAGCGCGCGCGCGGCCGCGCGCAAGGTCGCGCCGTCGCGGTGCGCCTTGGCCGCGATTTCCGCCGCCTTGTCGTAGCCGATATGGGGGGTGAGCGCGGTCACTAGCATCAGCGAGGACTCGCGCGCGCGATGCGTGCACGGTCGGCGCGCAGGCCCGTGACGCAGTGCTCGGTGAAGCTGCGCGCCCCGTCGGCCAGCAGGCCGATGGACTGCAGCAGGTTGTGGATCAGCACCGGCTTGAAGGCGTTCAGCTCCAGGTGTCCCTGGGCGCCGGCCACGGTGATCGTCACTTGGTTGCCCATGACCTGGGCGCAGACCATGGTCAGCGCCTCGCACTGGGTCGGGTTGACCTTGCCCGGCATGATCGACGAGCCCGGCTCGTTGGCCGGCAGGATCAGTTCGCCCAGGCCGCAGCGCGGGCCCGAGCCGAGCAGCCGGATGTCGTTGGCGATCTTGGTCAGCGAGCAGGCCAGCACGTTGAGCGCGCCCGACGCCTCGACGATGGCGTCGTGGGCGGCCTGCGCCTCGAACGGGTTGGCGGCGACACGAAAGCGCAGGCCCGTCAGGCGCGCGATATTGCGCGCGCACGCCCGGCCGAAGTTCTTGGGCGCGTTGAGCCCGGTGCCGACCGCCGTGCAGCCTTGGGCGAGCGCCAGCAGGTTGGGCAGCGTCGCGGCGACCCGCGCGATGCCGAGCTCGACCTGGCGCGCGTAGCCCGAGAACTCCTGGCCCAGTGTCAGCGGCGTCGCGTCCTGCAGGTGCGTGCGGCCGATCTTGACAATGGGCGCGAAGGTGCGCGCCTTAGCGGCGAGCGCCCGGCGCAGCCCCTTGAGCGACGGCAGCAGCCGGCCGTGGATCGCGCGCACGGCCGCGATGTGCATGGCGGTGGGGATGCTGTCGTTGGACGACTGGGCCATGTTGACGTGATCGTTGGGATGGACCGGCGCCTTGGCGCCGAGCGCGGCACCCAGGCGACGGTTTGCCAGGTTGGCGACCACCTCGTTCATGTTCATGTTGGTCTGGGTGCCTGAGCCGGTCTGCCACACGGGCAGAGGAAACTCGTCGTCGTGCTCGCCTGCCGCGATGGCGTCGCACGCCGCGACGATGGCCCGTGTCAGGCGCGCGGGCAGGGCGCCGCGCGCGCCGTTGACCTTGGCCGCCGCGCGCTTTTGGATGGCCAGGGCGTGGACCAGCACCTCGGGCATGCGCTCGGTGCCGATGGCGAAGTGCCGCAGCGCGCGCTGGGTCTGCGCACCCCACAGCCGGTCGGCGGGCACCTCGATCGGGCCGAAGCCGTCGCGTTCAGTGCGCGTGGCGCGCGGGCGGGTCATGGCGGGCTCCCTCGCTGTTGCCGGCGGACCGGAATACAGTTGGGCCATTTCCAGGGGCGGGATCGGTGCCGTATCATCGGCCGCGTCTACCCTTATTACGCGAGGTACGGGCCATGACGACGACCAACGGCGCGCGGCCGCGCGTGATGAAGCCGATCGATGCCGATCCGGCCAAGTCCTACACCCTGCCCGGCTGGGCCTACGTGGACCCCGACATCTTCGAGCGCGAGAAGCAGGCGATCTTCTACCGCGGCTGGCACTACGCGGGGCCGCTGGCCGCGCTGGCCAAGCCCGGCGACTATGTCACCGCCACCATCGTCGACCAGGGCGTGTTCGTGGTGCGCGGCCACGATGGTGTTTTGCGCGGCTTCTACAACGTCTGTCAGCACCGCGGGCACGAGCTGCTCAAGGGGCGCGGCAACACCCGGTTGGTGATCACGTGCCCCTACCACGCTTGGGCCTACGACACCGACGGCAGCCTGCGCACCGCGCGCGGCTCCGAAACCATGGCGAGCTTCGACCGTTCCGAGTTCTGCCTGAAGCCCGTGCGGGTCGAGGTGTTCGCCGACCACTTCGTGTTCTTCAATCTGGATAACGACGCCAAGCCGCTGGTCGAGCAGGCCAGCGACCTGGCCGACGAACTGCGCCGCGATGTCACCGGTTTCGACAAGCTGACGCCCGCCTTCGAACGCGAAGGCTCGATCCGCTGCAACTGGAAGGTGGCGGTCGACAACTACCTGGAATGCTACCACTGCGGTCCAGCGCACCCGGCCTTCGCCGACCTCTTGAAGATGGACGACTACCGCACGCGCTCCGCCGACATCTGGTCGAGCCAGAAGGGCGTGCTCGCCCGCGCCGACAACGCGGCCTACCCGGTGCGGCGCAACGCGCCCCAGCAGAAGGGGCTGTTCTGGTGGTTGTGGCCGACCACCACGTTCAACGTGCTACCCGGTTCGCCGGGCATCGGCCTGTTCAACTTCATGCCCGGGCCAACGGCGACCGAGACGATCACCACCGGGGACCGTTTCTACCTGCCCGGCGAGACTGACGAGACCGAGGACTCGGCGCGCCAGGCCTACGGGCGCGACGTACTGGGCCCCGAGGACGCCGGCCTGTGCGAATCGGTGCAGCGCGGGCTCGCCTCGCGCGGCTATTCCCAGGGCCGCTTCATCGCCGACCCGAACGAGAGCCAGATGACCGAGCACGCGGTGCATCACTTCCACGCGCTCGTGGCGAAGGCGCTGGCCCTGCGATGACGTTTGGGGCCGGGGCGCTCTAATTCCGCCACAAGGGGATGGTCTACTCACCCTCGCCGCGACGGATCATGCCGTCGCACCGTTGACCGACCCAAGGCCCCTCCTTCTCCGCGGAGGGGCCTTGTTTTGTTTTGGGACACACGAGAATGCTTCTGAAGGCGATGATGGACGACGGACGGCACGGGGCTCGCACGGGCCTGCGCATCGCGGCGGCGCGGATCATCGCTGTGGGCCTGGCGGTCGGCGGCTTCCTGGCGGGCAGGGGCGTCGTGCAGTCGCGGCTCGCCGAGCGCACCGTGACGGTCAAGGGCGTGGCCGAGGCGGACGCGACGGCCGCGCTGGCCACCATGCCGATCCGCTTCACCGTGACCGGCGCCGACCCGGCCGGGGTCAAGGCGGAACTCGACCGCCACACCGCCATCGTCACCCAATTCCTGACGGAGTTCGGCTTCAGCGCCGAGGAGATCGGCACCGGGCGCATCGACGTGCTGGACGCGGCGTCCTACGGCTACTAGCCCGAGGCGGTCGATTCGGCCAGCCGTTACGCGCTGGGCATGAACCTGACGGTGCGCTCGACCAACATCGACGCGGTGTCCCGGCTGGGCGACAGCCTGGGCGACCAGATCCCGCGGGGCGTCACCATCGGTGGTTCGGGTGGGCCTTTCTACGTGTTCACCGCCGCCCAGCTCAACGAGGCGAAGCCAGCGCTGCTGCGCCAGGCGATCATGGCGGCGCGCGCCGCGGCCGAGGAGTTCGCCGCCGCCACGGGCGCGCGGCTCGGGCCGATCCGCAACGCCAACCAGGGGGTGATCTCGGTGCTGGCGCGCGACGCAAGCTCCGACGCCTCGGAATGGACCAGCCGCGACAAGCGGCTGCGCGCCGTGGCGACCGTCGAGTACATGCTGGTCGATTCAGCCGCGCCGGCCTATCATAAGCGTTCTTCGCACAGGAGACCACCATGGCCGCGCTCGAGAAGCACCCCGTGACCTTGCGCGAGGAGGTCGAGGCCCGCGCGGACCGGCCCGCCGACATCCGCGCGCGCCTCGAGGACCCGTCGTGGGTGCTGCACGCGGGCACCAGCTTCGAGGCGCTGAGCCCGGCCGACTGGGCGATCCACGAACGCCAGGAGAACCTGTGGTACGAGGGCCGGCACGCCGATGAGCTCCTGAAGCTGCTGGCCAGCCAGAAGGACGAGACGGTCTACGGCTTCGCCATCAACAACTACGGGCACTCGCTGCAGACCGCGACGCGGGCGCTGCGCGACGGCGCCGACGAGGAGCAGGTGTTTGTCGCGCTGATGCACGACATCGGCCAGACGCTGGCGCCGCACAACCACGGCGAGGTGGCGGCAACGCTGCTGCGCGCCTGGGTGACGCCCGAGCACCACTGGCTGCTCAAGATGCACCCGGTATTCCAACGTTATCACCGGGTCAACCATCCGACGTCGGAGCGCGATTCGCGCGAGTCGTTCCGCGGCCATCCGGCGTTCGAAGCCACCGCGCGCTTCTGTGAGCGCTGGGACCAGCCGGCGTTCGACGCGGCGTACCCGACCCTGCCGCTCGAGGCCTTCGAGCCACTGGTCCGCCGCTTCCTCGCGCGCGAACCCCGGTTCACCGAGTCGGCGTAGCGCGCCACAAGTCTGTAGGGGCGGGTCTCAGACCCGCCCCTGCGACCAACAAGATCACCGTGTCGCGCGCCGGGCCTTCAGCGCGGCCATGATCGGTTCGGCGACGATGGCGAAGCCGTACTCCGAGGCTCCGTCCTCGATCCAGCGCCACAGATAGTCGGCGAACGAGCGCTCGACATAGACGTCAAAGGTCGGCGCGTCGTCGAGCTGGTGCAGGATGACGTTGGCCTTGCCCAGCCGCGTCTGGGCGCAGCGCCCGCGCCCGAAGGCGCGCGGGTGCAGATCCAGCCCGCAGCCCTTGGCCAGCGTCTCGCGCGCGTGCACGCCGGACAGCCGGATGACGGTGCGGCCCTCCGTCACATCGGTGACGGCGGCGACGATGCCGTCCAGCGCCTTGCGCAGGTCGGCGACGAGCCTGCCCTCGGTGCCCGGCGCGCCGATCACCAGCCATTCGTCGGGGCCGAGCCACAGCGCGTAGCGGTCCCGCTTGCCGTCGACCGTGTTGGGCGTCGTGGGCAGGAAGACCTTGAGCGCGCCCTTGGCCACCTTGACGAATGCCTCGTCGGCCGGGTCGCCCCGCAGATTGACCTTAGCGACGAAGCGGCGCTCGCCGGCCACCACGCCCGCCGGGCCGGGCTCGGCGACCGCGCGGGCGTCGAGCGACAGGTGATCGAGCGGGCTCTGGCGCAGGACGATCTCAGCCACGGAGCTTCTCGCCCTCCTTGTCGTAGAAGATCGGCTCGGTGACCTGCGCCCACGACGTCTTGCCGTAGGCGTGCACCGGCACGGTCTGGCCATGGCGCGCGCGGCCACCCTTGAGCAGCGCCAGCGCGAACGAGCGGCTGAGCGTCGCGCTCCAGTAGCTGGAGGTGACGTGGCCCTCCATGGGCACCGGCGGTGGGGCGGCGGCGTCCGCCATGATCTGCGCGCCCTCGACCAGCACCTCCTTGGGGTCCTGGGGCAGCAGCCCGACCAACTGCTTGCGGTCGGGGCGCTTGCAATCGGCGCGGGCCAGGCCACGGCGGCCGACGAAATCGGGCTTCTTCTTGCCGACGATCCAGTCCATGCCCAGGTCGCCGGGCGTCACCGTCCCGTCGGTCTCCTGGCCGACGATGACGAAGCCCTTCTCGGCGCGCAGCACGTGCATCGCCTCGGTGCCGTAGGGCGTGATGTCGTACTTGGCGCCGGCGGTCATCAGCGCCTGCCACAGCGCCATGCCCTGGCTTGAGGGCACGTTGATCTCGAACGCGGATTCGCCCGAGAAGCTGACGCGAAAGACGCGCGCGGCGATGCCCGCCACCGTGCCGTCGCGCCAAGCCATGAACGGGAAGTCTATCGCGTCCAGCGCGATGTTCGGGCACAGCTCGGCCATCAGACGGCGCGCGTTGGGCCCGGCGATGGCGGCCACCGCCCACTGGGTGGTCACCGACGTCAGGTAGACTCGCCAGTGCGGCCGCTCGGTCTGCAGCCATTCCTCGAGCCAGGCCATGACGCGCGCGGCACCGCCCGTCGTCGTGGTCATGTGGAAGTGCTGGGGGCCGAGACGCGCGGTGACGCCGTCGTCGAACACCATGCCGTCTTCCTTGAGCATCAGGCCGTAGCGGCAGCGGCCGACCTCCAGTCCGCCCCACGCGTTGGTGTAGACGAGGTCGAGCAGCTTGGCCGCGTCGGGGCCCTGGATGTCGATCTTGCCGAGCGTCGAGGCGTCCATGATGCCGAGGCTCGTGCGCACCGCCCGGCATTCGCGCGCCACCGCCTGGTGCAGGGTCTCGGACCCGCGCGGGTAGTACCAGGGCCGCTTCCACTGGCCGACGTCCTCGAACCGGGTGCCGGCCTGCACGTGCCACGGGTGCATGGCGGTCAGCCGCGCCGGGTCGAACAGCGGACCGACCGTGCGCCCGGCGAGCGCGCCGAAGGTGACCGGCGTGTACGGCGGTCGGAACGTGGTGGTGCCGACCGCCGGGATCGCCGTGCCGGTCGCGTGGGCCAGGATCGCCAAGGCGTTGACGTTCGAGGTCTTGCCCTGGTCGGTACCCATGCCCGTGGTGGTGTAGCGTTTGAGGTGCTCGACGGCGCTGTAGCCCTCGCGCGCCGCCAGCGCGATGTCGGCGGCGGTCACGTCGTTCTGGATGTCGACGAAGGCCTTGCCGCGCCCCGCCGACGGCACGCGCCAGACCGGGCGTGGCGCGATGACCTCGCGCGCGTTGGCCGCGGGCGCCGTGGCCGTGCCATCGCCGAAGCCCGCAGCGTGCGCCGCCGCCGCGCCGGCGCGCGCCCCTTCGGCCAGCGCCGCCGCCAGGTCGAACGTGCCGCGCGCGGCGCCGACCGAGACCTCGGCTTGGCGCGAAATGTCGGGCACGAAGCCGGCGATCGCCTCGTCCCAGCGCAGCCGGCCGCCGGACTGGGAGAACAGATGGACCGCCGGGCTCCAGCCGCCCGAGACGGCGATCACGTCGCAGGGGACGTGGCGCGCCGGGCCCTCCAGCGTCGTACCGTCCGCGCCCAGCCGGCGAATCTCGGCCGAAGTCACCCGCGTGCCGCCGGCGGCGTCGACCACGGCGCTGCCGGCCGCCACCTCGATACCGGCGCGCGACAGCCGTTGGGCCAGCGCGGCGGGAACCTCGGCGCGCAGGTCGGCCAGCAGGGCGACCGCGACACCGGATTCCGACAGATCCAGAGCCGTCTGGTACGCGCTGTCGTTGTTGGTCACCACCACCGCCCGGTCGCCCACGCGCACGGCCCAGCGGTTGGCGTAGGCCTGCGCGGCCGTGGCCAGCATCACCCCCGGCCGGTCGTTGCCGTCGAACACCAAGGGCCGCTCGATCGCGCCGGTCGCCAGCACGACCCGGCCGGCACGCACCTTCCAGACACGCTGGCGCGCGCGGCCCGCGCGCTCGGCGGGCGGCAAGTGGTCCGCCAGGCGTTCGGCGATGCCCAGGTAGTTGTGGTCGTAGTAGCCGAACACGGTGGCGCGCGGTAGCACGCGCACCTCGGCCATGCCGGCCAATTCGGCCGTGGCGTCGTCGAGCCAGGCGCGCGCCGGCCGGCCGTCGATCGTCCCGCCGCCGGCCAGCAGGCTGCCGCCGATCTCGGCCTGTTCGTCGGCCAGGATGACGCGCCCGCCGGCGCGCCCCGCGGCCAGAGCTGCCGCCAGCCCGGCCGGACCACCACCGGCGACGAGCACGTCGCAGTGGGCGTGCTTGCCGTCGTAGCGCTCGGGGTCCGGCTCGCGCGGCGCCAACCCCAGGCCGGCGGCGCGGCGGATAAACCACTCGTAGGCGCGCCAGGCGCGGGCCGGCCACATGAAGGTCTTGTAATAGAACCCCGCCGGGAACAGACCGCCCAGCAGTCCGTTGATCGCGCCGATGTCCCAACGCACGCCTGGCCAGCAGTTGACCGACGCGGCGGCCAGACCGTCGTGGAGCTCGGCCTGGGTCGCGCGCACGTTGGGCTCGGTCAGCGCGCCCTGGCCGAGCTGGACCAGCGCATTGGGTTCCTCGGCGCCGCTGCCCACGATGCCGCGCGGGCGGTGGTACTTGAAGCTGCGCCCCACCAGGTGCACGCCGTTGGCGAGCAGCGCCGAGGCGAGCGTGTCGCCCGGGTGCCCTTCGTAGTACCGGCCGTTGAAGGTGAAGCCCAGCGTGCGTGCGCGGTCGATGCGCCCACCGGTCGGGTTGCGGTGGGATTGCGCGGTCATGGCGCGCGGTCCGGGCGCGGCGTGCCCATGGGGTAGATCGCCGTGATCTCGTGGGTCACGGTCGAGCGCAGGGCGTTGAACCAGCGCCGGCAGCCGACCGTGTGCACCCAGCGTTCGGCGTGGACGCCCTTGGGGTTGCCGCGCATGAACAGGTAGTTCGCGAACGCCGCGTCGTCGAGCGCGTCGGGCTGTTCAGGGCGCAGGATGTGCGCCTCGCCGCCGTAGGAGAACTCGGCCTCGTCGCGCGGGCCGCACCAGGGGCAGGCGATCAGGTGCATGGCTGCGTCAGTGCGCCACGGCGGCGGCGCCGTGCTCGTCGATCAGCGCGCCGGAGGAGAAGCGTTCCAGGGTGAAGGCGGCGTTGAGCTCGTGCGGCCGGTCCTGGGCGATGGTGTGGGCGAACACCCAGCCCGAGCCCGGCGTCGCCTTGAAGCCGCCGGTGCCCCAGCCGCAGTTGATGTAGAAGCCCTCGACCGGCGTGCGCGCCATGATCGGGCTGGCGTCCGGGCAGACGTCCACGATGCCGGCCCATTGGCGCATCAGGCGCATGCGGCTGAACATGGGGAACAGCTCGATCAGCGCCGCCATCTGCTCCTCGATCACCTGCAGCGTGCCGCGCTGGGCGTAGGAGTTGTAGGCGTCGATGCCGGCGCCGATCACCAGCTCGCCCTTGTCGGACTGGCTGACATAGACATGCACGGCGCCCGACATGACCACCGTGTCGAGCACCGGCTTGACCGGTTCGCTGACCAGGGCCTGCAAGGGGTGGCTCTCGATCGGCAGACGCAGGCCGGCCATGGCGGCGATCACGCTGGAATGGCCGGCGGCGACCGAGCCGATCTTGCGCGCGCCGATGAAGCCGCGCGTCGTCTCCACTCCGGTCACGCGGATTCCCTCGCGCCGGATGCCGGTGACCTCGCAGTTCTGCAGGATGTCGACGCCCAGCCGGTCGGCGGCGCGGGCGAAGCCCCAGGCGACCGCGTCGTGGCGCGCGGTGCCCCCGCGCCGCTGCAGCGAGGCGCCGAGCACCGGATAGCGGATGGTCGGCGCGGTGTTGATGATCGGGCAGAACGCCTTGACCTGCTCGGTCGTCAGGAATTCGGAATCGATGCCGTTCAGGCGGATCGCCGAGACCCGGCGGTTCAGCTCGCGCAGATCGTGCAGGTTGTGCGCCAGGTTCATCACGCCGCGCTGGCTGAACATGGTGTTGAAGTTCAGTTCCTGGCTCAGCCCTTCCCACAGCTTGAGCGACTTCTCATACAGATGCGCGCTCTCGTCCCACAGGTAGTTGGAGCGCACGATCGTCGTGTTGCGCCCGGTGTTGCCGCCGCCGATCCAGCCCTTCTCGACGACGGCGACGTTGGTCACGCCGTGTTCCTTGGCCAGGAAATAGGCGGTGGCCAGTCCGTGGCCGCCGCCGCCGATGATGACCACGTCGTAGGCGGGTTTCGGCTCGGGCTGGCGCCAGGCGGCGGGCCAGTCCTTGTGGTGGTTGCCCGCACCCTTGATCAGGCCGAGGAGCGAGTATTTCACCGCCCGGCCCCCCACGTCGCGGCACGCCCGCAGGGGCGGGTCTCAGACCTGCCCTTCCATGCCATGGCGCAAGCCTTGGGTTCGCGTATCACGGCCCCGTTCATGCCGCACGGCGGGAACCCACGCAAGGGCGAATGCGGCATGCGGTGTCGCGATCCGGCGGTCGGCACGAAAAGGAAAACCGCCGCCGGACACGTCCGGCGGCGGTTGGAAGGAGATGGGACTGAGCTACAGAAACGCGGGAACTAAGAACGCAGGTATCAGGAACGCCTGGCGCGCCGCATCGCGCCGAGTCCGGCCAGCGCCACGCCGAAGAGGGCGAGCGACGCGGGCTCGGGCAGGCCCGGCGGGCTGACGATCTCGCCCAGCCGACCGTACTACAGGTGGTCGACCTCGATGCCGCCGCTGCCGCTGCGGATGAAGATGCGGGAAATACCTCCGGCGTTGGTCGCGCCGTAGAAGCGGTCATCCCCGGTCGTGCCGAAGAAAAAGCCGTCGGCGTGGTTGCTGCTCGTCGAGCCCACCGAGTTGCCGTCGGCGTCGAAGGCCTCGAAGAAGATGTTGTTGGTACCTTCGGTCCACACGATGCCGACGTGGGTCGGTAGATCACCGAGCGCGCCGGCGTCGAACGTGAACGAGTAGCCCGTGGCGCCACTGCCGAAGAACGAGTCGCCGACCGCCGCGCCGTTGACGCCGCTAATGTTGATGGCGCCGTCATCGGCATCGACGGAATCGATGATGCTTCCCGAGAAACTGGTGCTCGTGACGATGCCTATGCTGGCGCTGACACCGGGCGTGTTGAGCAGATGATCCTGGAACGTCTCCAGGTGGAAGAACGTGAAGCCACCGTCCGCCAGGATCGACGCGAATGGGCTATCGCTGGTGCCGCAGCTTCCCGTGAAGCCACCGCCATTGCGATCGAAAAAGAGATTAGGTGGTCGGACCCAGCAGATCCGCGCGCGCCGTCGCCGGAATCAAGGCCCGCCTCGCTGCGGCCGCGAGCCCTCCAGCCACCTTCAGGATTTCCGTGTCGCCCTACAACATCGGCCGGGACGACCTTGCGATGCACGAGGTGTGAGCCATCGACCACGCCCCCGGTCCATACGGGCCATGAACCGAAAAAAACCGGGCCGTCAGGGTCCAAGCAAGTCTAGCTCATTGAAATACCGTCGATTCCCTTGTTCTCGGGATCGATTCGCACCATGGGTCTTTCAAGTATCCCGACTCTTCTGAGGGACATCCGTCCGCACCCGTTTCGTGAAGGCACCGTCGACCACCATGTCGGCGTCGTTCATGCCATAGGGTGCGCGCTCAGATGAGGCTGTTCGCGTCAGGGCGCAAGCGCGTTCGATACCAGTCAACCGCGAATCGGATGACGTCGTCATAGCGTTCGTCGAGTCCGTGGCCAACGCCTTCGATGACCTCAAGACGCGATCCCTTGGGTAGCAAGGGCAGGCCCCGGCGTGACAGAACCAGCAGCATGTGCTCCTCCTCGTCCATCGTGCTGCTGCCGTGGATCAACAGCACCGGACAGCACACGAGGCCCAGCAATTCCGCCTGATCGACCTCTTCGAAGTCCCCAATCAGCCGGCGCTCGACCCAGACCACGGGGCGCCAGCCGTCGTCGACGATCATGCTCGTCTCGCCCTTCGCTCGCGAAGTCGGCGAGCTCCTCGGTCGAGAAGAAGCGCGTCCAGTCGTAGCGGACCGGACCGGTGCAGGCGCCCGTCAGCACCATGGTGACAATACCCGGTAGCGCCGCCTGCAGGCATGCGCGCGCGCCGTGGCTATGGCCATGGAGCGCGATGGGTGTCATACCACGCGCAGCCATAAAGGCGACCGCCGCGGCTACGTCCTCCGCTTGCTTGGCGATGACGAGGGTGTCGTCGTCGCTCTCCCCGCAACCGGCGAAGTCGAAGGCGAGCGCGGCGATGCCCGCCTCGGCGAGCGCCGGTCCCAGCCGATCGAACCGGCCACGCGAGGACTTGTTCGCGCAGAACCCGTGGGCCATCACGACGCCACCCGCGCGCGTGCCGCCGCCTCGCCACAGATGGCCGACGAGGGTGAGCCCGCGTGCGTTCGCGAACGTCACACGATCGGGCCGCATGCCCTCAGAACTGCACGCGTCTCGTGAAGGCACCATCGACGACCATGTTGGCGCCGGCGACGAAGGACGCGCGGCGGCTGACCAGGAAGGCGACCGCGTCGGCGATCTCCTCGGGCCGGCCCATGCGGCCCATGGGGTTGCCTTCGAGCGCCGCCTTGAAGTCGGCCGGGTCGCCCTTCTCGGTGCGCTCCCACACGCCGCCCTTGAAGTAGATCGTGCCGGGACTGACCACGTTGACGCGGATGCCCTTGGGCGCCAGGTGGTTGGCCAGCGACTTCATGGCGTAGAGCAGCGCGGCCTTCATGGTGCCGTAGGCCGATTCCTCCCAGCCGTAGTCCTCGACGCCCGAAATCGAGGCGATGGCGACAATGGCGGCGGCCTTCGAGCGATCCAGGTGCGGCCGGGCCGCCTCGACGGCGTTGAGCGTGTGCAGCAGATCGGTCTCGAACGCCGTACGGTAGGCTGCCGGCGTGCCGCCCGAGGCGAGCGCGCTGGCGTTCGCCACCAGGATATCGAGCCCGCCGAGCGCGGCGGCGGCGTCCTCGACCCAGGCCTTGAGCGCCGTGGCGTCCGCCACGTCGATCGCGCGGCCCCACGCTTTCGTCCCGCCCTTGCCGAGGGCGTCGACCGCCGCGTCGACCTCGGCGGGCTTGCGCCCGCAGATGCCCACGGCGCAGCCCTCGGCGGCCAGCCGCTCGGCGATGGCGCGGCCGATGCCGCGGGTCGATCCGGTGATGCAGGCGCGCAGGCCGCGCAGTTCAAGGTCCAGGGTTCTCCTCCCTAGCCGCCGTAGATGGCGATGCCCAGGCCCAGCGCGCCGCCCGCGTAGACCAGGCACCAGAACAAGCCCCACACGGCCGGGCCGATGGTCGGCCCCAGCACCAGCGTGACGGCGCGCACGCCGCGGCTGAACGCCGCCTCCATCGCGGCCGCGACGCTCAGCAGCCGCCCCGTGACTTGCTCGCGCCGCTCGACCCATCGCTCGCGCGTTTCTTCGGTCGGGGTCGGCAGGCGGGCGTTGATCGCGGCCAGGATCCGCGCGGCCACCAGGAGCACCAGACCGACCAGCGCGAAGCGGCCGCCCAGGTGCGCGGCCGAGCGGTCGATGCGCGCGAGCGTCGCGGCCACGTCGTCGTAGGGGACGACAATCGGCGCATCGTTCAGGCCACGCGCGCGAAGGCCCCAGATCGTGCGCTCGTCGTCGAAATCCGCCTGATTGACCAGCAGCGTCGTGGGGCCACGCGCGTGGTCGCGCACCACGAAATAGATCGGGTAACCCGACGGGTAGACGAAGACCTCGGGCCGTCCCTCGAGCCGAATGTGCACCTCGGTCAGGCCGGGGAAGTGATCGCCGTTGGTCGGCGCCCCACTCAGGTCGTGCACCGAGACGCGCTCGATGGTGCCCGTGACCTCGACCAGCGACGAGGCCGGCGGCACCGCGCCGGGGCGGCCGAACACCATGATGCACGCACCGGTGGCGGCCGCGATCAGGCCGCACCAGAGCAGCGTCGTCGCCGGCAGGCGCGCGCGGAAGGGCAGGCGGTCGAGCAGGGGCACGGGCATCGCTTCGCGGTGGACCGGAACGATCCTTAGCACGGGCGAACCCGCCCCGGCCAAGGGGCCGGTTCAGGTCACCAGGGTGATATCGTTGGCCCCGGGCGTCGCGGCGTTGGCCAGGGTCGAGATCACCGTGTAGTCGGCGCCGCTGCCGTTGCCGTCTTAGTAGAGCGTCGAATCCGCGGTCGAGAACACGAAGGTCGGCAGGTCGTTGCCGTGGTTGGTGTTGGTACCCGGGTTGGTGCCGTCGTAGGCCGCCGCGATGATCGAATAGGACATGCCGACCGTCACGGCGCCCAGCCCGATGTCGCCCAGCGGGTCGAACGCCGCGGCGGCGAAGCGGAAGACGTCGGTGTTGGCGACGAAATCGACGGCGTGGTCGTCACCGGATCCTGCGAGAGCGGCTGCCACCAGCGCTTCGGCGTGACCTGGACGCGCCAGCGCATCGCGGGCGAGCGCGATCCCTAACTGCGCGAGCGGGTGCCGCGTGAATGGATCATCGAGGTGTGGGCCGCGCCGCACGAAGGTGCGCGCGTCGGCGCGGTGATCGAAGCGCTCCGGGCGCGGAGCACGGCCCGTGCCTAGGGCACGCCACATCGCCGGGCTCGCGCTGATCGTCGGGGCCGCCATGGCGATCGCCGGCGTGTTCGCCGATTGGCCGGTCTACCGGCACCGGGACGAAGGCGAGGCGGTGATCAAGGTGTCGTTCGACCACCAGGGCGCGCGCATCGCGCCGTGCCGCGCGCTGAGCGAGGAGGAACTCGCGGCGCTGCCCGCGCACAAGCGCACCGGCCAGGATTGCCCGCGCGGCCGCGTGCCGGTGACGATCGAGGTGGCGATGGACGGCCGCCCGCTCTACGCCGCGACCGAGGCGCCCTCGGGTTGGGCGGAGGACGGTCCGTCGCGCGTGTTCGGCCAGGCCGTGGTGTCGGCGGGCGCGCACGATCTGGTGCTGCGCCTGCGCGACACGGCGCGCGCCGATGGCTTCGACCACGAGAAGGCGTTGACCGTGACCATCGCGCCCGCCCAGGTGCTGGTGATCGGCTTCGATTCCGAGAACGCGGCCTTCGTGATCCGTTGACGCACCTGCGCGGTGTCAGGCGGCGGGGGACGGCGCGACGTCCACCGAGCCTCCGACGACTTTGATCGCGACGCCGAGTCGGCGCAGCGACGCCAGGCACGCTTCGTCGTGGCACCCGGTGATCACATCGTCAATCCGCGCGGCCTCAAGCCCCGCGATGCGGTCGCGCGTGCCGAGCTTGCGCGCGGTCATCAGCGCGATCGTGCGGCGCGTGCGCTCCGCCATCAGCCGCGCGAGCGATGCATCCGCCTCGTAGGAGTAGGTCAGGCCGGCTTCGGCCGACAGGCCCTCGGCCGAAAGCAGCGCCAGGTCGGCGTTGAACGAACGCACCATGGTTTCGGCGAACGGTCCCGAGGTGCCGAGAGATCGGTGGCGCAGGCTGCCGCCCAGCAGAAACACCGCCGCGGCACGCCCCTCGGCCAGCAGCGTCGCGATGTTGACGGCGGGCGTCACCACGGTCAGGCGCAGGTTGCGCGCGACAATGGCGCGCGCCACGGCGAGCAGCGTCGAACCGTCGTTCATGAACACCGTCGCGTCCGGCTCGAGACTGGCCACGACCGCCTCGGCCATGGCGCGTTTCTCTGCGGCGTCGATCTGCTCGCGCTGGGCGAAGTCCTGGTCGGCACCGCGCGGTGCCTCGATCACCGCGCCGCCGTGGGTACGCCGCACCAGCCCCTGAGCGTCGAGCCAGGCGAGATCGCGGCGCACGGTCGCCAGCGACACCTCGAGCGTGCGCGCGAGCTGGTCGACCGAAACCGCGCCGTCGATAAGAATCTGTCGCTGCACGCGCTGGCGGCGCGCGGCGGGGATGTGCTGGTTTCGCGCCATTCGTACACCCTATCACACTGGCTCGCTTGAGAATCGATCATTATCGATCAGATTCGATTATAACCATGATTGAACCCGACAGGTTCGACCGCTACAGTCGGACCGAGGGCGTCGGGCGGTCCCGGCGTGCGTCCATGACTGAGGGGGAGAAGACGATGATCGCGACGATGCGGCGTCTGGTGGCGCGCGTGGGCCTTGCCGTCGCGCTGGCGGCCGGCGCCATGCCGGATGACGCCCGGGCCCAGGTTCCGGAATCCGCCGAGCCGATCAAGCTCGTGATGATGGGTTACTCGGGCGACAACATCATCATGCTGATCTACGGCAAACTGCTGCAGAAGCTGGGCTACACCGTCGAATGGACGCCGGCCGACTACCTTGGCCAGTTCGCCGGGCTCGAGACCGGCGATCTGCACATCGGCTCGCCGGGCTGGGACACCACCGCCAAGGCCGCGCTGAAGGCGGCGTTCGACACCGGCAACGTGCTCAACATGGGCAAGATGGGCATCCCGGTCCAGGAGGACTGGTGGTACCCGCTCTACGTCAAGGACGTCTGCCCCGGCCTGCCCGACTGGAACGCGCTCAAGGAGCCGGGCTGCGTCGAGGCGCTGTCGGTGGCCGAAACCTCGCCCAGGGCGCGCTTCCTGTCCGGACCCATCGAGTGGGGTGGCCACGACCAGGAGCGCATCGACGCGCTGGGGCTCGACTTCGACGTCATCCACGCGGGTAGCGACGGTGCGCTGACCGCGGATTTCGTCGCCGCGATCAAGCGCAAGCAGCCTATTGTCGGCTGGACTTGGCAGCCGTTCTGGCTGCCCACGCTTTACGAAGGCGAGTTCGTCGAATGGCCCGCCTACGAGGACGCCTGCTACGACGATCCGGCATGGGGACCCAATCCGGACCTGGCGTACGACTGCGGCCGGCCTTCGGGCGAGATGTGGAAGACGTCGTGGGCCGGTGGCGAGGCGATCTGGCCGAAGGCGTACGCCGTTTGGCGCGCCTTCCAACTCGATTCCAAGACCATGGGCGAGCTGGTCTACCGCTCGGACGTGGACGGCGTGGCGACCGAGGTGGTCGCCGACGAGTGGATCGCCGCCAACGAGGCCATCTGGAGTCCCTGGCTGCAGTAGCCGATCGCATCCCCGCGTGGCGCGGTGCCCGCCGCGCCGCGCGGGGCTGATGCGATGGCACGCGCCGGCGCGTTTCCCATAGGGCACGCGGCGCTGGCCGTCGCCGCCATTCTGGCCGTCGGCCTGGCGCTCGCTCCCGGCGCGCTGCCCTGGGCGACGGCCTACCCGGCCGCCTGGGTGGTGCCGTTCGACGCCTGGATCGGCGAGGGTGCGCGCTGGCTGACGCGCGAGGCGGCCATCGGTCCGTTCCTGGTCAAGGATCTGACGCGCGCCGTGGGCGCGGTCGTGGAAGCGCCGGTGGTGCTGCTCCAGGATCTGCTGGTCAAGGGCTTCGCGATCGGAGGCGTGAGCGTCGGGCCGGTGTCGTGGCTCGGCGTCGGCGCACTGTTCACCTGCCTGGGTCTGGCGGCGCGCGATTCACGCCTGGCCGCGTTCGCGGCGTTGACCTGCGCCTACGCCGCGCTGCTCGGCCTGTGGGACAGCGCCATGATGACGCTGGCGCTGGTCCTGGTGGCGGTCGTCTACGGCGTGCTGGCCGGCGTGATCCTCGGGGTCCTCGCCTTCCGTACGGCGCGCTTCCGCGCCGTGGTCGACCCGGTGCTCGACTTCATGCAGACCGTGCCGGTGTTCGGCTACTTGGTACCGGCGATCTTGCTGTCGGGCTATGGCCCGGCGGCGGCGCTGCTGATCACGCTGATCTACGCCGTGCCGCCCATGGCGCGGGTGACGACCAACGCGCTTCAGCAGACGGATCCCGAGATCGTCGATCTCGGCCGTATGGTCGGCTGTTCGCCCGGCCAGGTCTTGCGCCGCGTGCTGCTGCCCTCGCAGCGCCCGCGCCTGATGCTGGGCGTCAACCAAGTGATCATGCTGACGCTCAACATGGTCATCATCGCTTCGATGATCGGCGCCGCGGGCCTCGGGTACGACGTCTGGCAGGCGCTGAAGTCGCTGCATATCGGCAAGGGCGCCGAGGCCGGCATCGCCATCACCCTGCTGGCGATCCTGCTCGATCGCCTGAGCCAGCGCTTCGGCGCGCTGCGACCCGACCATCATGGCCACGCCCGCCCGTTCATCCATCGACACCGCTGGGTCCTGGTCGGTGTCGGCCTGGCGCTGGCCAGCACGGCGCTGGGCGTCGTCGTGCCGGCCGTGGCGCGTTTCCCGGCGGACTGGACCGTGACCAGCGGCCGGTTCTGGGACGGCGTGGTCGACTGGATCAATATCCACGGCTACGACGCCATCAGCGTCGTGCGCGACAGCCTGTTCCTCTACGTGCTGCGGCCGTTGAAGGAGGGCCTGCTGGCGCTGCCCTGGCTAGGCGTGGCCGGGTTCGTGGCGGTGCTCGGCTGGGCCTTGGGCGGGGCGCGCCTCGCGCTTCTGGGCGGGGTGCTGACCGCATTCATCGCGCTGGCCGGCCAGTGGGAGAAGGCGATGATCTCGCTCTACCTGGTCGCCGTCGCCGCGCTGCTTGCCTCGCTCGTGGGCGTGCCGCTCGGCTTCATCACGGCCCGCCATCCGCGCCTGCGTCGGATCGCCGAGCCGGTGGTGGACACGCTGCAGACGCTGCCCTCGTTCGTGTACCTGATCCCGACGGTCATGCTGTTCAGCGTCGGCGATTTCTCGGCGCTCGTGGCGGTGGTGCTCTACGCCGTGGCGCCGGCGATCCGCTACACCGACGCCGCGGTGCGCCAGGTGCCGGCGGCCGCGATCGAGGCGGCGCGCGCGTTCGGCGCGACGCGGGCCCAGCTCGACTGCCGGGTCGTGCTGCCGCTGGCGCTGCCCGACATCGTTCTCGGCCTCAACCAGACCCTGATGCTGGCCATCAGCATGCTGGTCATCACGGCCCTGGTGGGCACGCGCGACCTGGGCCAGGAAACCCTGATCGCACTGTCGAAGTCGGACCCAGGCCAGGGCCTGGTGGCCGGCGTCTGCGTCGCCTTCATCGCGATCGTCGCCGACCGGTTGCTCAGGGCCTGGATCGCGCGCCGCCGCGCGCGCCTGGGCCTGGAGCCCTGATCGTCGCGACCGAGTAGAGTACCGGCGCAGCCAAGGGCGACCATGGACGATCGCGCGGTGTCACGCTACGGCCCCAACCAGACCCTGGTCGGCATGGGGTTCGTCGTCCTGGCGTACTTCCTGTTCTCGTTCCACGACGCCGCGATCAAGTGGCTGGTGACCGGGCTTAGTGTCTGGCAGGTCATGGTCGTGCGCAGCGCGACCATCGTGGCGCTCAGCCTGGCCATCGGCCGCGGCCCGCTGATCGCCGAGGCGGCGCGGTCGCGCGCCAAGCGCGACTACCTGATCCTGGCGGTGATCCTGGTGACAGCGTGGCAGCTCTACTACGCCGCGTCGCGCACGCTGCAGCTGGGCGAACTGACCACGTTCTACTTCACGACGCCGATCATCGCGATCATCCTGGCCCAGCCGATGCTAGGCGACCGGGCCGGCCTCGTCGCCTGGGTCGCCGCCGGCATCGGCTTCGCCGGCGTCGTGGTGGCGAGCCGGCCGGGCTCGGTGGGGCTTGACGGCGCCGTGCTGATGGTCGTGGTTGCCTCGGCCCTGTGGGCGCTTGCCCAGGTGCTGATGCGCCGGCTTGGCCGCTCCGAGCGGTCCGAGCGCGCTCTGATCCAGATGCTCTACACCAACAGCGGCGCGCTGCTGGCCTCGGCCGTCGTGGCGCCGTTCGTCTGGCGCGCCGGGCCGGCGGCCGACTGGCTGCTGCTGGGCAGCCTGGGGTTCCTGGGCGGCGCTGCCCAGTTCGCCTTGATCGAGGGGTTCCGGCGCGCGAGCCCCGGCGCGCTGGCGCCGTTCCAGTACTCGGCGCTGATCTGGGCGGTGGTGCTGGGCTACCTGATCTGGAACGACGTGCCGGATCGCGCCGTGATGGCCGGCGCAGCGCTGATCATCGTCGCCGGTGCCATGGTCATCGCCGACGAGCGGCGTCGGCGCCGTCAGGCCCGGTAGTAGGGCGCTGGCTCGGGCGGCAGCGGCGGCTTGCCCAGCAGGCTGTCCGACAGCTTCTCGGCGATCATGATGGTCGGCGCGTTCAGGTTGCCGCTGACGATCTCGGGCATGATTGAGGCGTCGACCACGCGGATGTTGTCCAACCCACGCACGCGCCCCGCGGCATCGGTCACCGCCAGGTCGTCGGTGCCCATGCGGCAGCTGCGGCACGGGTGGTAGTTGGTCCCGGCGATGTCGGCGACCAGCGCGCCCAGGATCTCCCCGTCTGTGCGCACGCCCGCGCCCGGCGTGATCTCGGTGGTGCGGATCGATGCCCAGGCTTGTTGGGCGATCAGGTCGCGCAGGACCTTGATCGACGCGACGGCGTGGCGGCGGTCCTGTTCGGTCGTCAGGTAGTTGAACACGAACTTGGGCGCCGCCATGGGATCGGCGCTGTCGATCCACACCCGGCCCTCGCTGGTCGGGCGCAGCAGGTTGAAGTAGTACTGGAAGCCGTCGCCGATCTCGACGCCGCCGTGGTGCAGGTTGCCGAGCATCGGGATGAACTCGATCTGCATGTTGGGCACCTTGATCGAGTCCTCGGTGCGGATGAAGGCGCCGACCTCGAAATAGTTGGTGGTGCCGATGCCCTGCTTGAGCAGGATCCACTCGAGTCCGACCTTGAGGCGGCCCAGCCGGCCGAGCTGGCGGGCTAGCGAGACGCCCTCCTTGCACGCGCTCTGCACCGTGCCGGACATGTGATCCTTCAGACCGCGGCCGACGCCCGGCAGGTGGTGGGTAAGGGGGATCGCGATCGAACGCAGGTGATCCGCGTCGCCGATGCCCGACAGCATGAGGATCTGCGGCGAATTGATCGTGCCGCCCGAGACGACGACCTCGCGCCCAACCTCGAAGGCGACGGTGGCGCCGTGGCTGACCGCGTGCACGCGCACGGCCCGCGCGCCGGCGAACTCGATGCGCGTGACGCGCGTGCCGGTGCGCACCGTCAGGTTGGGCCGCGGCCCGGCCTCGTGCAGGTAGGCGCGCGCGGTGTTCCAGCGCACGCCGCCGTGGGTGTTGCGCTGGGTGACGTGGATGCCTTCCTGGCGGAAGGCATTGTGGTCGTCGGCCATGGCGTAGCCGGCCTGGACACCCGCCTGCAGGAAGATCTGGAACAGCGCGTGGTCGGCCGGGCAGGTCTCGACGCGCATGGGGCCGCCGCCGCCACGGTACTGGCTGGCGCCCTTGTCGAACGTCTCGGCACGCTTGAAATAGGGCAGCACGTCGGTGTAGCTCCAGCCTGCGAGCCCGAGCGCCGCCCAGTTGTCGTAGTCCCACGGGTTGCCGCGCACCCAGTTGAGCCCGTTGATCGACGACGACCCGCCGAGCGCGCGGCCGCGCGCTTCGTAGACACGCCGGCCACCCAGGTTTGGCTCGGGCTCGGTGTGGTAGTACCAGTTGAACCGCGTGCTCATCAGCGGCATCCCCAAGGCCGCCGGCATGCGGATGTGGATGTGGTCGTCCTTCGGGCCGGCCTCGATCAGCAGCACCGAGTGCTTGCCGTCCTCGGCCAGCCGTCCGGCGACGGTGGCGCCCGCCGAGCCCGCGCCGATCACGATGAAGTCGAAGGCGTCGTTCCGCGCCATGGTCCCGCCCCGCGATTGCCCAGGAACCGTTCTTGCCCGCGCCCGGGCGCGCGTCAAGAACGCTACTTGCGCCGGAACGCGTCGAGGGTGACGACCTTGGACGGTGCGTCCGAACCGTCGGGTTCGGCGTCGCGCGCCACCGTGGGCACGCGGGTCTCGGGCGCCGGCAAGGGCGCCGCGGGTTCGCTCCCGGCCGGGGCGGGGGCGTCCTTGGCGCCGGCTTCGCGCGGTTCCAGTTTGATGCCCCACTTCACGCTGGGATCGGCGAAGCCGACGATCGCGCCGTAGGGGATCACCAGGTGCTGCGGGACCTTGTTGAACGACAGGGTGACCGAGAAGCGCGCGTCCGCGACCTTCAGGTTCCAGAACTGGTTCTGCAGGATGATGGTCATGTCCTGCGGGTAGCGTGCCCGCAGCTCGTCGGCGATGTCGACGCCAGGATGGCCGGTGCGAAAGGTGATCAGGAAGTGATGCTGGCCGGACAGGCCCTGCCGCGCGGCGATGCCCAGAACTTTGGCGATGACGCCGCGCACGGCGTCGTCCATCAGGCGGTCGTAACGCAGTTCCACCTTGCCCATCACCCCACCCCGTCGACCGCCCCATGGCGGGGCGTTGGGGGGCTTCTGTTGCCCGGTGCCCCCCGGACCGCGCTTATTGCTTATGCAGCAACAGCGAACGCCTCGTTATCGTTGGCGTTTGTGTGTTGACCCTGTAACGGCGGTATCATGCCGGGCGACGATTATGCCTTTACCACGGGCGTCGATCCTTGTTCGCCCCCGTGACGGGACCGGCGGGCCGATCCCGGAACTGGTGGAGGCGCCGGGTACCGCCCCCGGGTCCGCTCCGCTTATGCCGCACAGCCGTGTATCGCCATAGTCACCCGGTTGCCCGGTCGACGACTCAGTATATAGGTTCGAACGGACCCTTCGCAAACCTAGGCCGGCCGGACACGCCATGACCCTGACCCCCGAGCAGCAGGCGGACATCGCGGCGTCCAGGGGCCGGACCGCGACGACCCGGCGTCCGACGGTCGCGGCGCTGGAAGAGGTCCTGTTCGACGCCCTGCCGGTGCTCGACCACGGCTTCGTGCGGGTGGTCGACTACATGGGCGACGACGACGCCGTGGTCCAGGCGGCGCGGGTGTCCTACGGCGCCGGCACGCGCTCGGTGCGCGACGACGGCGGCTTGGTTAACTATTTGATGCGGCACAGGCACACGACACCGTTCGAGATGTGCGAATTGAAGCTGCACGTCAAGTTGCCTGTGTTCGTCGCGCGCCAATGGATCCGGCACCGTTCGGCCAACGTCAACGAGATCTCGGCGCGCTACTCGATCCTGGACGACGAGTTCTACGTGCCCGCGCCCGAGCACCTGGCGGCCCAGGCGACCAGCAACCGCCAGGGCCGCGGCCGTATGCTCGACGGCGCCGAGGCCGCGCGCGTGCTGGACGTGCTGCGCCAGGACGCGCGCCGCTCCTACGACCGCTATATGGAGCTGCTCAACGAGACGCCCACCGGCGAGACGATCGATCCGGCGCGCAACGGCCTCGCGCGCGAGCTCGCGCGCATGAACCTGACGCTCAACGTCTACACCCAGTGGTACTGGAAGATTGACCTGCACAACTTGCTGCATTTCCTGAGCCTGCGCGCCGACCCCCATGCGCAGTACGAGATCCGCGCCTACGCCGAGGTCATCCTGGGCCTGGTCGAGCGCTGGGTGCCGTTGGCCCACGGCGCGTTCATGGAGTACGGGTTGGGCGGTGCTCGGCTGTCGGCCAAGGCGCTCGCGGTCGTGCGGCGTCTGCTGGCCGGCGAGACCGTGGACCAGAAGGACAGCGGCATGTCGGCCGGGGAATGGCGCGAGTTGATGGCGGTGCTGGGCCGTTGAGCAACGGCCTTCCGCGTGCCAACCGCTGTTGTGTGTGCGGCGGCGGGCCGGCGGGCCTGATGCTCGGGCTGCTGCTCGCGCGCGCCGGCGTCGACGTTGTGGTGCTGGAGAAGCACGCGGACTTCCTGCGCGATTTCTGCGGCGACACGATCCATCCTTCGACACTCGAGTTGCTGCACGAACTCGGGATGCTCAACGACTTCCTCCGCGAGCCTCACCAGAAGGTGCGCCACCTGCACGCCATCGTCGGCGGCCGGATGCTCGCGATCGCCGATGTCTCGCACCTGCCGGTGCAGGCGCCGTTCATCGCGTTCGTGCCGCAGTGGAACTTCCTCAGCTTCCTGGTGCGCGCCGCCGCGCGCTTCGCCTCGTTCCGCCTGGTGATGTTGGCCGAGGCGACGGACCTGGTGATCCACGACGGTGTCGTCGCTGGTGTGCGCGTGCGCATCGATGGGGCCGAGACGACACTCGACGCCGACCTGGTGGTGGCGGCCGACGGGCGCGGCTCGCGCCTGCGCGCGGCCGCCGGGCTGGCGGTCGAGGATCTGGGCGCACCCATCGATGTGGTGTGGTTCCGCCTGCCCAAGCGTGCCGACGATCCGGCCGGGGTCATGGGGCGGTTCGAGGCCGGCGCCATCCTGATCACGCTCGATCGCGGCGACTTCTGGCAGTGCGCTTTCGTCATTCCCAAGGGCGGCTACGAGCGGCTGCGTGCCGACGGCATCGCGGCCTTCCGCGCCCGGCTCGCCGGCGCCGCGCCGCACCTGGCCGACCGGGTGGCCAACGTCCAATCGTTCGAGGACACGCGCCTGCTCACCGTGCGCGTCGACCGGCTGCCGGTGTGGCATCGGCCCGGGTTCCTGTGCATCGGCGACGCCGCCCACGCCATGTCGCCGATAGACGGCGTCGGCATCAACCTGGCGATCCAGGACGCCATGGCCACGGCCGACCTTCTGGCCGAGCCCTTGAAGTTTGGCGCGCCATCCGAAGCGTGCAACCGACACGATCCTGCCGGCTTGGCCGGCGTACCACGCGCCCTCGCGGTCCGTCATGCGCCTGGATTTGGCCTGCCGGGTCCTGCACGATCCCTACGCATTGCGCTGGGACGTCTGGCGCGGGCTGCTACCGACCTGACCGGTCAGCGGCTCGGGGTCGAACACCAAGGGGGCACGCACCGCCATGGCGCGGCGACGCATCGTCTATCCCGACGCGGGCGCGGACGCACCCCGGCAACTGACAGGCGCGCGCCTGGCCCGGCTCGAGGCGCTAGGGGATTTCGCGTTGCACGTGGGCACGCGGTCGGACGCGGACTTCGGCGCGCGCCTCGCCGAGGCCGACGGGATCATCTCCGCCTGGGGCCTCGACGCTGCTCACATGCGCGCCGCGCCGAGGCTGAAAATCATCTCGTTCACCGGGCTCGGCGCCGCCAACTTCATCGACCTGGACGAAGCCGCGCGGCTCGGCATCACGGTCACCCATACCCTCTCGACCGCGGAGACGGTGGCCGAGCACACCATGGCCCTGATGCTGGCCGCCACCCGCCACATCGCGCGGCTCGACCGGGAGACACGCGCCTGCGGCTGGAACCAGGGGCTGCAAGGCTTCGACCTGCGCGGCAAGACGCTCGGCCTGGTCGGATTCGGCCGCATCGCCCAGGCGACCGTGCCGCTGGCTCGTGCGTTCGGCATGGACGTGATCGCGTGGACCCGCCGGCCCGAACCCGCGGCGCATCCGGATGTCGCTTTCCTGGCGCTGGACGACGTGCTGGCGCGCGCCGACGTGGTCTCGTTCCACCTGCTTCTGACGCGCGAGACCACGGGCCTGATCACGGACCAACACCTCCGTCGCATGAAGCCCGGCGTCGTCGTGGTCAACACGGCGCGCGCCCAGATCCTGGACGAGGCAACGCTGATCGAGCTGCTGCGCACGGGCCACATCGCCGCCGCGGGCCTCGACGTGTTCGCGATCGAACCATTGCCGGCAGGCCATCCCCTGACCCGGCTCGACAACGTGGTGCTGACGCCGCACAGCGGCTTCAACACGCCCGAGGGCAGCCTGGCCATCCTCGACGGCGCGATCGAGAACCTGGAGGCGTTCTACACCGGCCGCCCGAAGAACGTGGCGACCCGCGCCTGAGGCGCCCGCTACTGCACGACGATGGACGGTGCCTGGCGAGCCCCGGCGCCCAACGCCGCGTCGATCTTGGCCGCCACCTGGCCCGCGATGTCGCGGTAGGCGGCGGCGTGCGGGCTCGCCGGGTCGGTCGCCACGATCGGCCGGCCGCCGTCCGAGGTCTCGCGGATCGCCATGTGCAGCGGCACCTCGCCCAGGAAGTCGACGCCGAGCTCGGCGGCGGTCGCGCGTGCCCCGCCGTGGCCGAAGATGTCGGACCGGGTGCCGCAGCTCGGGCACAGGAAATAGCTCATGTTCTCGACGATGCCGAACACCGGCACGTCGACCTTGCGGAACATGTTGAGGCCCTTGCGCGCGTCGATCAGCGCGATGTCCTGGGGCGTCGAGACGATCACCGCGCCGGTCAGGGGCACGCGCTGGGACATGGTGAGCTGGGTGTCGCCGGTGCCGGGCGGCAGGTCGCACACCAGCACGTCCAGCTCGCCCCATGCGACCTGGTTGAACAGCTGCTCCAGCGCCTGGACCACCATGGGCCCGCGCCAGACCATGGGCGTATCCTCGCCCACCAGGAAGCCCATAGACATGACCTTGACGCCGTAGTTCTCCTTGGGCGCCAGGCTGCGCTCGTCGTGCATGGCCGGGCGGCCCGCCAGGCCCATCATGCGCGGGATCGACGGCCCGTAGACGTCCGCGTCCAGGAGCCCGACCCGACGCCCGAGCGCCGCCAGGCCGAGCGCCAGGTTGACCGCCGTGGTCGACTTGCCGACCCCGCCCTTGCCCGAGGCGACGGCGACGATGGAGGCTATGCCCGGCAGGCCCGGCTTAGCCGGGGCCGTCGGCGCGGCCGCCTGGGTTCCTCGATGGGCGGTCAACACGGCGGTGACCGACAACACGCCCGGCAGCGCCGCGACCGCCTGCTCGCACGCCCTGCGCAGGCCCTCCTTGCGCGCCGCGTCCTTGGGATCGACCTCGAGCGCGAAGCCGACGTTGCCGTCGCGCACCACGACGCCCGAGATCATGCCGAGCGCGACCACGCTGCGCCCACGGTCGGGGTCGGCGACAGCGCCCAGCGCGTCCATGACCTCTCGTTCGGTGACGCGCGCCATGACCAATCTCCTCGCGGCGAATCCCGATAGGAACTCTTGATCCTTGTACCGACCTACCCATTGACATATATAGCGAAGCAATTCAGTGACCAAGCGTCTCCCCCAAGGAGCGAGGAAAGGACGCCTTCATGCCGTGGTCATCGCAAGGAGGCGGCGGCGGCAGTGGAAGCGGCGGGCCCTGGGGCGGGGGACCGCAAGGGCCGTGGGGCCGCGGACCCGGTGGGCCGCAACCTCCGGATTTGGAAGATCTGCTGCGGCGTGGCCAGGACCGGCTGAAGTCGGTGCTGTCGGGCGGAGTGGGCGGCGCGCGCGGCCTGATCATCGTGGGTGCGCTGGTCGTCGCCATCTGGGCCGCGACCGGGTTCTATCGCGTGCTGCCCGATGAGCAGGGCGTCGAATTGGTGTTCGGTAAGTGGGTGCAGACCACACAGCCGGGCCTGAACTACAACCTGCCGACGCCGATCGGCGAGGTCTACACACCCAAGGTCACCCGCGTGAACCGGGTCGATGTCGGTTTCCGCAGCGAGGCGGCGGCCACCAGCTCCACCCGTCAGGTGCAGACCGAAAGCCTGATGCTGACCGGTGACGAGAACATCATCGACATCAACTTCGTGGTGTTCTGGGTCATCAAGGACGCCGGGCGGTTCCTGTTCAACATCCGCGAACCGGCGGCGACCGTGAAGGACGTGGCCGAGAGCGCCATGCGCGAGGTCGTCGGCAAGCAGACCATCGCCAACGCCCTGGCCGAGGGGCGCAGCGAGATCGAGGTCGGCACGCAGGAGCTGATGCAGCGCGTGCTCGACGAGTACGACACCGGCATCGAAATCACTCAGGTCGAACTGCAGGGCGTCGACACGCCCGCCGCCGTGATCGACGCCTACCGCGACGTCCAGGCCGCCAAGGCGGACAAGGAACGCATCATCAACCAGGCTCAGGCGTACCAGAACTCGATCCTGCCGGTGGCCCAGGGCGAGGCCGCCAAGCTGCTGCAGGAGGCCGAGGCCTACAAGCAGGAGACGATCAACCGCGCCCTCGGCGAGGCCAACCGCTTCACGGCGGTCTACAACGAGTACATCCAGGCCAAGGACGTGACCACGCGGCGGCTCTACCTCGAGACCATGCAAGACATCCTGGCCGGCATGAACAAGGTCATCATCGACTCGCAGGGCGGCGGAACCCAGGGCGTGCTGCCCTATCTGCCGCTGCCCGAGCTGCGCAAGGTCGAGCCCGAGGGGACCCAGTGATGCGCATCGGGCTGATCGGTCTCGCCGTCGTCGTCGCGCTGGTGCTGATCGTCGGCTCCAGCACGCTGTTCACGGTGCATCAGAACGAACAGGCGATCGTGCTGCAGTTCGGCGATCCGAAGCGCGTGATCCGCGACCCGGGTCTCAACTTCAAACTGCCCTTCGTCCAGGATGTGGTGACCTACGACCGGCGCATCCTCGACTTCAACAATCCGGTCGAGGAAGTGATCGCCGCCGATCAGAAGCGGCTGGTGGTCGATGCCTTCGCGCGCTACCGCATCGTCGATCCGCTGAAGTTCTACCAGAGCGTCGGGACCGAGGCGGTGGCGACCACACGGCTCGGCAACCTGCTCAACGCCGCGATGCGGCGGGTGGTCGGCTCGGTCTCACTCATCGCCGTCGTGTCGGGCGAACGCGCCGCCCTGATGACCCGTATCCGCGACCTGGTCAACGCCGAGGCGCAGCAGTTCGGCGTCAACGTCATCGACGTGCGCATCCGCCGCGCCGACCTGCCGGCCGAGAACAGCGAGGCGATCTACCATCGCATGCAGACGGAACGCGAGCGCGAGGCGCGCGAGACCCGTGCCGAGGGCGAGGAGCAGTCGCTCAAGATCCGTGCCGACGCCGATCGCGAGCGGGCGGTCATCCTGTCCGAAGCGCGGCGCGACGCCGAGATCAAACGCGGCGAGGGCGACGCCGAGGCCGTGCGCATCTTCGCCGAGGCGTTCGGCAAGGACGTGGACTTCTTCACGTTCTACCGCTCGATGCAGGCGTACCGCGAGGCCCTATCCAGCAGCGACACGACGATGGTGCTGTCGCCCGACAGCGATTTCTTCCGCTACTTCGGCTCGACCTTCGGCGCGCCCGAGCGCTAGGGCACAGGCCGTGCGCGACTTGGTCGTCGCCCTGGGGCTGGTCCTGGTGATCGAGGGCGCCATCCACGCCCTGATCCCCGATCGTGCCCAGGCCTACATGCGCCTGGCCGCGGGCTTGAGCCCCAGGTGCTGCGCTAGGCCAGCATCCTGGCGGTGATCGCGGGGATCGTCATCGTGTGGTTGGCGCGCGGCGGCTGACAGGGTGCCGGCATCAGGCGGCTCCGGCCCCGTTTCGGCCACAGTTTCGTGCGATTGATCTGTCGCCGTACGTCTCTACATTCTAGATTCCCAGACACCGCCCCCGTCGCCGAACCCGCGAGGAGAACCCCATGCGCCGCCTGTCGGGACTGATCGCCGGCCTGATCGTGCTGCTCGCCGCCGGGCCAGGCCTCGCGCGCGGCACGCCGGAAAGCTTCGCCGACCTGGCCGAGCAGCTGATGCCGGCGGTGGTCAACATCGCGACGTCCCAGCTCATGCAGCAGTCGGACATGCCGGAGATGCCACAGTTCCCCGAGGGCTCGCCATTCAAGGAGTTCTTCGAGGAGTTCTTCAACCAGCAGCGCCAGCGCAACGGCGAGGAGCCGACGCGGCGCGCGACCTCGCTGGGCTCCGGCTTCATCATCGACGCCGCCGGCTACGTGGTGACCAACAACCACGTGATCGCCGAGGCAGACGAGATCACGGTCGTGCTGAACGACGACACCGAACTGAAGGCCGAGGTGGTCGGGCGCGACCCCAAGACCGACCTGGCGCTGCTCAAGGTCGAATCCGAGAAGTCGCTGCCCTTCGTGTCGTTCGGCGACTCCGACACGGTGCGCGTGGGCGACTGGGTGCTGGCGATCGGCAACCCGTTCGGCTTCGGCAACACCGTGACCGCCGGCATCATCTCGGCCCGGAGCCGCGATCTCGAGGCCGGTCCCTACGACGACTTCCTGCAGACCGACGCGCCGATCAACCGCGGCAACTCCGGCGGCCCGCTGTTCAACCTGGACGGCAAGGTCATTGGCATCAACACGGCGATCTTTTCGCCCTCCGGCGGCTCGGTCGGCATCGGCTTCGCCACGCCGGCGCGGCTGGCCGAGCACGTCATCGGCCAGCTTCGCCAATCCGGCCGCGTGCAGCGCGGCTGGCTCGGTGTGCGCATCCAGTGGGTCGACGAGGACATCGCCGAGGGCTTCGGGCTCAGCGAGCCGACGGGAGCGTTGGTGGCCAGCGTCACCGCCGGCGGCCCGGCCGAGCAGGCGGGTATTGTCGCCGGCGACGTGATCGTCTCGTTCAACGGCAAGCCGATCCCGACCATGCGCATGCTGCCGCGCGTCGTGGCGGAAACCGACGTGGGCAAGGCGGTCAAGGTCGAGATCGTGCGCCAGGGCGAACGGCTGACCTTCGACGTCACCCTCGGCGAAATGCCCGCGGACGACGAACTAGCCGCGCTGGAAGCCGGTCCCGAGGTCGCGCCGTCGGCGCCCCAGGCGGTCGAGGCGCTGGGCATGACGCTCGGTGACTTGACCGAGGAGGCCAAGGCCCAGTACGGCCTGGACCCCGGGGCGACTGGCGCCGTGGTCACGGCGGTCGATCCCAACAGCGCCGCCGCCGCCGCCGCCATCGCCGAGGGCGACCTTATCATGGACGTGCAGCAGCGGCGGATCGCCGTCGCGGCCGACGTGGCCCGCATCGTCGACGAAGCCAAGGCGGGTGCCGCCAAGAAGATCGTCGTGCTGGTCGATCGCGCCGGTGACCGCCGGTTCGTCGCGCTGGACGCGGACGTGCCCTGACCGATCGCGCCGACGGCCCGGTCGTCGTCGTCGCCGGGCCGACCGCGAGCGGCAAGTCCGCGCTGGCGCTCGACCTGGCCCGGGGCTTCGATGGTGTTGTCGTCAACGCCGACAGCCAGCAGCTCTACCGTGAACTGGCGATCCTGACCGCGCGGCCCGACCGGGCGGCCATAGCGGCCGCGCCGCACGCCCTGTTTGGGGTGCTGGGCTGTGTCGAGACGGCGACCGCGGCGTGGTGGGCCGAGGCCGCGCGCGCGGCGGCGCGCGAGGCTTGGGCGGCCGGGCGGCTGCCCTTCCTGGTCGGTGGCACCGGCCTTTACATCGAGGCGTTCCTGGATGGACTGGCGCCGGTTCCGGACATTCCGGCCTCGGTGCGCGAGGGCGTACGGGTCCGGCTCGAGCGCCAGGGCGTCGCGGTGCTGCACGCCGAGGTCGCCCGGCGCGATCCAACGGGTGCTGCGCGGCTGCGCGCCACGGACCGCCAGCGCGTCGCCCGCGCGTTCGAGGTGCTCGAGGCCACCGGCCGGCCGCTCGGCTGGTGGCAGGGGTTGCCACGGGCGGGCGCCCACCGGGGGCCGGTGCTCGCACTCGCGCTCGACCCGCCGCGGCCCGTGCTGTACGCCCGGTGCGACCGACGGTGGAGCGCCATGCTGGCGCGCGGCGCGCTGGACGAAGCCGCCGCGGTGGGTGGCTTGGCCTTGCCGCCGGGCTGCCCGGCGTGGAAGACCTTGGGCCTGCGCGAGCTGATCGATCACGTGGTGGGACGCTGCTCCCTGGCCGAGGCCAGCCGGCGCGCGCGCCAAGCCACCCGCAATTACGCCAAGCGTCAAGTGACCTGGTTCCGCCACCGCCTACCCGCCGCCCATAGCGTTAGCGATGCGCGGCCGAGCATCGCGCTGGCGGCGGCCGATCGGCTGGTTAACGCCTTTGCTGTTGACCAGCACAGGCATTCCAAATAATTTCAACAACTTGCCGCGACTGCGGAGGATCCGTTGACATGGAGCGGCGGATCCGCTGGGCGCGGCATTTCGTCGTGGGCGGGTGCCATCGGGGTGCCCGCGACGACCCTAGCGACAGGAGGCGACCGTGACGGCGCAGCGGCTGACGGGTGCGGAGATGGTGATCAAGGCTCTGGTGGACCAGGGCGTTGACGTCGTCTTCGGCTATCCGGGCGGCGCCGTCCTGCCGATCTACGACGCGCTGTTCCAGCAGAAGGAACTGCGCCACATCCTGGTGCGCCACGAACAGGGCGCGATCCACGCTGCCGAGGGCTACGCGCGTTCGACCGGCAAGGTGGGCGTCGTGCTGGTGACCTCGGGGCCGGGCGCCACGAACTGCGTCACCGGCCTGGTGGACGCGCTGATGGACAGCACTCCGATCGTGTGCCTTACCGGCCAGGTGCCGACGCACCTGATCGGCAACGACGCGTTCCAGGAGGCCGACACGGTCGGCATCACGCGCCCGTGCACCAAGCACAACTACCTGGTGAAGACGACCGACGACGTGGCGCGCACCATCCACGAGGCGTTCCACGTGGCGCGCAGCGGCCGCCCGGGGCCGGTGGTGGTCGATTTGCCGAAGAACGTGGTGGTCGCCGAGGGCACGTACCAGGCGCCGGTGGCGGTGCGCCACAAGAGCTACCACCCGCAGGTCAAGGGCGAGACGTCGCGCATCGAGCAGGCCGTGGACCTAATGGCCGCGGCCAAGCGGCCGCTGTTCTACGTGGGCGGCGGCGTCGTCAACTCGGGCCCGGCGGCGTCGCAGCTGTTGACCTCGTTCGCCCGCCTGACCGGCTTCCCGGTGACGCTGACGCTGATGGGTCTGGGCGCGTACCCGGCGTCGGACAAGCAGTTCCTGGGCATGCTCGGCATGCACGGCACGTTCGAAGCCAACATGGCGATGCACGGCTGCGACGTCATGGTGTGCGTGGGCGCGCGTTTCGACGACCGGGTGACCGGGCGGCTCGACGCCTTCTCGCCGGGGTCGAAGAAAATCCACATCGACATCGACCCGTCCTCGATCAACAAGAACGTGCACGTCGACATCCCGATCATCGGCGACGCCGCCTACGTCATCGAGGACATGATCAAGATCTGGAAGGCGCGCCAGCACCGGGCGGACCCGGCCGCGCTGGCGTCCTGGTGGTCGACCATCGACGGCTGGCGCAAGCGCGAGTGCCTGTCCTACGTGCCGTCGCGCGAGTTGATCAAGCCGCAGTTCGCGTTGCAGCGCCTGTTCGAGCGGCTCAAGGGGCGCGACGACGTGTTCGTCTCGACCGAGGTGGGCCAGCACCAGATGTGGGCGGCGCAGTTCCTGCGCTTCGACAAACCGAACCGCTGGCTGACCTCGGGCGGGCTCGGCACCATGGGCTACGGTCTGCCAGCCGCCATGGGCGCCCAGGTTGCGCACCCCAAGGCGCTGTGCATCGACGTGGCGGGCGAAGCCTCGATCTTGATGAACATTCAGGAGATGTCGACGCTGGCCCAGTACCGCCTGCCGGTGAAGGTGTTCATCCTCAACAACCGATACATGGGGATGGTGCGTCAGTGGCAGGAGTTCTTCTTCGGCGGGCGCTACTCGGAAAGCTACATGGACTCCCTGCCGGACTTCGTGAAGCTGGCCGATGCGTTCGGCGCGGTCGGCCTGCGTGCCTCGAAGCCCGACGAGGTCGACGGCCTGATCGACGAGATGCTGCGCGTCGACCGCGCGGTGATCGCCGATGTCATGGTCGATCCCGCCGAGAACTGCTACCCGATGATCCCCGCCGGCGCGGCCCATAACGAGATCAAGTTGGGCCCCGACGGCGACGGCAACGCGAGCCCGCCGAGCGACGAAGGGATGATCCTGGTCTGACGCCAGGGCAACGCGCGGCAAGGGTCGGACATCCGTCGCAAGGGGATGACGTTGGCGAACGAAGGCAGACACACGATCGCGGTGCTGGTCGACAACGAACCGGGCGTGCTGGCGCGCGTCATTGGCCTGTTCTCGGGCCGCGGCTACAACATCGACAGCCTGACGGTCGCCGAGGTCGATGCCGAGCGCATGCTGTCGCGCATCACGGTGGTGACGCGTGGCACGCCCATGATCATCGAGCAGATCAAGGCGCAGCTGCGCCGGCTGGTGCCGGTCCACCGCGTCAGCGACCTGACCGTGGAAGGACCCCACGTCGAGCGCGAGCTTGCCTTGATCAAGGTCGCGGCGAGTGGCGACAAGCGCGTCGAATCCCTGCGTATCGCCGACATCTTCCGCGCGCGCGTGGTCGACTCGACGACGTCCTCGTTTGTGTTCGAGGTCACCGGCACGTCCGAGAAACTGGGCGCCTTCATCAACCTGATGCGGCCACTCGGTCTGGTCGATGTCAGCCGTACCGGGGTCGTCGCCATCTCGCGCGGTCCCAAGGCGATCTGAACCTTGGATTACCTGCTGCCGCTGGCGGGCATCGCGCTGGCCCATGTGCTGGCCGCCATGAGCCCTGGACCGAGCTTTGTGCTGGTGACGCGCGCGGCGGCAGGCGGCTCGCGGCGTCACGGCCTGGTTGCGGCGCTGGCCATGGGCGTCGGCGTCGCGCTGTGGGCGATGGGCATTCTTCTGGGATTGGCGGCGGTGCTGGCGCACACGGTGGTTCTCTACGACGCCCTGCGCATCGCCGGGGGTCTCTACCTGATCGTGCTGGCCGTCGGCCTGTGGCGCGGCGCGGGACGGCCGTTGCCCGCGGTTGCGGTCGGATCCGAGTCCCTAGCCACGGGCCTGGGCGCCACGTTCGTCCGGGCGCTGCTGGTGCAGCTTTCGAACCCCAAGGTTGCCGTGTTCTACGGCAGCGTCTTCGTCAGCCTGCTACCCCAGGACTTCCCGCTGTGGGTCGGCGCTGCGATCGTCGCCATCGTGCTGATCGACGAAACCCTGTGGTACGCGCTTGTCGCCACCGCGTTCTCGACGGCGCGCCTCAGGACCCTATATGGTCGCGCCCGCGGCGTGGTGGAGCGCGCCTTTGCCGGAGCTCTCGGCGCGCTCGGCGCCAAGCTCATCCTCGACCGAACCTGACAGACCGTCTGCCGCGCGGACCCATCGGAGGCAACCAGCCATGCGTGTCTACTACGATCGCGACGCCGACCTGAACCTGATCAAGGGCAAGAAGGTCGCCATCGTCGGCTACGGCAGCCAGGGCCACGCCCACGCCAACAACCTGCGCGAAAGCGGCGTCAAGGACGTGGTCGTGGCGCTGCGCCCTGGCTCGCCCTCGGCCAAGAAGGCCAAAGACGCCAAGTTCGAAGTCAAGACGCCGGCCGAGGCGGCCAAAGCCTCGGACGTGGTCATGGTGCTGGCGCCGGACGAATTGCAGGGCGCGCTCTACCGCGACGACCTGGCGCCCAACCTGCGCGAGGGCTCGGCCCTGATGTTCGCCCACGGCCTGAACGTCCACTTCAACCTGATCGAGCCGCGCAAGGACCTGAACGTGCTGATGGTCGCGCCCAAGGGTCCCGGCCATACGGTGCGTTCGGAGTACCAGCGCGGTGGCGGCGTGCCCTGCTTGCTGGCGATCGCCCAGGACGCCACGGGTGGCGCGCACGAGGTCGGGCTGAGCTACGCCTCGGCCATCGGCGGCGGGCGCGCTGGCATCATCGGCACCACGTTCAAGGAGGAGTGCGAGACCGATCTGTTCGGCGAGCAGGTGGTGCTGTGCGGCGGGCTCAGCCATCTGATCGCCGCCGCCTACGAGACCCTGGTCGAGGCCGGCTACGCTCCCGAGATGGCGTACTTCGAATGCCTGCACGAGGTGAAGCTGATTGTCGACCTGATCTACGAGGGCGGGCTCGCCAACATGCGCTACTCGGTGTCGAACACCGCCGAGTACGGCGACTACACGCGCGGGCCGCGCATCGTCACCGACGAGACGCGCGCCGAGATGAAGCGCATCCTGGCGGACATCCAGTCAGGCCGCTTCGCACGCGACTGGATGCTCGAGAACCAGGTGAACCAGGCCAACTTCAAGGCCATGCGGCGGCGCCACGCCGAGCACGGCATCGAGGACGTCGGCGAGCGCCTGCGCGCCATGATGCCCTGGATCGCCAAGAACCGGCTGGTCGACAAGACCAAGAACTGATCGAGACCGCGCGGGTCCTTCGGTGACGGCCTTGAAGCACCCGCCGCCCCGTCTGGCCATGAACCTGGCGCTGCAAGGCGGCGGGTCTCATGGTGCGTTCACCTAAGGCGTTCTGGATCGCCTGCTGGAGGAGCCCTCGTTCGCGGTGGACGGCATCGCCGCCACCAGCGCCGGCGCCATGAACGCGGCGGTGATGGCCAGCGGGCTGCTGAAGGATGGCTCGGCCGGCGCGCGTGTGGCGCTGGAGGCCTTTTGGCGCCGCGTCGCCGACGCCGCGCTGTTCAGTCCGTTCCAATCCACGCCGCTGGACGCGGCGATGCACACCTGGAACCTGGACTGGTCACCGTCCTATCTGTTCCTCGACATGATCAGCCGGGTCCTGTCGCCGTATCAGGTGAATCCGGCCGGTCTCAATCCGTTGCGCGACGTGCTGGAAGGGCACGTGGACCTGGACGGTCTGCGCGCCGCGCGGTCGCCGAAGATCTTCGTATGCGCCACCAACGTGCGTTCGGGTGACATCAAGGTGTTCCGCAACGCCGAACTGAGCGTCGACGCCCTGCTCGCTTCGGCGTGCCTGCCGTTCCTGTACCAGGCGATCGAGATCGACGGCGAGGCGTACTGGGATGGCGGCTTCATGGGCAATCCGCCGCTCTATCCCTTGATCCAGCACTGCGCGTGCGAGGACATCGTCATCGTGCAGATCAACCCGATCCGCCACGAGGAGGTGCCGACCGACGCGCGCCATATCCTTGACCGTGCCAACGAGATCAGCTTCAACGCGACGCTGATCCGCGAGCTTTGGGCCATGGATCTGATCAACTCGATCCTCCACCACCTGGCCCCGGACGGGGGTCGGCAGCTCAAGGCCATGCGCATCCACATGATCCGAAACGAATCGCTGATGGCCGGGCTGGGGTTCTCGAGCAAGCTGAACGCGTCCTGGGATTTCCTGGTCCATCTCCGCGACGAGGGCCGCGCCGCAGCCGAGCGCTGGTTGCTGGGCGATGGCTTGGGCCTGGGGCGGCGTACGACGTTCGATATCGCGGCGTACGCCCGCTCGAGACGCAAGCCATAATGCCGGACGCAACCCTGTTCGCCGGGACCTTGGGCGGGCCCGCGCTCGGCCAAGCCCTGCTCGCGCGCCGTCGCCTGGCGCCGGGACGACGCCGTGCTGCCATTGTCGGCGGCCCATCGTGACCGAGGCACAGCGCCGCCGCGGCCTGACCTGCGTGCTGGCCAGCATGGGCGTGATCGGCGTCAACGTCGGTCTGTTCCATCCGCTGATCGCGCTCAGCCTCGAGGCGCGCGGCCACGGCACGACCGTGATCGGCCTGAACGCGGCGACGCCGTTCATCGCGGCGATCCTGGGGGTGCCGCTGCTGCCGCGCGTGGTGGCGCGGCTCGGGCTGGTCCGGGTGTTGATCCTGGCCGCCGTCATCGACATCGCGGCGGTGTTCGGCTTCATGGCCGTGGACGACGCGGCCGCCTGGTTCGTGCTGCGCTTCGTCATGGGCATCGGCATGCTGATGCACTGGGCCGGCAGCGAGATCTGGATCAACGCCGCGATCACCGACGAGCACCGCGGCAAGATCGTCGGGCTCAACGGCGCGCTCTTCTCGGCGGGTATGGCGTGCGGGCCAATCGTGCTGGGCACGGTGGGGACCCAGGGGCCGGCGCCGTTCCTGATCAGCGTGGCGATCCTGGCCGGCTCGGGCCTGCCGTTCCTGTTCGCCTTCGGTTGCACCCCGGCCGCGCGTCACGAACGTTCGACCAACCTGCGTTCAGCCGTGGCCCGCGCGCCGACCGCCATGCTGTCGGGCCTGGTGCAGGGCATCGCGGTGCTGGCGCTGTTCTCGCAACTGCCGATCTGGGGCGTGCGTCAGGGTCTGGGCGAGGCGAGCGCGGTGACGCTGCTGACGGCGCTGGTGATCGGCGGCGCGGTCGCGCCTTTGCCCATCGGCTGGCTGGCGGACCACGTCAACCGCCGCCTGCTGCTGATCCTGACGGGCGTCGTGCTGCTGGCCATGACGCTGGCACTGCCGCTGGCGGCCGGCGACGTCGTCGCCCTGTGGATCGTGCTCCTGGTGTGGGGTGGCGCGGGCTCGGGGCTCTACACCCTCGCCCTGGTGCGGCTCGGCGAGGTGTTCCGGCCCGACCAGCTCGGCGCCGCGACCGCCGCCTACGTCATGACCACCCATATCGGCTCGATCGCCGGGCCGATCCTGCTGGGCAGCGGCATGGACCTGTGGGGTGCGCAGGGCCTGGTGCTGGTCACCGTGGGTTCCATGGGCGCCTTCACCCTGTTCGGCCTGTGGCGCTACCTGACCCGGCCCGATGGGCGGCTGTCCGCCGGCCCCTGAAGGCGATCTCCGGCGCCTTGAAAGGCCTGCGCGATCAATTATATCTGGTCTTGGCCGGCGGGCTTCTCGTATGCTTAACGGGCTGTTGACGTTCCCGGCGCACAATGGGTAAACGTCGGTGCGCAACGCGGTATGCACGGGCATGACGATCGGGACAAGCACGGCTGGCCACACGGACCCGCGACCCTCGGGTCGGGGCGTCGGCGGCCGTGCGCGCGCCGTCGTGTCGGGTACGCGGCCGGCGTACGGGTCTGGGCTTCGACTTAGGCGCCCCTGAGCGGGACCGCTGCGGCGTGGCGGTTGTTCAGGGGGTCATGCGCCACACGCCTATGTCGAGACCTTTGATCGAGGGAGTGTAGTCCCATGGCTCCGGCCACGAATTCCACCGACCGTACCCAGCGATCAAAGGATCGCGTCATCATCTTCGATACGACCTTGCGCGACGGCGAGCAATCGCCCGGCTGCTCCATGAACATGGAGGAAAAGCTGCGCATAGCCGAGCAGCTCGACCGCATGGGCGTCGACGTCATCGAGGCGGGTTTCCCCATCGCGTCCAACGGCGACTTCGAGGCCGTGCGCGAGGTCGCCAGGGTGGTCAAGAACGCCACCGTGTGCGCGCTCGCGCGTGCAGGGCGCAAGGACATCGACCGTGCCGCCGAGGCCCTGCAGTCGCGCGCCGGCCCGAAGCGCATCCACACCTTCATCTCGACCAGCCCGCTGCACATGAAGCACAAGCTGCGCATGGAGCCCGAGCAGGTCTACCAGGCGGTGATCGACAGCGTCGGCTACGCGCGCAACCTGGTCGACGACGTGGAATGGAGCTGCGAGGACGGCTCACGCACCGAGCACGATTTCCTCTGCCGCACGGTCGAGGCGGCGATCCGCGCGGGCGCGGGCACCATCAACATCCCCGACACGGTCGGCTACGCGACGCCCGACGAGTTCGCGGCGTTGATCGCCATGCTGTTCAACCGTGTGCCGAACATCGACAAGGCGATCATCTCGGTCCATTGCCACAACGACCTGGGCCTCGCCGTGGCCAACAGCCTGGCCGCGGTCAAGGCCGGTGCTCGCCAGCTCGAGTGCACCATCAATGGCATCGGCGAACGGGCCGGCAACGCGGCGATGGAGGAGATCGTCATGGCGCTCAAGACGCGCCACGACCGCTTCGGTTGTGATTCCGTCATCGTGACCGAGCAGATCATGCGCGCCTCGCGGCTGCTCTCCAGCATCACCGGCTTCGCCGTGCAGCCCAACAAGGCGATCGTCGGCGCCAACGCCTTCGCCCACGAGTCCGGCATTCACCAGGACGGCATGCTCAAGCACGCCGGCACCTACGAGATCATGACGCCGGAGTCGGTCGGCCTGGTGAAATCGACCCTGGTCATGGGCAAGCATTCGGGCCGCCACGCCTTCAAGACCAAGCTGAAGGACCTGGGCTTCGAACTGGACGACCAGGCGCTCGACGACGCGTTCCAGCGCTTCAAGGACCTGGCCGACCGCAAGAAGGACGTGTTCGACGAGGATCTGGTCGCGCTGGTCGACGACGAGGTGGCCAGCGGTCACGACCGCATCAAGTTCGTGGCCTTGCAGGTAATGTGCGGCTCCCAGGGGCCGCAGAAGGCGACGCTGGCGCTCGCCGTCGATGGCGCCGAGCGCACCGTCACCGCCACCGGTAACGGCCCGGTGGACGCGACCTTCAACGCCATCAAGGCGCTGTTCCCGCACGAGGCCAAGCTGCAGCTCTACCAGGTGCACGCGGTGACCGAGGGCACCGACGCCCAGGCCGAGGTGACCGTCCGGCTCGAGGAGAAAGGGCGGACCGTCAACGGTCTCGGCGCCGACCCGGACACCCTGGTGGCCTCGGCGCGGGCGTATCTGAACGCGCTCAATCGTCTGTTGATTAAGCGGGAGAAGTCGGCGCCGGCGGCGTTGTCGGCCTGATCGGCCGACCGGGGGAAGCATGGGGTCGCGGCCGCCGGCGCGGTCGCGACCCGCATCACAAGGGCGGGAGTCCCTAGACCAGCTTGCTGTCCAGATTGCTCGGACTGATGTCCGCCGACATGGCGATCGACCTCGGCACCGCCAACACGCTCGTCTACGTGAAGGGCCGGGGCATCGTGCTCAACGAACCTTCGGTGGTCGCCATCGTCAACGTGCGCGGCAGGACCCAGGTGCTGGCCGTCGGCGACGAGGCGAAGCAGATGCTGGGGCGCACGCCCGGCAACATCGAGGCGATCCGACCCTTGCGCGACGGAGTGATCGCTGACTTCGAGATCGCCGAGGAGATGATCAAGCACTTCATCCGCAAGGTGCACAACCGCCGCTCGTTCGCCAGCCCCCAGATCATCGTCTGCGTGCCGTCGGGCTCGACGGCGGTGGAGCGCCGCGCGATCCAGGAGTCGGCCGAAAGCGCCGGGGCGCGCCGGGTCTTCCTGATCGAGGAGCCGATGGCCGCGGCGATCGGCGCCGGCCTGCCGGTGACCGAGCCGACCGGCTCGATGGTCGTCGACATCGGCGGCGGCACCACCGAGGTGGCCGTGCTCTCGCTCGGCGGCATCGTCTATTCCCGCTCGGTCCGCGTGGGCGGCGACAAGATGGACGAGGCGATCATCGCCTACATCCGGCGCAACCATAACCTGCTGATCGGCGAAGGCTCGGCCGAGCGCATCAAGAAGCAGATTGGCTCAGCCTGCCCGCCCGAGGACGGCGACGGCGAGACCATGCAGATCAAGGGCCGCGACCTGATGAACGGCGTGCCCAAGGAGCTGGTGATCGGCAAGCGCCAGATCGCCGAGAGCCTGGCCGAGCCGGTCGGCGCGATTATCGAGGCGGTCAAGGCCGCGCTCGAGCAGACGCCGCCCGAATTGGCCGCCGACATCGTCGACCAGGGCATCGTGCTGACCGGCGGCGGCGCGCTCCTCAACAACACCGACCTGGTGCTGCGTCAGGCGACCGGCCTGCCGGTGATTATCGCGGAAGAACCCCTGAGCTGCGTGGCGCTGGGCACAGGCCGCGTGCTCGAGGAGCTCAAGACGCTGCGCCACGTGCTCTACAACCAGTTCGACTGATCCCATGGCCCGCGCCGCCGGTAGCGTCCACGCCGCGGGCGGCCGCCGGGGCGAGGGGCGTCCATGAAGACGGCCGCCCTGCGCCGGCTTGCCCTGCCGCTGCGCGGCAACATGGGGCGGTTCGCGTTCGGTTTCCTGGCCGGGATCGCCGTGCTGCTGATGGTGCTCGACCACCTGGGCAATCCCCTGGTCGAGGCGGTGCGCGTGCGTGTGGTCGATGGCACGGCGCCCTTGCTCGACGGGCTGACGCGGCCCGTGACGTTGGTGCGCGGCGCCAGCGACGCGGTCGATCGGTTCGTCGGCGTCTGGCAGGACAACGCCCGGCTGCGCGAGGAGAACGCACGCCTGCTGCACTGGCAGGACACCGCCCGCCGGCTCGCCGCCGAGAACGAGACGCTGCGCGCGATCGCCCATGTGGTGCCCGAGCCGCGCGCCTCGTTCGTCACCGCGCGCGTCGTCGCCACCTCGGGTGGAGCGTTCGTACGCACGTTGCTGATCGCCGCGGGCGGGCAAGATGGCGTTGCGAAGGGGCAGGCGGTGGTGGCCCCCGAAGGTCTGGTGGGGCGTATCATCGAGGTGGGCGAACACACCGCGAGGGTTCTCCTACTGACCGACCTGAACAGCCGCATCCCCATCCGGCTCGAGTCGAGCCGCGCCGCCGCCATCTTGGCGGGTGACAACTCCGATCGCCTGCGGCTTCAGTTCCTGGCCGAGGGCGCCGAGATACGCCCGAACGACCGGGTGATCACCTCGGGCGAGGGCGGTTTGATCCCGCCCGGCGTGCCCGCCGGTGTCGTCGAGTCCTGGGCCGACGGTGTCGCCGTGGTCGTGCCTCTGGTCGACGCCCAGCGCCTGGAACTGGTGACAGTGCTCGATTACGCCGTCCCAGGGGTCCTGCCGACCACGCGCGAGGCCGGGCCGCTTGCGCCACCCTGGTGATGGCGACGATGCTGCGAGGCACCGCCACGCGCGGCCTGACCGGCACGTTGACCGCGCTGGTCCCGGCATTGGTGACGTTGGCATGCGTGTTCATCGCGCGCGTACCCTTCGGCGTTCCCGGCCTGGGGGCCATCGCGCCACTGCTGCCGTTGGCCGCCGTGTTCTTCTGGTCGATCCGTCGACCGGACATGCTGACGCCGCTGATCGTGTTCAGCCTTGGCCTGGTCGACGACGCGCTCGCGGGAACGCCGTTTGGCCTGGGTGCGCTGATCCTGATGGTCGTGCGCTGGATCGCGGTCGGCCAGCGCCGGGTGTTCCTGGGCAAGCCCTTCGCCCTGATGTGGTGGGGGTTCGCGACCGTCGCCTCGGTTGCCGCCGCGGGGGCATGGATCGTCGGCGGCCTGGCGCGCGGCGCGTTGCCGCCGGCCGGACCTCTGGCCGTGCAGCTGGCGCTCGCCCTGGCCCTGTTTCCGGTCGCGGCGTGGATCCTGGGCCGCGTCGACCGGGTGATCGCCGAGGCGCGCTGACCCATGCGCCGGGACCCGCAGCGTTCGCGTCTGTTCACCCGACGGGTCGCCGTGCTGGCGGGCGGTAAGGCGCTCCTCATGGCCGGCATCGGCATGCGTCTCTACGACGTGCAGGTGCGCGATTCCGACCGGTATGCGCTGCTGGCCGAGGACAACCGGATCAACCTGCGCCTGATTGTCCCGCCGCGTGGCCGAATCCTCGATCGCTTCGGGGTGCCTCTGGCCGCGAACCGCCCGGACTATCGCCTGCTGGTCACGCCCGACCAGACGGACGATCTGAGCGCGACGCTCGAGGCGTTGCGCGCCATGGTCGCGATCAGCGAGGACGACGAGCGCCGGGTGTTGCGCGAGGCCGAACGCACGCACGGCGTCGTCCCCGTCACGGTGTGCGAGGACCTGGCGTGGGACGAGGTCGCCGAAGTCGAGGTGAACACGCCCGACCTACCAGGTGTCTTGGTCGAGGCTGGACGGCGGCGCGAATATCCCTTCGGCGTGACGGTCGCCCACGTCACCGGTTACGTCGCGCCGGTGGCGGAATCCGAGTTGACCGACGACCCCTTGGTGCGCCACCCGGACTTCCGCATCGGCAAGAGCGGTATCGAAAAGCAGTACGACCAGGCGCTGCGCGGGGCGGCCGGCGCCAGCCAGGTCGAGGTCAACGCGTTCGGCCGCGTCATCCGCGAGCTGGACCGCGACGAAGGGCGCGCCGGCGACGACGTGGCGCTCGCCCTCGACATCGGGTTGCAGGCGTACGCCGTCAACCGCTTCGGCGCTGAGACCGGCTCGGCGGCGGTGATCGACATCGCCACCGGCGGCGTTCTGGCGCTGGCGACGGTGCCCAGCTATGACCCGACGCAGTTCACCCGGGGGCTGTCTCAGAGTGCTTGGCAGGACCTGGTGGCGGACAAGCGCGGGCCGCTCGGCAACAAGGCGATCGCGGGGCAGTACCCTCCCGGCTCGACGTTCAAGATGGTGGTTGCCCTGGCGGCGTTGGATTCCGGCGTGGCCGGACCCGGCCATGGCGTGTTCTGCCCCGGCCAGCTTCGCCTGGGCAACGCCACGTTTCGCTGCTGGAAGAAGGGCGGGCACGGCACGCTCGACATGACCCAGGCGATCCAGCAGTCGTGCGACGTCTACTTCTACGACCTGGCGCGCAAGCTCGGTATCGACCGCATCGCCGCCATGGCGCGCCGTTTCGGTCTGGGCGGGCCCACCGGGCTCGATCTGCCGGGCGAAAAACCTGGCCTGGTGCCCACCGCGGCGTGGAAGGAGGCGGTCTACGGCGAGCCCTTCCACCCGGGCGACACGGTCGTCGCCGGCATCGGCCAGGGCTATATGCTGGCGACGCCACTGCAACTCTGCCTCATGGCGGCGCGGATCGCCTCGGGGCGGATGCTGGTGCCCCATTTGGCGCGCGCCGGCGGCGAGCCCGCGCCCGACATGGGTCTCGTGCCCGAGCATGTGGCGCTCGTCCGCGAAGGCATGAACCAGGTCACCAACAGCCAGCGCGGCACGGCCTACCGCGCGCGCATCAGTGAACCGGGCCTGGAGATGGCCGGCAAGACCGGCACCGCCCAGGTCCGCCGGCTGACCCAACCGGAACGCGACCGCAACCTCAAGCTCGAGGACATCCCGTGGGAACACCGCGACCACGGCCTGTTCGTCGCCTACGCTCCGGTTGCGGCGCCGCGCTATGCCTGCGCCGTGGTGGTCGAGCATGGCGGCTCGGGCTCCAAGGCGGCCGCGCCCATCGCCCGCGATATCCTCTACGAGGCGCAGCGGCGCAACTCGGCGCGCGATCCGAACGCGCCGGCCACGGCGCTGCTCCATTCGGTCTGAGGCCCGCGCCGTGGCCCTGCGCTCGTTCCAGAACCAGAAGCTCGGCCTGGGTCAGAAGCTCGGCCGCATGACCTGGGGCCTGGTGTTGCTGCTGACGCTGGTCGCGGCGGTCGGCAGCGCCATGCTCTATTCCGCCGCCGGCGGCAGCATCAGGCCATGGGCCATGCCCCAGGCCGTGCGCTTCCTTGTCGGGCTGGGCGTGATGTTGACCGTGGCGCTGGTCGACGTGCGCGTCTGGCGGCGCTGGGCGTATCCGTTGCACGGCCTCTCGGTGGTGCTGCTGATCGCCGTGGACGTGATGGGCGAGATCGGCATGGGCGCGCAGCGCTGGCTCGACCTGTGGGTGATCCAGATCCAGCCGTCCGAACTGGTCAAGATCACGCTCGTCCTGGCTCTAGCCCGCTACTTCCACGGCATCGTGGCCGAGGACATGCCGCGCTTCTGGCCTATCGTGCCGCCGATGCTGCTGATCCTGGCGCCGGTGGCCCTGGTGATGAAGCAGCCGGACCTGGGCACCGGCACCATGCTGGCCGTGACCGGCGCGGTGGTCTTCTTCGTGGCCGGCGTCCGGTTGCGCTGGTTCGCCGCCGCCGCCGTTCTCGTACTGTCGGCGCTGCCCATAGCCTGGGGTTTCCTGCACGACTACCAGCAGCAGCGCATCCTGACCTACCTGGACCCGCAGCGCGACCCGCTGGGCGCCGGCTATCACATCCTGCAGTCCAAGATCGCGCTGGGTTCGGGCGGCGTGTTCGGCAAGGGCTACATGGGCGGCACCCAGGCGCACCTGAGATTCCTGCCGGAACGCCACACCGACTTCATCTTCACCATGCTGGCCGAGGAGTTCGGCATAGTCGGCGCGGTGGCGCTGTTGACGCTCTACGCCCTGATCATCGTCTATGGCTACGCCATCGCGTTCCGCTCGGCCAGCCCGTTCGGGCGCATTCTGGCGGTGGGCATGATCAGCGTGTTCTTCCTCTATGCGAGCATCAACGTCGCCATGGTCACCGGCGTGGTCCCGGTGGTCGGCGTGCCGCTGCCACTGGTCTCCTACGGCGGCACGTCGATGCTGACACTGCTGTTCGGCTTCGGCCTGCTGGCCAGCGTCAACATCCATCGCGACGTGCCCGTGCCGCGACGCGGCTTCGGACCCGCCGAAGCCTGAGCGTCGGGTTTGCCCCTGCGCGCGGCGTGGTGCTACCGTGGCCGCGGATCGCAAGGGGGACAGGACCATGGGTGTGCTCGACGGCCGGGTCGCGATCGTGACCGGCAGTTCGCGCGGCATCGGCCGCGCGGTGGCGCGCCGCTTCGCCGCCGACGGCGCCAAGGTCGTGGTCCACTGCCGCGCAACCATGGACAATGCCGAGGCGGTGGTCGCCGAGATCGCCAGGGCCGGTGGCACCGCCATGGCCGTGAAGGGCAACGTGGGCCACAAGCAGGATGCCGAGGCGATCGTCGCCGCGGCCGAGAAGCGTTTCGGCAAGGTCGACATCCTGGTCAGCAACGCCGGCATTGTCATCGACCGCCCGTTCCTCGAATCGACGGACGAGGACTGGGCACGCGCGATGGACAGCAACCTCAACGGCTTCTTCTACATGACCCGCGCCGCCCTTCCCGGCATGGTCAAGCGCGGCTGGGGTCGCGTCATCGCGACGGGGAGCTGCATCACCGAGATCGCCGATTTCGGCGGCAACAAGTACTCCGTCTGCACCGCGTCCAAGGGCGGCATCTCGGCGATGCTGCGCCCGATCGCGGCCGAGGTCGCGCGCCAGGGCGTGACGGTCAACGGTGTTTCGCCCGGCTACATCGCCACCGAGATGCTGGGTGAAATCGACGCCTCCGGGCTCGAGGCCGCGCTCGGCCTGGTGCCCATGCGGCGTTACGGCAAGCCCGAGGAGATCGCGGCGGCGATGGCGTTTCTCGCCTCCGACGACGCGGCGTACATCACCGGGCAGATCCTGCGCGTCAACGGTGGCATGTCCATGGGAGGATGAGAGTACGATGGCTGCTCGTTCCAAGTCTGCGAAGGGCTCCGGCGCGGCGATCCAGCGGATCAAGCCGGGCGTGCGGTTCTCCACCGCGGTGGTTCACGGCGATCTGGTGCATGTCGCCGGTCAGGTGGCGTCCGACACCAAGGGCGGCATCACGGGCCAGACCAAGAGCGTGCTGAAGGCGCTCGACGCCGCGCTCAAGGCCGCCGGCACCAGCAAGTCCAAACTGCTGTCGTGCACGGTCTACCTGTCCGACATGCGGCAGTTCGCCGCGTACAACGCGGTGTGGGACGCCTGGGTCGACAAGGCCAACATGCCGACGCGGGCGACCGTGGAGACGCGGCTCGCTATGCCGGACTATCTGATCGAGATCGTCGCGGTCGCGGCGCGCTGAGCGGCCCTCTCGACAGCGGGTGCGGCCCTTTGCTATAGGGGCCGTTCCCGGTCGGGGGCGCATAGCTCAGTTGGTAGAGCAGCTGACTCTTAATCAGCGGGTCCAAGGTTCGAGTCCTTGTGCGCCCACCAGTAAAATCAGGGGCTTAGGCAATCGCGCCTGAGCCCCTGGTGCTTATGGGTAAGCGTAGGGTAAGCGCCACTTCGATCTTGTTTGGCTTGCTTGTCGCCTTAGTCGGGTCTCACGCTCGCGTACGGGGGAGCTGCGGCATGGGCCATGTGAGACTTGGAGCCCTGCCGAAGACGCGGAAGTGGCGTCAAGTCGTCAATGAGCTGCGGCTTGGCGCTGGCGTCGACGCTGTGGCAGCGTCGGCTGCCGACGCCGCTGAAGCGAGCCTCAACGCTGCCTCAAAGGACCCGGCACTCCTCCACGCCTTCTGGCTTCTGACGCAGATCCCTCTCGCGGCGCGCGGCCCAGTATTTGCCGACGATCTTCGTGGCCTCGGCCTAAGATCTCGGACCAACCTGGGCTGATGGATCTGGTCGCGGCGATTTCTGACGCGGTTGATCGCCATGCGCGGGAGGCAGGGGGACGAACCGACCTCGGAGAGATGGCTCAGATGGCAGCGGTGGAGAGCTTGTCCGCGCTCGTCGGGCCGCGACTGCCGTCGCTATTCGGGCCGACACTGCCAGAGGTTCAGCGCGCAATCGGCCGCTTGGCTGGCGGCGATGTCTTCAGCGCTCTGGCGCGGGAGTTCTTCGCGTGTGAACAAGCACCGAAGTTTGACCCCTTTCGGCGCACAATCGTGACCCCAGCGGATCGTGAAGTTTGGATGCCGCTTGAACTACTTACGGAACCCACGGTGGGGTCAGCCTTCGGCGCCGATCGGGGGTCAATCCCCGTGCCGGTTCACGGTCATCCCGACCATGGCACCGGTCGCCTGGGTGAACACCTCCAGGTTGGCCGGATCGTGGTAGCTCGGCCAGGTGCACAGACTGACCCGGTCGCCGATGTCGCCGGCGAACGCACGGCGCGGGCGTAGCCCGAGCTCAGT